>Ga0247727_10005865_pt1 | contig 24512 bp, 25 predicted proteins | sample WisWelCaveWW1625_FD_202498 | JGI IMG/M metagenome (GOLD analysis project Ga0247727, IMG submission 202498) | Biofilm microbial communities from Wishing Well Cave, Virginia, United States - WW16-25 | ecosystem: Environmental > Aquatic > Deep subsurface > Groundwater > Cave microbial mat | place... | reverse complement strand
GCCAAACAAGCGGTAGCGTCCCTCACCCAGGGCGAGGATGCCGACGAACCCACCATTGGCGAGATTGAGATGAAGGTTTCCTGTTTCAGGGGGCGGGTCGAGCGCCACATCAGCGAGAAAGGCGGTCGGGGCGTACGTGCTACCAGGAAAGTTAACGTTAAGCAGCTGCCGCACGCGACTACGTGCGCCGTCCGCGCCAACGACATACTTCGCATCAATCTCCTCCAATACGCCATCCGGGCGACGCACAACTGCACGGGCGCCGTGATTGTTTGGCATGAGGCTGATAAGTTCAGTTTGCCAGGCTATCGTAGCCGCATCGTTGTTCAGATTCTCCATCAGAAGCTGTTCGGTCTTGCCTTGTGGATAGGCAAGCGCAAACGGAAATGGTGATGGCACCGCCTCGTTGGCAGCAAGCGGAAAGGACGCAACCCGCTTGCCATTGATTAAGAGGTTGATTCCATGCAATTTCACGCCATTCGCGATGGCGCGGTCAGCGAGGTCAAGTTTGTCCCATAACTCAAGCGTGCGGGTATGCACAATAACAGCACGTGACTGATCGCTGGGAGCGGAGTTCTTCTCAACAAGGAGAAAACGAACGTCGGACTGTGCAAGCAAATTTGCAAGCGTAAGACCTGCCGGTCCTGCTCCGACGATCAGGACATCGGTCGTTGTGGGGGTTGTGTTCGCCATAGGAATTGTCCTTTCAAGCATCAGCGCTTGCCGTCGCATCGCTCGCGTTAGCAGACGAATAAATCCGTACCACGAAAAGAACAGCCACAACCGCAATCGCTGCAAGTCCCCAATTACGAATATTTATATTTTTGAACAGGTTTAACATACCAGGTTCTCCTTATTAATTTCGTACAGGATACCAGGCAAATGTGTAGAATTTGTGCAGGAAATTAGCAGGTGTGTCGATATAAAAAATGATCAATCGTCGTTCCAGGTTGAAATACAATTTGCAGTATAATGACAAACGACCAATTAACAATCCAATTCTCATGGAGGTAGAAATGAACTTCGTTGTATGGATCATATTTGGCGCCATCGCTGGGTGGATCGCGAGCATCATCATGGGAAAGAACAAGCAAATGGGAGCCATCGCCAATATCGTCGTCGGTATCATTGGCGCGTTTATTGGAGGTTGGATCATGAGCTTCTTCGGCGCGCAGGGAGTCACCAGCTTCAACCTTCCCAGCCTGTTGGTCGCGATCGTGGGTGCGGTCGTTTTGCTCTTCGTGGTGGGCCTGTTCCGCCGTTAATCGCCGACGCATGATCAATTGATCAAAAACAGGGAGCCGTGCACTTTGAAATGCGCGGCTCTTTGATATTTACAAAACAATTCAATGCCAAAACTCCTCATCCTCTCCTCCGACGCAGATGAATATCGCAAACTCATCGAGCAAGCCAATTTACCAGGGTTGGACGAGATCACATCTCATCCAACGAATGATTGTGACATCGTTCTCGGCGAGACGAAATTGATTCAGGATGCGCTTCCGCACCTCCCCAACTTGAAATGGATACAAACAACATCGGCGGGAGTCGAGCATTTGCTTGATCCGGCTTTACGCCGAGACTACACCCTGACCAACGCGCGCGGCGTGTTTGGCGAACTGATGTCCGAGTATGTGTTTGGTTATTTACTTTTGCACGAGAAGAAGATGTTCGAGCGTTATCGTGCGCAACAGTCTATAAAATGGGATCGTTTCGAATCGGGTGTGTTGCACGGCAAGACGATCGGTCTACTTGGCGTGGGCTCGATCGGGGCGCATCTTGCAGGAACGGCGAAACATTTTGGGATGACGGTGCACGGCTTTACACGGGAGAGTGAGACAAGTACACAGGTGGACAGGTATTATCACCCCGCTTCGACTGCGGTCGCTACGCTCCCTCCGCTCAGCGCGAATGATGGATTGATTGCTTTTGCAACAGGGCTGGATTATCTTGTCTGTGTTTTACCGAGAACTGAAGGCACGAACAAGATCGTGGATACAAATCTGCTGGACGCGTTGCCATCCCGTTCAGTGTTTATCAACGTCGGACGCGGAAATGCTGTGGATGAGTCTGCGCTGGTCAACGCGTTGACTAAAGGCAAGATCGCGGCGGCCGTGTTGGATGTCACAGAGCAGGAACCGCTTCCCGAAGACCATCCGTTTTGGACGACGCCGAATCTATTGCTGACGTTTCATACATCCGCGATCAGTTACCCAGAGAGCATCACTGAGTTATTTATTGAGAATTATCGTCTTCATATCGAAGGCAAGCCGTTGAAGTATCAAGTTGATTTTGAGAGAGGTTATTAACGATATGTCATGCTGAACGGAGTGAAGCATCTCTCCCATAACCATTGAGACTCTTCGCTACGCTCAGAGTGACATACTTCACAGGAGAGTACATGCACCCAACTCTACAAGACATCCAACAAGCCGCGCAAAGGATCAGACCCTATGCGCATCGCACGCCTGTATTGACTAACGAGAGTTTGAATGAGCAAGTCGGCGCGCGGGTGTACCTCAAATGCGAAAACTTCCAGAAAGTGGGCGCGTTCAAATTTCGTGGCGCGTGCAACGCGGTCTATTCGTTGAGCAATGAGGAAGCCGCGCGGGGAGTCTGCGCACACTCATCGGGAAATCACGCACAGGCGTTGGCGCTCGCGGCAAGGATGCGCGGCATCCCTGCGTATATCGTTATGCCGAACAACGCGCCAAAGGTCAAGAAAGACGCGGTGGCAGGATACGGCGGTCGGATCACGTTTTGTGAGCCAACGCTTGAGGCGAGAGAAAGCACATTGGACAGAGTCAGATCGGATACGGGCGCGAGTGTGGTTCATCCTTATAACGACGAACGCGTCATCGCGGGACAGGGAACTGCTGCGCTGGAATTGTTGGAGGAAGTCCCAGATTTGGATGTGATCATCGCGCCTGTTGGAGGCGGCGGCTTAATCAGCGGAACATCCATCGCGGCAACAGAACTCAAGAAGGGAATCCGCGTGATCGCAGGCGAACCCGAAACGGCGGACGACGCGTATCGTTCAATGAAGGCAGGCGGGATCGTCCCATCCATGAATCCAAAAACAATCGCGGACGGATTGTTGACATCATTGGGAACATTGACCTTCCCCATCATTCAACAGCGCGTTGAACAAATCGTCACGGTGAGCGAAGCGGGAATTGTCGCTTCGATGAAGTTCATTTGGGAGCGCGCCAAAATCGTCATCGAGCCATCAGCGGCTGTTGCAGTCAGCGTTTTGTGGGAAAAGAAAATTGATTTGCGCGCATTGAAAGTGGGAGTAATATTAAGCGGCGGCAACGTGGATTTGGAAAGACTGCCGTGGCAATTGTAGGGCAATAGACTTAGGAAGTCTTGCACAGAGAACGCCTGCCGTGAAGACTCCACAAAAGACTTCCGAAGTCTGATTTGTGAAGGAGCAACCAATGGACGAAAACTCACCGCTTGACGAAAAACTTCCGTACAAAACGCGTCCGCTTGTCTTTCCAAACGGAGCGAGTGTGGAGGAGTTCATCATTCCCGATGAAGACAAGGAACTTGTCCTCGAGCAGTTATATCCGTTTTCGCCCATCCCGAAATTAACGGATGTCGTCTACGATCTGCATGCAGATAAAACATTTGTCGTCAAGGATTTCCGTGTTACATGGGAACACGGCATGAATTATCTCGTCAGCCCGTATTACCCAGAGAGCGGCGGGACAGTCATTGATTGGGTGGATGAGGATTGGGCAACTGGGGAAGGCGAAGATGCATATGACGAAGACTTCGACGATGATTTGGATGGTGACAAGAAAGATGATGATTTACCATTCTAAAGGTGTCCTATTTATCAAAATGCAGGACAGCGAGATTGCCATCAAATGATGCAGTGAGGCGCTCGGGCAGATTGCCGAGTGTATCTGCCACACGCTTGCGGGATCCGAAGCCCGGCAGAACGATGAAACTGCTGAGGCTTTCCTGCTCCAATGCATCAGGCTTCAACTGGTCCTTGAGGGCTTCGATGGTTATCGGATGATCTGTGTCAATTGCAACCATCAAAGCCGCCATGGTTTGCAGGTAACTGGAGTCGGCTCGAATCACAAGCGGGACGTTGAGCGACTTTGCCAGCAGCAGGTTGGCATCGATCATGCGACGCAAAATAATCAACGGAACAGCCTTTGGAGGAATGACGAACACAACACGCTGAGTCCCATTCAGCGGCAGGGAGAGCTTCCCAGCCATCACAGGCGTATCTGAACCCCAGATGACTTCATCAAGCACAGAGCCAAGCACCGACTCGCGCAGAGTCCGCTTGCCGCGCCAACCCATGATGATCAACGAGGCGTTTTGTTCACTGGCGGTATACAGAATTCCCTGCGCGTGCGTGGCGGCTAAACGCGGAATGAGTTCGATCTCGGATTCAGGGTCACCCATCACTTCATGGACGCGGCCCAGCAATTCACGGTGCACATTAAGTACTTTTTCCTGCATACCCTGATCCTTTGCCACGCTTACTGCAAGCACCCTGCCGCCGTTCGCTTTTGCGAGCAAGGTCGCCAAACCGAGTAACTGCTCCTGCGAGCGCGGGTCGGTAATGGGGACAAGAATCTGTCCGAAGAGCGGGGAAGGCTCAAGATGTTTGGGAGCAGTTTGAAGCGCGGGCGCGAAGCGTTGAACAAGGAGCGGGGATGTGATGGACGTCAGCAATATCATCAAGATGGCGGCGTTGAAGAGGGTCGAGTCGAATAATCCTGTTTGCAATCCAATGACAAGAGTCGGGATGGTCACTGCGGCTTGCGCGTGGGAGAGTCCGTATGCCGTCCAGAACTCATTCCTCGTATATCGATAAATGCGCGCTGTGATCCAGGCGGCAATCCATTTCGAAACATAGGCAACGATGGTCACACCAAGCGCGACAATGATGGTCTGAGTATTGTCGAGAAAGGAAAGAGGGTCAGTGATCATTCCGCTGTATAACAAAAAGAGCGGGATAAAAAACGACTCGCCGATGAAAAGCACATGACCCGTGACAGGACTGTGACGCGGGAGCGTGGAATTGATGGCGAGGCCCGCAAGGAACGCCCCGACAACTTCATGCACGCCGATGAGTTCAGCGCCAAACGCGGCGATGAACAAAACCACAACGATGAATTGAAATTCAAGCGCGCGGCCGCTGAAGCGTTGGAAGAAATATTTACCCAGGCGCGGCAAACCAAAAATGATGAGCAGGGTGAATATGCTCAACAAAACAAAAAGTTGCACGAAGTAGCCGAGAGTCAAACCGCCCGATTTCGCCCCAAGCACAACAGCCAGAATGATAAATGCGCCGATGTCGGTAAGGACGGTCGCTCCCGCTGTTACCGCAACGGCTTCATTGCGCGTGACGCCAAGGCGCGTGAGAATTGGAAACGCAATCAAAGTATGCGAAGCAAAGGCAGAGCCAAGTAGAATCATGCCGAGCCAATCGAGCCCAAGGATGTAGCCAAGTCCCATGCCCATGAGTTGCGGCAGTATAAATGTGAAGAAGCCAAATACTACCGCGCGGCCGCGAACACGCATGAACTGGTTGATATCCACTTCCAAGCCCGCGCTGAACATCAGATATACGAGACCGATAGTGGAAAGGAATTGCATTCTGTCGCCATCTTCGATGAGTCCAAATCCATGCGGACCGATGAGCATGCCGCCAATAATGATGCCGATGATGCCTGGCAGGCGCACGCGCTCTGAAAGCAGAGGCGTGATGAGGATGATGGTCATGATGAGCAGGAAGAAACCAACAGGCTTATCGAAGAGTTCAATCATCAAATCGGCTCCAGAAAAATTCTATAACAAAATCACTTCCACGATTTCGCCCGCGCTCAAGCCAGTCGCATCAGGAGGGATTCGCAGAAGTCCACCGGCGGAGGCGAGGGTGAAGATCAAGTTGCTTTTGCCGAAGATGGGTTCGGCGGAATAGCCCTCACCCCTAGCCCCTCTCCCGCTGTTGGGAGAGGGGGACTCGTTCAACTTCACGGGCCACCAATCTTCGCGGCCCGCTTGAGATGGCAGGTTAACTGTTAATCGCGCGAGAACGGTTGCTTTTACTTTAGGTAACGCGCCTAATAATTTTTCAATCACTGGCACAACGAATAAATATCCATTCACTAATGCGCTCACTGGGTTGCCGGGCAATCCAATCACGGCTTTGCCATTGCACACGCCCAAAATCGTCGGCTTGCCGGGTCGCGTGTTAATTCCATGCACCAACACGCCAGGCGCGCCTAATGAACGGATGACATCGGCAGTCATGTCGCGCGTGGATGCAGATGAGCCTGCGGTGATGACGACCACGTCACATTCGGATAGTGCCTTCGCCGCCGCCTCTTTCAACACTTCAAACTGGTCTGCAAAAATCCCATAGCGTTTTGCCGTGCCTCCGCTTTTTTCGACGAGCGCGCCGAGCGTGTACGAGTTGATGTCGCGCACTTGGCCTGGTCGCGGTGATTGACTCGGGTCAATCACTTCGTCGCCAGTTGATATTAATCCGACTCGAATCTTTTTAGCGACTCGCACGGATGTGATTCCCAGCGCGAGCAATCCGCCAATTTCCGCGGGACGAATCACGCGGCCCCGAGGCAGGATCAATTGACCTTGAGCCACATCCTCCCCAACACGGATGACGTTTTCACCGTCTGCAACCGCACGAAAGATCTCGATTTCACCTAAGCTCGCGAAGGTTTCAGAACCTTCGCGAGGTTGCGTTTGCTGTGTATATTCCAACATCACCACCGCGTCCGCGCCGTTGGGCAACATGCCGCCCGTGTGGATGGACGCGCATTGACCTTGTCCGATTTCAAACGCGGGCGCGTCTCCCATTGGGACTTCGCCGATGAGAGTCAAATACGCGGGCAATGAGTCTGTCGCGCCGAATGTATCGCGGGCGCGGACGGCGTAACCATCAACCGTTGTGCGTTGGAATTCAGGCAATGGATGCGGCGCGAGGACGTCTTCCGCGAGGACGCGATCCAAAGAGGAGGAAACGTCTATTGATTCGGAATCAATTGTCGGCTTGGGAAGATGCGAGAGGAGCAGGGCGCGGGCTTCGTCGGGAGGGAGAAGAGTCAGGAATTCGGGCATAAGTCAGTATCAGGTGTCAAGTGTCAGGTGCGAGGTTAGCGAAGCCAGAAGGTGAGAGTCAAAAAGTATGCCGTGAGTCCGAAGACGGCGAGGGCGGTGGCGGTGAGGAGAGTCCAATTTGTAGGCGCGCCGAGGGAAATGTTTCGGAGTTGAAAAATCTGAAAGAGGGCAAAGGGCAGTGTGAGGAATGCAGGCCAGATGAGCGAAAGTGAAAGACCGAACGCGGGCGATGCCGCGAAGAGCAGATAGGCGAGTAAAACAAAAAGATGATGCAACGGCACAACGCGTTCCCAGCCAAGACGCGTGAGGAATGTGATGCGGTCGTATTTGCGGTCGGACGCGAAGGAGGGAAAGTTCATGACGATGAAATACGCAAAGGCAAGAAATGTAAGCGGGATGGTGAGCGTAAGGAAGCGATGTGTCTCACCTGTCTGAAGAGTGTATGCGAACGATGGAAAGATATATGCCAATTGCGCGGCGAGCAGAAATTCGCCGAAACCGCGGTTGATGAAACGGAACGGGGGGATCGAGTACGTGAGAATAATGAGCATTGAGAGGAGAAGAAAGAGGAAAGAAGGAAGAGGTAATTGGTTATCCGTAAATAGAAGATACGCAATGAATGCAATAACAGTAAGGGACGCGATCGAGACATAAAGCGCGTTATTGCGCAGGGCTGGGCGTTCCTTACGCGTCTCGTTTTCGAGAAGAGGCTCAATATCGAGGCGAAAGACTTCCGATAATAGACTCATGCTCGTCTGCGCGAGAAGAATAGCCGCGAGTCCCAACCAGAAGGAATTCGCTAGAAAGGGTTTGCCGAGGTAGTTGGCGAGGCTTGCGCCGAGAGTATATGTGAGCGCGGCGAGGAGGAGGTGGAGCGGGCGGGTGAGGCGGAGGAGGGGCATGGGGAATTGGAGAATTAGAGGATTGGAGGTTGGCAATTTACGATTGGTACAGAAGGAGGAAAGAGGAAAGATTTTTTATTCAAGTCCGCTGGTTGAGTAGCCTTGAGCGTTCGTTGCGAAAGGCGTACACTTGCACCGCACGCACACCTGCCCTGGTCTCTTCGAGACGGTGCCAGGGAGTGCAGGTGTCGAAACCAGCAGGTAAGCAAAAGTATTTTTGTTAATGGTGGTTTCGATACGACACTCGCTGTCGCTCGTGTCTACTCAACCACCGGAGTTAGCTATTTTTTGAAAGATACTCTTCCAATCGCTCAACTGCTTGCGGAAGGTTCTTCCTTCCGAGACCCAGACGAAAGTGATTTCTCGAATCGTCATACATCGAACCAGGCAGGAGCAGGACTCCCGCTTTTTTGACAAGTTCATCGCAAAAGTCTTCGATATCGCCTTTGAGCAAACGCGGGAACCCCATGGATCCTGCTGTGGGACGAATCCATGAAAATAAATCGGCATGGCGCGCAAAGAAATTGTCCATTACAGTCAGGTTGTGTTTGATGATATCGAGATTACGGGCGGCAAGTTTGTGTCGATTCCGCATAGCAACTTCCGCGAGAAACTCGCTTGGCGCGGAATTGCAAATGGTGGTGTAATCCTTGAGTCCAGCCATGTCCCGGTAAATCTTTTTGTTCTTTGTGGCGATCCACCCGATACGTAATCCGGCAAGTCCATACGTTTTGGATGTGACGCCGAGCGAAACTGCGTGGTCTCCCATATCACACGCGGCGGGAAGGCGCGTCGCAAGGTCATATTCTGATTCGCGATAAACCTCATCGGAGAACAACAGCAGGTTATTCTCTTGAGCGAACTTATTTACGACTTCAAGGTCCGCGCGAGACATCAAGTAGCCTGTCGGGTTATGCGGCGTGTTGATGATGATAGCTTTGGTGTTCGTCCGCAAGAGTTGACGGAGTTCGTCCAAATCCAAAGCCCAGTTATTTTCTTCGTGCGCCCGCCACAGGCTGACGTCACAACCAACATCGCGCGCTACTTCAGCTAAAGATTGATACCCAGGCGAATGGACAATGACATGGTCACCTTCTTTGAATGCTACATGCATGAAGAGAAAAATTGCCTCCTCCGCGCCAGTATGGACGAGAATCTCTTCAGGTTGAATCGCTTCGTAAATTTTGGAAATCTCTTTGCGGAGCGCAGGACTTCCCTGTGATTCTGTATAGCCCAACCACACTTGTTGAAATTTCTCATTCGCGTCAGGTTCGAAAGCGAGCAAGTCCGAGATGGGCATGGCTTCACAGTCTGATGAACAGAGCAAGTATTCAGTGTCGAATTCGTATTTGGCAAAGTAGCGTTCGAGTTTAAAGGGAGGGAGATTCATGGGAAAGGGTGAAGGATGAATTATGAAGGATGAAGAGCATGAGGTGAGTTACGAATTACAAGTTACATGTTGCGCGTTCCGTGTTCACCTGTTTACTTGTCTACTTGTATCCGTGTGTAGTTTCCGTCTCTACTTCAACGCCTTTTTCATATCACGGTAGTGGGTCTGGTTGTGGATATACAACATTTTTATCATTTCAAGAATCGTTGTGACATTCAAAAATGGGTGGCGGCCCCTGATCTCAAGTTCTTCCTCTTTCAAACCTGAAACCCAAGCGATGGAATTGGCGCGCACCTCCTTATACTGCTCAAGCAATTCGGTGGGAGTCAAATCCTTGCTTCTTGCTTGTTGCGCGGCGTTGTAGCGGTCAATCGAAAAATCATCCGACGCGCCCGCGCCGCCCTGGCGGATTTGTTCGAAGAGCTTTATCAGTCCGCGTTCCGAGGTGACGAAGTGTGAGAGCACGTTGCGGATTGTCCATGTCGTGCCTTCGGTGTAGACTTCCGCGCTCCATTGGTCATCGGTAAGCCCGGAAAAGATGGAAACAAATTTTTCACCTTCGGTTTTTAGTTTGTCTGCGAGTTCGGTGGTTTCGGACATTTAGATTTCTCCTGTAATGCGCGCTTCGACTTTGCTTGGTCTCGATATGAGCGAGAAAATCACTCGCTCTACTCGACCAGCGCCGCTCAGCGCGAGTTAAACCAACGAATATCCACCATCAACGACAATGGTCTGACCGGTAATATACTCGTTCTTCAACAGGAATTCCAGAGCGGATGCGATCTCTTCGGCTCGCGCGGGACGTTTGAGCGGAACCCGATTAATGAGCCTATCCCACTCTTCGGCAGGGACGATGTCCGATTGCAGGACGAAGCCAGGGGCAATTGCATTGACCCGAATCTTCGGCGCCAGGGCGCGGGCTAATATTTTGGTCAATGATTCGAGCGCAGCTTTGCTGACCGTGTACGATGGATAGCGACTCCATGCTTTCTGCGCGCCCACATCTGTGATGTTGACGATGAGTCCGCCATCTGTCATTTTTTTCGATGCCTCTTGCGCAAGAAGAAATGGCGCGCGGAGATTGAGGTCGAGAGACATATCCCAGTTTTCGATGGAGAGCGCGCCCACGTTTCCGCTGGGCATGAAGGCGGCGGAGTTGACAAGTACATCAAGAGACTGAAGACTGGAGATTAGGGAATTGATTTGCGCGGGGTCGGTGAGGTCTGCCTGGGCGAGGGTAACGCGTCTTCCAACGGATTCAATTTCGGCTTGAGTCTGAATCGCTGCGTCCAACGATTGATGATAGTGGAGGAGGATATCGAATCCGTGCCGGGCAAGAGTCAGGGCGAAGGATTTTCCAAGCCGATGCGCGCCGCCTGTTACGAGAGCAATAGGAGACATAGGGAGAATTGTAATAGGTAAACAAGGAAAGAGGTAGACAGGAAAACAGGTACACACGTAAACATGTTTTGCAACTTGTCTACGTGTGTACCTGTCTACTTGTGTTCCTGGGTACTTACTTTCTGAAATAATTCGACACAAAGAACCAGATATTCGCGGGGCGCTCGGCAAGGCGGCGCATAAAGTATGGATACCATTGTGCGCCGAATGGAATATAAACGCGTACAAGATAACCGTTCTTCACCAATTGCTCCTGCAAATCTCGGCGGATGCCATAAAGCATTTGAAACTCAATTGCATTTTTGGGCAAACCAACCTTCTCGGCGTATTGTTTTGCAAAGGCGATCCGTTTATCGTCATGTGATGCAATCGCGATGATCGGCGGAATGCGGCCATCTTCGCTGCTTGCATTCGATTCTCGTTTCTGGGAGGCGTCTATCATGATCTTTGCGAGGAGATCGTAATTTGCATCCGTATCCGCTTTTTTGAGATATGCCTTGTCCGGCGGTTCGTTGTAAGCACCCTTCACCAGGCGAAGGCGCGCTCCATTTTCGAGCAGCGCGCGTAAATCCGCCTCGGTACGATAGAGGTAAGCCTGCATCACCAGGCCAAGTTGATCCGAATCAAATCCTCTTTCCAGCATGGCTTGATATAACGCAAGGGTAATGTCTGTGTAAGGCGTGTCTTCCATATCCAGGCGCAGAAAGTTTTTACTTTTCTTTACCTGATCGAGAAGCCGGGCTAAATTCTGGCGGCAAATTTCCTCATCCAGCCCCATGCCAATTTGGGTCAACTTGATCGAAACATTCGACCGAACGCCCGATTTTTCTATTTCATTGAAAATCGATAGGATTTTTTCCGTTGCCGTATCTGCTTCTTCAGCAGTGGAGGTGTGTTCCCCCAAATAATCCAGCGAGGCATTGATGCCTTTTGCGTTCAACTCGCGGACAACGCGAATCGCATCGTCCACTTCCTCCCCTGCCACAAACCTGGATGCGGCTCGCCAGGCAAAACCCCAACTTATGATCAGCCTCTGCGCCCAGGCTGCCTTGGAAAGATAAATGAGAAATGAGCGTAGCATCGTCTCGTCCTGCAAGTGGATTTGACCTGCGAGACCGAATTTGCGGGCAGGCAATATTCACGCCCGACTTATAAACTGCGCAGGATGCTGATTCATTCTAGCACAAACGCTAAAAATGAGTGTTATACTTTTTACGAATTCAGGTGACTGTCACTTTCGCGAAGCGGGTGACAGTCACCTTTCGGAGATAACTTGAGAAATCGGCGTTCAATTCCCATTTTACGCGGTATATCCATCGCGTTGTTATCCTTTGCGCTGGTGATGGTGGTTATTTCACTCATCGGCTACAGCCGCCAGCGAAATAATTACCCAGGCGGGATGACGATCGCAGGCGTGTCCGTAGGCGGGGTTGATCCACAGATCGCATCGCAAAGGGTCTTGCAGGTGTATTCCTCGCCGATCGAAGTGCAATACGGTGAAGCGGTCATCCACATTGACCCTTCGACAGTGGGTTTTGAATTGGAATTGGACAGCATGATCGCCGCGGCAGACCTGGCACGAACAGGCGGATCGTTCTGGGGTGGATTCTGGAATTATTTATGGAATCGTGATCCTGATCTCGTGGAAATCCCGTTAAGCGCCACAATTGCGGACGATCGTTTAATCTCCTACCTTCAAAATGAGATTGCGCCGCGCTATGATGAACCCCCAACACCTGCTCAACCAATCCCGGGAACCACAAACTTCTCGCCAGGCGCTCCCGGCAGGGTGCTGGATATTGGCCGCGCAGTGCGGTTGATCGAAGATACACTGCGCTCCCACACCAATCGGACCGTGGTGCTCTCCTTCCAGCGCAGCGCAGCGGCGCGCCCAACTATGCAAAATCTGGAAATCCTTCTCCAGCAAAATATTACCGTCGCCGGCTTTGATGGCGTAATGGGGGTCTATCTGCTCGATTTGCAAACCGGGCAGGAAATCCACTTTGCAATGGACAAGGAGGAGATCATTTCCGTGAATCCCGATGTGGTATTTACAGCCTCCAGCACGATCAAGATCCCGATCATGGTTTCCTACTTTATCAAATATGGGCCCTCCTCGCTCAACACAAACGCAATGGAAATAATTCAGGACGCGATTCAGACCTCCGAGAACGCGCTCGCAGACAGACTGCTAAACGAACTGGATCCAAACACGGGTCCCCTTATTGTTACGAACGATTTACGAAAAATCGGGTTTGAGAATACATTCCTGGCAGGCTTCTTTTGCAACCCTGAATTTCCCTGCGCGCTTCTACAGAGGATCGACACACCCGCCAACCAACGGGCGGATGTATTTACCGATCCTGATCTATTCAACCAAACGACGCCATCGGATACGGGAATGCTGCTGGCGGATATTTACCAGTGCGCGACAACCGGCGGAGGCGCCTTGATGGCGGCATTCCCTGACCGGATCACCGAAGAGGTCTGTCAGCAGATGATCAACTTTTTGGCGGCAGATAAGATCGGGGTCCTGATCGAAGCGGGCGTCCCGGAGGGAACGCAGGTCGCACACAAGCACGGCTGGATCACCGACCCATCCTCCGGCGTCATCCAGAACATCAGCGACGCGGGGATCATTTACACACCGGGCGGAAACTACATTCTCGTGATTTATGCTTATCATCCCGTACAAACGATCTGGGAGCAGGTCTCTACGCTTTTCGCGCAAATGTCGCAGGCGGTCTATAATTTTTACAACCTGCCCACTCCTCAATAAGAGAGTTCGTATATAATCAAACCATGAGTGCAGCGCTGGGATTGTATCGTCTTCAACAAGTGGATAGCCAGATCGATCAGATCCAGGCGCGCCTGAAAGCGATTCGGGAAACGCTCGAAAATGACCTGGAACTGCGCGCCGCCACCGAACGATTCGCCTCGGCTGAAAGCGCATACAAGGACGCCGAGCGCGCGTTGAAATTGAGTGAAGCGGAATTTGAGAAGCAGCGCATCAAAATCGAGCAAACAGAAGCCAGCCTGTACGGTGGGCTTGTCCATAACCCGAAGGAATTACAGGATTTGCAAAAAGATATTGCATCATTGAAACGCCATCTTGAAACATTGGAAGGGCGTGAATTGGAGGCAATGCTCGCTGCTGAAAGCTCAGAAAAAGACCTGCAAATTACAAAAGCCGACCTTGAAAGCACACAAACAAGTTTGAGCGACAAGAACCACGACCTGTCCATGGAAAGCGAATCGCTTCATAAAAATCTTGAACGGCTGAATACCGAGCGCAGCGCAGTGATCAGCAATCTCGCGCAACAGACCATGAGCGTATACGATCAATTGCGCCAGCAACGACGCGGGATTGCCGTAACAACGATCACAGACGCATCCTGCGCGGCATGTGGCACAACGCTCACGCCTTCGCAACAACAGAGCGCGCGTTCAACGAGTCAATTATTCAATTGCCCCACATGCGGGCGGATATTGTATGCAAATTGATTTCTCCCTCACCCCTGCCCCTCTCCCGTTGGAGAGGGAAAATAAATCATGAGTTTTCTAGACCCGATCTCGTTTGCAATTGGTTTCGGTATTGGCATCCTGTTCACGTGGCTGATCAGCCGCGTGCGTCCTTTGCTTGCTCAAATGCGCGAGAATGTGAAGGAACAGCGCGAAGCCGCGCAGGTCCGTCGCACGAGCGGGCTGGAGGATAATCATCGCCGCCTCACGTTGCGCCGCGCGCAAGGGATGCATCTTGCAGCATCCCTATTCTCGCTTGACGAAATACTCCAGGAACCGCGCCTGATCGCCCCGCCCGCGCGGGTTGAACCGGGCGTGATCGGGATACAGGAAGATATTATTTCACAAACACTCTCTTACATGCCTGAATGGCCCGAGCTTGCCGCAATCTATCGCGCGCCGACATTGAGCGTTACCGAGGCTGTGTCTGGCGGGGCAAACGTTGTTATCGTTGGCGCGGCGGGAATGGGAAAGACTGTGGCGCTCGCGCATCTTGCTTCAATGGCAGCCAATCTCAAGGTCAAGTTGGGTGCGAGCGCGGATGCGGAAGCGGTCCCATATCTTTATCATGTCGCCGATTTGGGGCTTCCGTTTGACCCATCCAAGGATCCGCTATATCTTGTCACGAACGCAGCGAGTGAACACTCGCCTGTATTTGACCTGAGGCGCCTGCCTGCTTTTATTCAACAAAGTTTCAAAAACGGCCAAGCCCTGCTATTGATCGATGGCTTCGACGAACTTGATCCGCAAGGACAGCAGAATGTTGTTGAGTGGTTCAAGGCATTGACACAAGCCTACCCAAATGCACGGATCGTTACCACAGGCTGCGCGCATCAATTGAACGGTCTGCTTGGAATCGGGTTTAATCCGCTTGCCCTCATTGGCTGGGATGCGCAAAAAAATGCGCGCTTCATTCAACAGTGGGGAGAACTTTGGTCGCGGACGGTCGCACTCGAAGCTTGGGCACAAACGGGACCGGAACAAGTGGACCCGATCCTGCTCAACACATGGATGACCATAGACAACAGCGGTCTGACTCCCTTTGAATTGACTCTGAAAATCTGGGGCGCATATGCAGGCGACAGCCTGGGTCCGCGCGTGCTGGATGCCATCGCGACGCATGTGCGGCGCGTTGCTCCGAGTGGAACGCCCGTTGCCGCGCTGGAGTTGCTGGCGATGCAGGTAATTCTGACCGCGCAACCGATCTTCGATTCACGCACAGCGCGGACGTGGGTAAAACAATATGACATCGTGGAAGATAAACCCATTGACAGCGCGGAGACCGTAACAGAAACTCCCACAGGCTCTCCAGTCGCTCTCACCGAGTCACAAAAGATAAAGATCAAGAAATCGAAAGCGGGCGAGGCTATACCGACTTCTGGTCTGCTTGGCAAAATGGTCGACAGCGGTTTATTAGTATCGCACTCGAACAGCCGGATGCGATTCCTACATCCTGTATTGAACGGTTATCTTGCAGGGCAGGCAATCGGGGATAATGATGCCGACACCACCCTGCTTGCCCAACCTGACTGGAATGGAAAGACCGTATCCTTGAGTTATCTTGCCGCGCGTGGAGATGCCTCCGCCGTTGCGGATATTATGCTGAAGGAATCAGAACTCCCGCTTCACAATCAGGTATTTGCTGTAGCGCGCTGGCTGCGCGACGCGCCCAGGGAAGTCACATGGCGTGCAAAAGTCTTCGCCAGTTTGTTGACCATCCTGCAAGCTGAGGGCCAGCCTCTCGGTCTGCGCGGACAAGCCATGGCGGCATTTGTCACAAGCGGCGACCCCGGCGCGGCAACGCTATTTCGCCAATTATTGAGTTCGAGGTCTTTTGAATTGATCCCCATCGCCGCATTGGGCAGTGGCGCAATGAGAGATGTCAAAGCGGTGGATGCACTCGAGGAAGTTCTGCAAGCCCCATCCGGCGCGGTGCGCCGCGCAACATGCCTCGCGCTGGTTGCGATTGGAACAGAGAGATCACTTGAAGGCGTTGCGCGCGCCTTGCTGCAAGGCGATGAAGAACTCAGGCGCGCCGCCGCGGAAGCCCTGGCGAATGATCCTGGCGAAGGGCACTCCATGCTCAAGGAAGGCGCCACACTTGCAGACATTATGTTGCGCCGTGCGGTCGTGCATGGATTGTCACGCGTCGAACAGCCCTGGGCAATCGAGACGCTGCAAAAGATGCAGGTGGAGGATGACCAGTGGGCGGTCCGCAACCTTGCCAATCAATATCTTGAACAATTAGGAAACATCGACCCGCGCGTGCCGCGCAAACTTACAACGCCATCCGAAGCCCCGTGGCTGATCGAGTTCGCAGGGAAACAAGGCATGGGTGTTCCGCGCGGCGGACCGGCGACAGATGTGCTGCTCAGCGCGTTCAAACTGGGTGAAACCGAGCAACGTCTCGCGGCGCTTCCCTACCTCAAGCGCATGGCAAACGAGGGAATCATCGGAGCTCTATATAACGCCATGTACGGCGAAGACCCCGAAGTGCGCGAAGCAGCATTCTATGCCATCGAAGAGATCGGCGCAAACGGGACCAAACTTCCCCATCCCAATCAATTCGGGCTAGGCTGAAATGCTCATCACCAACGCCGCGCTCATCACATGGGAGGCCGCAAATCGCATTCTCGATGACCATGCGATCCTCATCGAGAACGATCGCATCAAGGAAATTGGCAAAACCAGCGAACTCAAATCACGATATCCCCAAACTCAAACAATTGATGCGCACGGTCAATACGTAATGCCCGGCAACATCTGCGCGCACACACATTTCTACGGCGCGTACGCGCGTGGCATGGCAATCCCCGGCGCGGCGCCAAAAGACTTCCCTGAGATTCTGCAAAAGTTGTGGTGGCCGCTCGATCGGTCGCTGGACGCGGAGAGCATCCAATATTCTGTTTTGCCCTGCCTCCTGGACGCGATCAAACACGGCACGACGACGCTCATCGATCATCATGCGTCACCCAATGCAATTGACGGATCGCTTGACATTATTGGCGATGCTGTTGAACAAGCCGGACTGCGGGCGGTGTTATGCTATGAAGTAACAGATCGCGACGGCGAATCCAAAATGAACGCGGGGATCGACGAAAACGTCCGCTTTATCAAAAGGGCAAAAAGCCCGCTTCTCGCTGGGACTTTCGGATTGCACGCCAGCCTGACGCTTTCAGACTCATCTTTAGATTTGTGCCGCCAGGCAGCGCCCGACGACACAGGCTTTCACATCCACACCGCCGAACACGAAGCGGACGAATACGACAGCCTGAACAAATCAGAGTTGCGCGTGATCGACCGCTTGCAAAAGCGCGGCATCCTGGGACCCAAAACCATCACCGCGCATGGAGTTCACATTGACGCGCGTGAGATGCAAATCCTTGCCGAAACGGGGACATGGCTTTCACACCAGCCGCGCTCAAACATGAACAACGGCGTCGGCGTCGCGCAAATCGAATCGATGATGCGCGCAGGAATCAAGGTCTGCCTGGGAAACGATGGCTTTTCCAATGCCATGTGGGAGGAATGGAAAGCCGCATACCTTCTCCATAAAGTACATCATCGAGACCCGCGCCGCATGGGCGGATACGACGTGACTCAAATGGCAGTTTACAACAACGCCGCGCTGGCAAACGTCTTCTTCCCTGATGCGCCCATTGGGCAAATAATACCCGGCGCGTTTGCAGACATCATTTTCGTGGATTATCATCCCAACACGCCATTGACCGCGGGAAACCTGCCCTGGCACATCCTCTTTGGTTTTCAGCAAAGCATGGTCACAACCACAATCGCCGGCGGCAAAGTCCTGATGAAAGACCGCGAATTACTGACACTTGATGAAAAAGAAATTTCAGCTAAAGCCCGCGAGATCGCGCCGAAAGTTTGGGAAAGATATCAAATCGAAGTGGCAAGAGTCGCGTTGAGGAGAGCATAATGAGTGACGAATCAATTTTGGTGCAAATCGCAGTTTTAGGTGGGACAGGAAAAGAGGGTAAAGGACTCGCTTATCGTTGGGCAAAGGCGGGTTACCGCGTATTGATCGGCTCACGTTCCTCCGAAAGAGCCGTCACTGCGGCCTCTGAAATTATGGAATTATTGGAGGGCGCATCCTCCCTTGTGGGGACAACAAATCTTGAAGCCGCACAGCAGGCGGATATCGTTGTTATAACGGTCCCATATTCAGCCCATCGCGAAACGCTTGAAAGCGTCAGGGACGCGCTAAAAGGCAAATTGCTCATTGATGTGACAGTCCCAATTGTCCCGCCGAAAGTGACCAGGGTGCAGATGCCAGCCGCAGGTTCCGCCGCGCAGGAGGCAAAAGAGATTGTAGGAGACGGAGTGGAAGTTACCGCGGCTTTCCAAAATATCGCCCACGAACTCTTGCTGAACGACGACGATGTCAATTGCGATGTGCTTGTAACGGGCACCAGCAAGGAAGCGCGCGCCGAAACCCTGACACTTGTCGAAGCCGCCGGGCTGACAGGTTGGGATGCGGGCCCCATCGAAAACTCAGTCGTCGTTGAAGGACTTACCAGTGTGCTCATCAACATCAACAAGAAATATGGCTCTACACACGCAGGGATCAAGATTACGGGTGCACCAAGTGAGTAAGTATGGATAAAGTAACGTACAACCAAAATATTTTCACGCAGTGGGTTACAAATATATTTAATCTATTGGGGTTAGGCTATCCGATTTACTTGCTTATTAAATTTCTCCAAAAAATGGTCGAAACAAGTGGTGAAATATCCCTGGTTAGCTTGGCAATTGTTAGTTTTCTAGCGATATTTCTCAGTGCCACCCTAATACTCACAGCAAATTACTTTTGCGCTATTACAGCCGATAAAAATGGTTTGACCATTAGGTTTCTTTGGAAAAACTTGCATGTTAATTGGTCAGAAGTTGTGGAAATAAAACCAACAATATACAACTTTTCTATCTCTTCACAAAAATCTTGGGTTGTTCTTACGCGTTCACTAACTCCTTTCCATCGCTTGTATGGGTTAATATACGGGTTTTCTCTATTACCAGGTTTTATCATATCTCCTGGATTTGAAAGAAATGATGAGTTAGTTCGCTTTGTACAATCACATACAAGGAAATAAACCTCTAGCCTTACACCAATGCTAAACAATAATCAAAGCATCAAATGACACTGACACTTACTCCCCTACAAGGCATTCCCATCATCCGCCACGGCGACAACCTGGCGGATATTGTTGTCCATGCCCTCCAAGAAAACGATGTTTCACTTCAAGATAATGACATTCTTGTTTTCGCGCAAAAGATCGTTTCAAAAGCGGAGGGACGCGCAGTCAACCTGGCAACTGTTACTCCATCGCAACGCGCGATTGAACTCGCGCAAAAAACAGAAAAGGACGCGCGCGTCGTTGAATTGATCCTGCAAGAAAGCAATGAAGTGCTGCGCACGCGCGTTGGCGCGATCATTGTGGAACATAAACTTGGTTTTGTCTGCGCGAACGCGGGGATCGATCATTCCAACGTCAGTCCCCCTCTTCATGAGGGAGAGGGGCAAGGGGTGAGTGCCAAGGAATATGTTTTACTTCTGCCCGCAAACCCTGATCTTTCAGCAAAAAACATCCGAATGCAGATCGAAGAAAAAACAGGCAAACAGATCGGCGTGGCAATTATCGACTCACATGGGCGCGCATGGCGCAATGGCACAGTCGGCGTAGTGATTGGAATTTCAGGTTTACCCGGCCTTGAAGACTTGCGCGGCAAGCCAGATCTCTTCGGTTATAAGTTGCAGGTTACGCAAGTCGGCGTGGGGGATGAACTCGCCGCCGCCGCGTCGCTCATGATGGGCCAAGCCGCGGAAGGGACGCCCGTCGTCCATGTGCGCGGGTTTCCATATCCGCTTCGCGAAGGCGCGCTCAATGAATTGATTCGACCCAAAGAGCGGGATTTGTTTCGATGAGCAAAATTCTGGAATCAAGAAGCTTGCTTCTTCTATCTTTCGACAGCACCCACAGGGCAAGTGAGCTGTCGGACTCCAGAGTTAAATACTAACAGGAATCTTATGCGCGTTTGATACACTCAAGCGCGATATGGAAATCAAGCTATTGATCGGTTGCACGAACGAAGATCTTCAACTCATCCAAAAATTTCACGGGGGCATGTACAACCTTTACATCCCAAACCCAGAGGTCAACCCATGAGTTTTCCAAAAGAATATCAAGACCTGCTCAGTAATGAATCAAAAGCCCTGCTCTATCTCGCAACGATCATGTCCGACGGCTCCCCGCAAGTGACGCCTGTTTGGTTCAGTACAGAAGGCGAGCATATTCTCATCAACACCAACGAGGGACGCGTGAAAGATAAAAACATGAAGGCGCGTCCAAAGGTGGCAATGACCATTCAAGATCCCAACGATCTCTATCGCTATCTCGGCATTCGCGGCGAAGTTGTCAGTTACACAACGGAAGGCGCAGATGAGCACATCAACAAACTTTCACTCAGATACGACAATGAATCCTGGACAACCCGCGAAACTCAACGACGGATCATCTTCAAGATCAAGCCTACCCGTTTTGACGAACACAACTGACCTGCATAACTTCCTGCGGACTCGTCGCTCGATCCGCCACTTCAAACCGGACTCCGTACCTGATTCCGTTATCCAGAACATTCTCACCACTGCAACATTCGCTCCCTCTGCACACAACCGTCAGCCCTGGCGATTTTGTGTAGTGACAGATTTATCCGTCAAAACAAAACTTGCCAATGCAATGGCGGTGGAGTTCGAGCGTGATCTTGAAAAGGATAAACTCCCCCTTGCTGAAATTCAAAAACGAATCGCCCGCTCGCGCGCAAGAATGATTGCCGCGCCTGTTGCCATCATTCTCAACGTAGATATGAGCGACATGGACGTTTACCCCGACGAGAAAAGAAATAAAGCAGAATATCTGATGGCAGTGCAATCTGTCGCGAATGCAGGGATGCAAATGCTGCTCGCCGCGCACGCCGAAGGACTGGGCGGGGTTTGGGTGTGCAGTCCATTGTTCGTGCAAGGGATAATACAAAACGTTTTGGATTTGCCTAAAACATGGGAACCACAAGCCATGTTTTTTCTTGGATATCCTGTAGATATTCCTGAAGCAAGGGAAAGAAAATCCATTCAAGATATTTCAATCTTCATATGAAAATCTACAATTGCTCTGTGCGCCGTCCTTGGCACGCAACTCACATAAGTGCCGCCGTCCCACAGGGATGCTTCGCAGAGGACAGCGGCTGGAGCAAGCCAAATTGAAAATCGTAGCACTCGCGGGCGGGGTTGGTGGCGCAAAACTTGCGCACGGACTAGCCCAAATCCTGCCACCTGAAGATTTAACAATCATCGTCAACACGGGCGATGACTTTGAGCATTACGGTTTGTATATCTGTCCCGATTTGGATACGGTTTGCTACACGCTGGCTGGAATTGCAAATCCAGAAACGGGCTGGGGACGAGTAGATGAATCGTGGAATGCTTTTGAGAACGCGTCCAAACTTGGCGGACCTGATTGGTTCAAGTTGGGCGATCAGGATTTGGGAACCCATCTTGAACGGACGCGGCAATTGAAAGATGGACAATCTCTCAGCCAGATCACAAGGGATTTTTGCAAGGCATGGGGAATTCAGCATACCGTCCTGCCAATGTCTGATAACCCAGTAAGAACGATTGTCAATACGGACGAAGGCGAATTGGCTTTTCAGGAATATTTCGTTCACCGAAAGTGTGAGCCGCGCGTAAAAGGATTCAGATTCGGTGGGGCTGATATGGCGGAACCAGCGCCGGGGGCGCATGAGGCGATCCAGTCCGCAGATGCGATCGTCATTTGTCCGTCGAATCCGTGGGTGAGCATTGATCCAATCTTGAAAGTACTCTCCCCTATCCTGAAAGGAGAGGGGTCGGGGGTGAGGTCAGTTGCCATTTCCCCGATTATTGGCGGACAAGCGGTCAAAGGACCTGCGGCAAAGATGTATCGCGAACTGGGAATTGAACCATCGGCAGTGGCGGTGGCGAATCATTATCGTGGATTAGCGACGAGTTTTGTAATTGACCAAATTGACGCGCAACTTAATGAAAGTGTTAGGGGTTTGAATATGCAGACTTATGTAACCAATACGATAATGAAAAGTCATGAAGATAGAAAGCAATTAGCCAGCGATGTGCTAAGCTTTATCGGAACTGACTTATGACGCTCTGGGCGATTGTCCCTGTAAAACCTTTAAGACGCGGTAAATCGCGTTTGGCTGGAATTTTGACCGAGGACGAGCGGGCGGAACTCAACCGTGCGCTCCTGCAGCATACCCTGGAAACACTCTCCGGGTTAAAAGAAATAGAGCAGGTGCTGGTTGTGAGCCGCGACCCTCAAGTATTGACCATCGCAAGAAACTACGGCGCACGAACTGTCCGCGAAGATGGCCAGCCACAGCTGAATACCGCGCTCAAGCGCGCGACCATCGTTGCGCAGGTGCATGCAACACGCGGGGTTTTGGTTCTGCCTGCCGATCTGCCATTGATCTCACGCGAAGACGCTCTTGCACTGGTCGAGCGTGCAACAGATCCGCCTGTCGTTGTGATCGCTCCCGATAGGCATGGAAAAGGCACGAATGCATTGCTCATCTCCCCTGCAGGCTTGATCGAATATGACTTTGGGGAAAACTCTTTTCAACGTCACTGTAATCTGGTAAAAAAAGCAGGCGCCAGGCTTGAGATCGTAAACCTGCCCTCGCTTGGCTTGGACCTCGATTCGCCTGAAGACCTTGAGATCATCAAAAACATGGAAAGCACAATACCATTCTAAAAACATATCTTCGGCGTTAAACGCCTTTGTCGCGCCTGCTGCGCAAAGGCAGCGCGTAACGGGCGTTCTCTAACGCCCGATGGTTTGCATAATGCAGCGTTGGCGTTGGACGCCCCTGGCGCGCCTGCTACAATCAAGATAAGGAGAATGCCATGACGGAACGCGTTGCACTATACCTGCAAGATTCTCATGATTTACGTGACGGGCTGGATTACGTGAAGTACGCGGAAGAGAAAGGCTTCGAAGCCGTGTGGCAGGCGGAGTCGCGGCTGGTGCGGGATGCGATTGTCCCAATGGCGGCCTATGCGGCAGTGACGAACAAGATCAAGGTCGGTTCAGGGGTGATCAACAACTGGACTCGCAACATCGGTCTGCTTGCAATGACTTTACTCACACTCGATGATCTTGCGCCGAATCGAATCATTTGCGGAATCGGCGCGTGGTGGGATCCACTGGCAAAGAACGTTGGCATTGAAAGAAGAAAACCGCTCCTTGCCATGCGCGAGACAATTGAGGTTTTGCGCCGCTTGTTGAATATGGAGCGCGTTACCTTCCATGGCGAGTTCCATCACGTGGACGGAATCGAACTGGATGTAGTGCATGGCCGCCGTGAGCCTCGGAATGTCCCCATTATGATCGGCGCAACTGGCGATGTCATGATGGAAATGACAGGCGAGATCGCAGATGGTGTCGTATTGAATTACTGCGTCCCGCCAGATTACAACGATAATGCCTTGGAATTGCTTGAAAAGGGATTGAAAAAATCGGGCCGCAAAATGGAAGATTTTGACCGCCCGCAGTTGATCGTCTGCTCAGTGGATGAAGATCACGACAAGGCGATAGATTACACAAAGGAATTGCTCTGCCAGTATCTTGCGCAACAACCGCACATCGCAAAAGCCTCGCGCGTCTCGCAAGATGTGATCACGGGGATACAATCCACATTGGGCTGGCCCGCCACAAAGGAACAGATCAACAAAGCCAAGCACCTTGTGCCGGACGATCTCGTCCATCGCATTACTGCGTCAGGGACGCCTGCTGAAGCGAAAGCCAAAGTGGAGGAGTACAAGAAGCGCGGATGTACTTGTCCCATTTTGTATCCCGTTGGCGGAAATTTCAAGTTACTGATCGATACGTTCGCGCAGGTTTAGTCTAAAAAATTCCGTCGGCAAACATGGTTAACCCCGAACCTAAGAATCAGCCACAGATTACACGGATCATCACGGATTTTTTGAATTTATTGTCCGAAACGATCTAGACGAAAAGCCACCTCTCTGGACCGGGCTGGCTTTTTTCGTGTAAATCAGTGAAATCCGTGGCTAAAAGCTCGAAAGATTAATTTCGGGATGAGTCATGTTTCGTTTCATTTGA
>Ga0247727_10005864_pt1 | contig 24513 bp, 15 predicted proteins | sample WisWelCaveWW1625_FD_202498 | JGI IMG/M metagenome (GOLD analysis project Ga0247727, IMG submission 202498) | Biofilm microbial communities from Wishing Well Cave, Virginia, United States - WW16-25 | ecosystem: Environmental > Aquatic > Deep subsurface > Groundwater > Cave microbial mat | place... | reverse complement strand
TCTCAAAGCTTCGAGTGAAATTCCCTCCGGCGCCTTGCAAAATCCTTTTTCATTTGCTTATAGGTACGATAAATCTCCCACTCCTTCTCTCACAATCCGGACAAGCCGGAACCAAACAGGACACAAAACTGAACGGACACAAAAAATATTTCGTGTCCGTTCGTTTTTGTGTCCCGAAAATCTTTGCTTTTTTTGCACTGATTTGACTCTTTAGATAAACGATCGGAATGACGTCGCGCTTGTGCTCCTCTTCGAGAAAGCTGACGTAGCGCGCCAGGTGATGAATCGAAAACTTGCCGGCCTCGTGTTGATGCTCGATCAGAAAAGTAAAAGCCGCTTCGTCGTATTTGACCAGCAAAGGCACATCCATTCGAATAAACGACTCAGCAAAAAACGTTAAAATGTCATTCTGAAAGAATCCTTTTCATATCTAACAACAAACGTCGATCCTGGATCGAAAAAAGCCTGCCCTGGCGCCCGCCGCGCCACGCGGTGCCGCAGGCCAGGGATTCCTGCGGAATGACATTCCGAGTTGAATGAGCTTCACAGCCGCGCATGACTCAAACACGGCAGCGCCGCGCGCACTTGATCCTGATACGCAAAATCAATCTCCGCCGTGATCACCGCTTCACGATCGGGAGCGAACGCGAGCACGCTGCCCCACGGATCGATGATCGCGCTTTTGCCGTAACTGGCGCGGCCGCCGTATTTCTCGCCGTGCTGATTCGGCGCGATGATATAAACCTGATTCTCAATCGCCCGCGCGCGCAAAAGCGGCCGCCAGTGATCTTTGCCCGTCATCAAAGTAAAGTTGGACGGAATGAAAATCATCCGCGTCACGCCGTCGTTTGTCAGTTTGCGATAAAGCTCGGGAAAGCGCAGATCATAACAAATCGACAGCCCGACCTCGCCAAACTCCGTGTTCGCCGTGACCGCTTCCGCGCCCGGCGCAATGTAATCGGATTCGCGATAAGAACGTCCGCCCGGCAGCGTCGCATCGAAAAGGTGGATTTTGCGATAACGGGCCAGCTCGTTGCCGTTCCGATCCAAGAGCACCGAGGTATTGTAAATTTTTTTTGATTCCGGAATCCGCTCTCCCACCGAGCCGGCGAGCAGATAGACGCCAAGCCGTTGTGCCAGCTCGGCAAACTCCGGCAGCCATTTGTCATCAAGATCACACGCCGCGGTTTTGTCCGGACCGACGTAAAGAAAAGTTTCGGGAAAAACCACGATCTTCGCGCCGAGCGCCGCCGCTTCTTTGGCCAGGCGTTGCGCCGCTTCCCAATTTTGCGCGATATCTTCGCGCGATTCCATTTGTATTGCTGCAGCGATCATAAATTAAACCTTCTGTTAGTTAATGACCAATTCCACCTCTGAAGCGCGGCCTTCGTCATCCATGCAGATCAACGTGTGCTTGCCGGGCGCGGGCGTAATAAAAACTTTCGCGGTTGGCTGGCCGGAGAAAATCAACCGGCGGTTCATAAACCAGTAAATCTTTTTCGTTTGATTGGATACGGAAGCATCGAGCAGAATTTTTTGATACTTTAAATCCACTCCTGGGCGAATTTGATACGCCGCACCGGCCGCCGGCGAGTGGATGACCGGGCCGTTGCCGGAAACGATTTTCGAGCACCGGGAATAATGCCCGGGGATGGCGGCAATCGGATAGCCGTTGCGTTTCATCCAGGTGGCAATCTCCGGCGGCCAATGCTCGAAAATTTTTTCCACATAAGCGCGCCCGATGCGGCAATGGGCGCACAGGCGCTGGCCGGTTTTCCGGTCCAGCCAAACCAACCGGTGAATCGTGCACGGATACTGTGGCGAGACGCCCGGAAGAAAGAGCTCATCTTTGCGCGAGACGCAAAATTCGGCAGCCGGCATGCCGCTGACCGAGCAGACCTGGCGCCGCTCCACAATTTCCGGCTGCACGAACCAGCGATTCTCGGAAGGCTTGGCCAGAGCCTCGAAGAGCGCAAATAAAATCGGCGCCGCCGTCTCTGCGCCCACCAAAGCCGGCGCGCCTCGACCGTCAAAATTTCCCACCCACACGCCAATGGTGTATTGTGGCGTATAGCCGAGGCTCCAGGCATCCCGATGTCCATAAGACGTGCCGGTTTTCCAGGCGACTTTGGGAAGATTTATGGAGGTTTCCCACACTTTCGGCAAATCCGGGCGGCGCAATTTGCTGAGCATCTCGGTGAGAATAAAACTCGTCCCGGCACTGAACAGTCTCTTGCCTTCGGCAGGCGGCTGGTCTTGCAAGAGTCGATAGGGCCGAAAGCTCCCGGCGTTGGCGAGGCCGGCATAAAGATTCGTCAGCTCCAACAACGTCACTTCGCACCCTCCCAAAATGAGCGAGAGGCCGTAATAATTTTTGTCGTGCGGCAAGGTGGAAATTCCCGCCTCTTTTAAAAATTCATAAATGCCCTTTTCGCCGAGCCTGGCGTAGAGGTTCACCGCCGGGACGTTGAGCGAATGAATCAGCGCTTCTTCAACCGTGACCGCGCCGTGATACTTCTCATCATAATTCACCGGCTGGTAGCCGGCATAATCCACCGGCACGTCGTCGAGCAAACTTTGCGGCGTGATCACGCCGTGCTCAAGGCCGAGCGCATAAATAAACGGTTTGAGCGCGGAGCCCGGGGAGCGCGGGGCCAGCGCGCCGTTGACTTGTCCGGCATTGGCTTCGTCAAAAAAATCATACGAACCCACCAGCGCCAGCACGCTCTGGCTTTGATTGTCGATCACCACGACCGCGCCGTTGCCGATGCCCTGCCCGCGCCAGGGCCGCAACTGCGTTTGGAGAATCGTCTGCGCCAGGCTTTGAATGTTGCCATCGATCGTGGTCTCCAAACGTTCGGTTTGCGGATACACTTGGCTCAGCTTCGCCGCGAGATGCGGAACCATAAACGGCAGGGCGTAACGTTTTTCCGGCAGCGCTTCGGACCGGGCTTCATCGCACCGTTGCGGCGTTATCCTGCCCGCCCGCGCCAGCAAGCGCAAAACTTTGTCGCGGGCTTTTTGGGCCGCGGCTGGATTGAAATCGGGCCGCAACAGATTCGGCGAATTGGGAATCGCCGCCAGCAGCGCGGCTTCGCCGAGACTGAGCTGCGGCGCGCTTTTGTTGAAATAAAAATACGCGGCCGCGCCCACGCCGACAATGTTGCCCCCGTAAGGCGCCCGATTGAAATAAAGCGTCAGGATTTCCTCTTTCGAATAGTGTACCTCCAATTGCGCGGCGCGAAAAGCTTCTTTAAGTTTGTTGAGAAAGGTCCGCTCTTTCGGCTCCATCATCCGCGCCACTTGCATCGTCAGCGTTGAGCCGCCTCGCACAATTTTGCCCGCGCGGAGGTTGGCAATTGCCGCTCGCGTCACAGAAAATGGATTAATTCCGAAGTGCCAGTAGAAGTATTTATCTTCGTAGGCAATCGCCGCGGTTTTGAGGCTGGGAGATATTTCGTTTGCCGACACGCGAATCCGCCACATCTGATCCGGCGCCAGAAAAGCGCGCAACATGCGGCCATCGCGATCCAGCACCACCGTTGAGGATGGCGGATAAAGTTTTTCGGTTGGCAGCGGGAAAAGCCAATCGGCGATAGCAAACAGGAAAAATGGCGCCAGCGCCAGCAGCAGCTTTTTAGAGTGCTTTGCCATGAATGTTTTGCATTTTCCAGAGAAGGGACGGCGCTATTTTGACTTTGCTTTGCATGCCCGAATCCGCGAAAAGAATCTCCGTCGCGAGAGCGCCGCTTGCATAAAAAGCTTTTATCGCTTCGGATTCAGCATCGGTCAACGTCACGAATGGTTTCAAAAATTTCTCGACTTCACCAACCATTACAGCACGCTCCGGAAGTTTTCCTTTTGCCAATAACGGCAGCAAGTGACGACGAAGATCATTCGCGGTAATTCCATCAAAGTTCATTTGAAAAACTTCAAATACGCTGAGGCGGGAAATCAAACCATAAAAAATGATCAGTGACCGCAAGCGTTGGGAATCATAAGGCAAAGGCGAGCTCGCCGCTTGATAGACATCATACAAGTCTCTGGGTGTGTAGCGGCTGAGCAAGGCGATGATTTTTCCGGCTAAAAGCTCTTCAAGTCCCATCATCGGAAACGTTAGATTGGCATGAAATCGCGTGAACGTTCGGTTCTCAATTGGAATAATGGGTTGGCGATGAAGATAGTTGATATCAAGCTTGAATTTATCGCGACTCCCACTGCGCGTCGCGTAATGAAATTCAAACTGCGATAATGCGTGCTCCTCTTTTGTCAATTCTATGCGATATTCATCCGCGAATAACTCGTGAATAAGCTTCGCAATTTGCCCACGGTCAGCAAGCATGGCCTCTTTCTCTACCGCTCTGACGTAATTTAGATCGGCATCCACCGACAGACGCGGCATGTCGAAGACAAACAAATTGAGCGCCGTTCCGCCCTTGAGCGCGAAACATGTTTTCAAAAATGGATGGCGAGCAAGCTGTGTCAGAAGCTCGACGAGACGAAGCACTTTCTCCAGCGAGTTCTGAATGAAGCCGGTTTCGTGGCCGAATTTTTCCAAATCCGGCTTTTTTAAAAGGAACATGTCATTCGTCCAAAAATGCCAGGGTGGCCGGGACCATTAAATTCCACTTTCGCTCCAGCACGTTTCCCTTTCTTTTCCGCGCTTCCAGAAAGGCCAAATCTTGTGGTTTATTTCGCCGGAGTTTTTCCAGAATCGCATCGCCCACATACCACTTGTCACGAAATTTTTCCAAAAGCCAGCCGAGTCGCATACTGATCGTGGCCAGGGGATAATGCGGCAGCATGGCCGGCAAGTTGTCCAAATCTATCCATTTAAAACCTTCTATTGACTTTAAAAACTCCGCCATGCCGAAAAACTTGTCCGGCGCGATAAGCCCTTCGAGCAGGAGGCGCTCTTTGCTGAAAGCACGAACGACAAAATCGAGCACAGGAACTTCTTCGATGCCGAAAGAAAGATCAGCCCGAAAAAAATGATAGCTCGCTCCCTGATACGCAAAGGATTTCGGCGCGCGTGGAAATTCCAAGCCAACCGCGACTTGAAATTGTGAGGTTTCGCTATAAGCCTCGCCGCGCAAGCGCAACGCGGAATGATAAGCCACAACACCATTGGGCACGGCTTTGCTCGCCACCAGCCAGGGCGAAACTGTGACCTCCTTTTCAAACCACTCATTCGGGCGTTTCAAATAATACAATCCGGTTTTAATCGTCTGGGCCTTGCCGCTTTTGATCAGCCAGCGGATCGCATTATTCGTTTTTTCTACATCCCCCGCAAAGTGGTCTAATATTTCGGCGCGACAGACAACGCGCAAATGTTGAAATTTTTCGTAGATTGTGGACATTGCTTGCTCAAGTTGCTTTGTTTAGGTTGTGATCACAACCTAAATTTAACACTTCGAGCAATTGATTGCAATGTAAATTTTAGGTGATTTTCACAACCTAAATTGAGCTTACTTGACAAGTGAAAGTGTATATCGACCCCCAGACACGCTCTGCGCCATGCTCTCTGCCCTCCGCCCATTCACGGCTCCCCGATACAAACAAATAAACCGGATGCGCCGCGCCGTACTTCTTGCGCAACTGCTCAATCACCGCCAGTTGCGCTTGCCGCAGCGCTTCGCTTTTGCTGATGTTCTCGCCAAACAGATACCGGCGATAAAACTCAACCATCAAATCTTAAAATTCCGGTAACAGCTACGGATTCACCATACCCAATCGCCGCAGCAAATATTTAACCCGTTCAAAGGCATCGCGCTCAATGCGTGCCCTTTCTTCTACATCCGCCACACTTTCAAAATCTGCCACTTGCCTCGGCCCGATTTGATTTAGAGACCCGAATTTTTCAGCGATTTTCGCAAGCCCCTCCTTGACCAAGCCATGACCAATGTGTGGTTCAAACTCTTTAATCAAATTTTCTATTCCACCCGGATGATGTCTCAAACAAAAATAAATGTCCCACGCGTCTTTTTCCTTGAGCCGATCAGCCAGAGCCATTCCTTTCATCACAATAAACGGAACGACCGCCGCAATGTGCACCTGAACGCGATCTTTTCCTCCACCCGGCAATTCGCTCTCGATTTCACACGTGCGAAAATTCCCGAAGGCGAGATCGCATCCGCGGGCCTTTCTGGCGCGAATGTCTTGGAACTTCTGGGTTCGATGCGTTTTTCCAGTGCCGCCATATTCCCCGGAGAGAAAATTAACGGCAACATTGACAGGGTTGCCATCTCGCATCGGCACATCGCGATAGAAGATAAAAGGCTGGCTTCCCTCATGGTACCCCCGGCGCATTAAAAGCTCCTTGATGGTTTGATAGGTCTCATCATCAACCATTTGATGGTTCAAAGCCAAATCGATATCGAGGCTTCCCACGTGGGTATTTGCCGCTGCAGGATAAAGCAAGGGAGGAACCCATCCACCGATTAAAACCATGGAATCCCTGAATTCTCCCAGCAGGTGAACCAGTTCCACGAGCACCGATTTGCAGGCCTCTACTTCCCGCTGTCCGTAATCTGCTTTTGTGACCATGATGGTTGTATAACTTTTTCAAAAAGGAACTCAGCCGCCTCGTCGCCGCGGCCTTTGTAAGATTTCAAATCCAGGTATAACTGGATGGGTGAAACCACGGGGATTTGGTCGTAAGCGATTGCGCCCAGGAAAACGCCGGCATCATAAGGAACCATCAGCGTAACATTCGGGCCGCTCGCAACGGCTTTAAGCTCGAGCGCCTTCCGAACTTTCTCGATGCCGCTTTCCACATAAGCAAAGATTCGCTGAAAACGCGTGTGCGGGGCGAGTCTTGCTGCGCCGGAAAACAGCGTTAAAGCGAAGCGGAGGCCATGCCGCGAACAGAAATCACTGAGCGCGCTTTCAAAACCCAACCCCTCGTTCAAAGAGTAAAAGTCGTGGCTCCGATTTTTGCGATAATTGTAATTGGCGGCCCATTCCCGCAGCACGGCCTCGGGTTGAGCAAGCACAAAACCGACGTTTTTTTCTTCCGCCCATTCTCTGTCCAATAACAGTTTTTTCACATTGGCCGCTTGTCCCAAGCTCACTTCCGCTTTTTCTCTCAGCTCTTGCACCTTCCACGATTTGAAGGGATTCAGCAAAAGCACCCGCAGCACTCTGGAAGCCTTTGGGGAAAAAAGCGTTCGGAGGTCGCGATTCTGTGGAAAGGGATTTTCCTTTCCCTCCACACGGATGTACACCCGGTCGAAGCTGAGCAAGCAATTGCCCGCCAGGTCCACATAGCCCATGCCGGCTGCCTCGCATATCCGTGCAGACTCGGGAGAAACATAAGGCGCCACAAAGACCCCGTAGCTTCCTGGAAGCTTCTGCCTCCAAAGGGCAAGTTGATTCGTCGCCTGCCTGGCGAATCGAGGCTGGCCATTGTTTTTGCACTCGGCTAAAATAACTTTCCTCCCCTCGGGAAGCAAAACCCGACCGACGACGTCTGCTTGTCCGTTGCGCCGAGATTTCTGCTTTTCAAATTCGACCCCTTTCACGAACGGCGCCGACTGCAGGCACGCTGTCAAAGCCTTTTTAAGCTGTGGAACGGATACCGGTTCTTTCATTCTTTACCATACTTTCAGCGTTTGCTGAAAATAATGTATATAATGAAAGAACAATTGTCAAGCTCAAATTTTATTGGCGTATCGTATCGCATAGCGCAAAGGGCAGAGCGCATAGCGAGTTCCATGCGCTCTGCGCCATGCTCTATGCCCTCTGCGCCGTCACCGCTCCCCAATACACACAATCCTTATTTTCTTGTTTATCTTTTTATCTTTTTTATCCGCCCTTCACGGCTCCCCAATACAAACAAACGCGCCCCAATAAGCCGGAGGCGCCGCGCCATACTTTTTGCGCAATTGCTCGATCACCGCCAGTTGGGCTTGCCGCAGCGCTTCGCTCTTGCTCATCTTTTCATCAGACAGATATCGGCGATAAAATTCGATCATCAAATCTTTCGTCTCCAAATCCGGCACGCTCCACAAGCTGGCGAGAACGGTTTTGGCGCCGGCTAATAGAAACGAACGGTGTAAACCGTACAACCCTTCACTGCCTTTTAAATCACCGATGCCGGTCTGGCAGGCGGAAAGCGTCACCAAATCGGTTTCGGCTAAATCCAAACCGGCAATCTCCAATGCCGTAGCCAGGCCATCATCCCCATCGCGAATCGATTCCGCACGGTTGGCACCGGCCAGCGCTAATCCACAGCGCAAAAGCGGGTTTTCCACCAATCCCTGGCGAAACGTCGTGGCGAAGTTTTCCGGACCGGTCGCACGGGGCGGGTTGGTTGGTTCTGGGGCGGGTAAGAAGAAGCCATGGGTGGAAAGATGTAAAATATGCGGTGAATGCACCGCTTTCAGCACCGACTCTTTAGCCTGGTCTTTTAAATAGAGCTTGGTGGCAATCTTATACCGTTTCAATAAAGCCTCAATCGCAGCCGCCTCCGGACCGGTATATTTTAAAGAATCAAAACGCATCCCCCGCCATTCTCGTGATCGGCGATCTGATGATTCCGACCCCAAATATTTCGATGAAACAGAAGCTACAGGTCTTTGCGATGGTACAAAATCATAATCGGGATTCGCAATTATGACAGCCTGATTTGTTTTGCCACTTGCAAACTTGCCACTTGCTCCTTTCCATTTCAATAACTCCCGACCCGTGGACACATAATGAAATTGATAACTCTCGACCAGATAGCGATTTTGCTCATCCACCAGCACACCAAATGGCAGGTAATGCAACGCGCCATCGGCGCAAATGATCACTTTCTTTTTATCGCCGAGGGCGGATAATAATGGTTTGAACAGTTGTTGGTAAAGCTGCCGACCTTTGACTTTGATCACGGCTTCGGCAGTTAAATGCCGCTGTTTCGTTTGCGTCGTATCGAGTTTGGTGGTTAAAATTGTTCGCCGCAATTCATTGAGACGGTTATCAAGAGAATCCGCTTCACCTAATTGCAGGATTTCAGGCGCCTGATTCTTTTGATACACCACCGCCAGATATTGCCCTGTGCCCCAGCCTTTTTTTTCGCCAACAAAATTATACTTCTGAAAATACCAAAAATCCACCAGGGCATAATCCTCCGGTAAAGCCTGGCATAATTGCGTTGGCGTAATCGGTGTTTTTGGAGTCTCGGATTCATAACCCTGGCGGGCGAGCTGACTTTCCAATCGCTCCTGTTGGGCTTGCAAGAATTGCAAGTAATGAAGATGTTGATCCAGACTTCTGGTGACAGCGGGACCCGCTAAATAGGCGTTTGCAAATTGAGCGCGGATGCTATTCAGACTATCCTGTAAAGTTGTACCGCTAGGTTTCTGTGATCGGGTCCTGCTCGTCAGCATTTCATAAACGATACCCTTCTGATTCAGCAAGACCTCGCTGATTTGGGGTTTGAGTTCAGCCGCTTGCCGGCCGTACTGCACGTACAGAGACGGCCATAAGGGGGACAATGGTGAATTCTGCTGAACATAGTCTAATTGTCTTTTTTCGGAAAGATAGGGCAGGATGGTGTGATACTTCTGAAAATCTAGCCGCAGCAAGCGTTTTGAAACCGGCATTATTTTGTCGAGATTTCCCCGCGCACCCCGGAGATAAATCATATTATTGAGACTGCTGGCCACAGTCGGATGGTCGGGGCCTAATTTCGCTTCCCGAATCTTCAGCGCCAGTTGGTGTAAGGGCTCCGCTTGGCTATATGCGCCTATGTTGTAATATAAACCTGCCAAATTATTGAGACTGCCAGCCACATTCGGATGATCGGGGCCTAATTTCGCTTCAAGAATCTTCAACGCCCGTTGAAGTAACGGCTCCGCCTGGCCGTACGTGCCCATGTCTATATATAATCCTGCCAAATTATTGAGACTGGCGGCCACAGCCGGATGGTTGGGGACTAATTTGGCTTCGAAAATCTTCAGCGCCCGTTGATATAACGGCTCGGCCTGGCCGTGCGCGCCCATGGTGTGATATAATAATGCCAAATTATTGAGATTTTGGGCTATATCCGGATGGTCGGGGCCTAACTGCGCTTCCCGAATCTTCAGCGCCCGTTGAAATAGCGACTCGGCCTGGCCGTACGCGCCCATGGCTTCATATAATCCTGCCAAATTATTGAGACTGGTTGCCACATCCGGATGGTCGGGGCCTAATTTCGCTTCATAAATCTTCAGCGCCTGTTGATATAACGGCTCCGCTTGGCCGTACGCGCCCATTTCTTTATATAATTCTGCCAAATTGTTGAGACTGGTGGCCACATAAGGATGGTCGGGGCCTAATCTCGCTTCGACAATCTTCAGCGCCCGTTGATATAACGGCTCCACCAGGCTGTACGCGCCCATGGCTTGATATAATGCTGCCAAATTATTGAGACTGTTGGCCACATCCGGATGGTCGGGGCCTAATTTCGCTTCAAAAATTTTCAGCGCCCGTTGATATAAAGGCTCCGCCTGGCCGTACGCGCCCATGTTTTGATATAATGCTGCCAAATTATTGAGACTGGTGGCCACATAAGGATGGTCGGGGCCTAATTTCGCTTCCCGAATCTTCAGCGCCCGTTGATATAACCGCTCCGCCTGGCCGTACGCGCCCATATCGTCATAAAATCCTGCCAAATTATCGAGACTGATGGCCACATCCGGATGGTCGGGGCCTAATTTCGCTTCGACAATCTTCAGCGCCCGTTGATATAACGGCTTCGCCTGGCCATACGCGCCCATGGCTTGATATAATGCTGCCAAATTATTGAGACTGTTGGCCACATCCGGATGGTCGGGGCCTAATTTCGCTTCTCTAATCTTCAGCGCCCGTTGATATAACGGCTGTGCCTGGCCGTACGCGCCCATGGCTTTATATAATTCTGCCAAATTATTGAGACTGGTGGCCACATAAGGATGGTCGGGGCCTAATTTCGCTTCCCGAATCTTCAGCGCCCGTTGATATAACGGCTCCGCCTGGCCGTACGCGCCCATGGCTTGATATAATGCTGCCAAATTATTGAGACTGGTGGCCACATAAGGATGGTCGGGGCCTAATCTCGCTTCGACAATCTTCAGCGCCCGTTGATATAACGGCTCCACCTGGCTGTACGCGCCCATGGCTTGATATAATGCTGCCAAATTATTGAGACTGCTGGCCACATCCGGATGGTCGGGACCTAAAGCCCGTTCTCGTAAGCGCAATGCTTCAAGGGCTAACGGTATCGCCTGGTCATATTGACCCTGCTGATAGAGCTGAAGCACCTGCGCATTCAATTCTTCGGCTTTTTGTAACTCAGCTTTCTGACACGAGAGCATTGAAACGGCTAAAAGGAGCGGATAAAAAGCAAACAATATCTTGTAGATATTTTTCATCACCTTCTCCTCCTTCGTAAAAATGACGCGCTCGCATAAGGCATGAGCCACTGCAACTTTTTCTTCCATTGGGATGAAAGGGCTCCAGCTAATACTCCAAGCAACAAAACGAAATAGATCGCCATCCGCAGCGGCCAGATCAGCGGCAGCCAAATTTCCCAGCCTGCAAACAAAAGGAACGTCGCTATCCCATACATCAAGAAAACGCCAACGAGTATCAGCATCGCCTTTTTGAATTCCATGAAATGAATCACGAGCCAGGACAGCATGATCAGTCCCAGCGTCATGAAAAAAGTGAGTAAGCTGCCTGGCTCAGAAATAAATGTCCGGCGCAGGAGCCAATTGAGAATATTGGCATGAACGACGACTCCGCTGATCGTTTCCTTCCACGACAGCGGGGTGCGAAACCAATCTGCGGAAGTGGGGTCCTGATACGTCGCGCCCACCAAAACAATGGTGGAATCATGAATCTGTTTTGCTAATTGCGCTCTCCATTCAGGAGCATGGCCTTGTTCCAAAAGCTCTCTTACTGAAAAGGAGGTGAATTTGTCAACGAAATGATGGTCTGGCTGCGGCCCCGCAAAGCGGGGCAAAGCATGGCGATAATTGTTGGCATAACTGATCAGATGATACTCGTCCGGCGACCCGCTTAGTCCGGAAGCCGCCAGTTCCGCCAGGCATTGCATGGGGTCAATGCCTTTTGCCGCCGCTAAAAGCAGAAGCGAAAAAGCATAAATCGGGCTGCGCCCGTCGGGTTGGCTTTTGCGGTAATTTCCATTTACCAAACGCACGCGTCTGACTACGTGATCCGATTCAGGATAATAAGGATCAATCAAAGTGACCGAGCCGAAATAGACATGGGGTGGAATGGATTGCAGCTCCGGCTTAAGAAGTTGACCATCCGTAAATGCAACCGCCAGAACGATAGGAACGGAGAAACCGGCAAGGCTGTCAACAAACGTTTGCAAATTCCCTTCGTAGTTTTGGGGACGACCATAAAACCGCAAATCGATTCCCACAGCCGCAGGACGGCGCTCAAGCACAGGGCGCAGCAATTTTTCCAGCTCCGCCAATTTCCACGGCGGACGGAGAGAAGAGCTTTCGTCATCGATATCAATCAGCACGAGGCGAGGATCGCCTGGAATCTCGCCGCGAAACTTGAAGCGGATATCCAGAGATTCCATTTCGGATATCCAAAAAGTATTGCCAAAGATCAGCGCGGAAAGAAAAAGCGTCTTATATTGTTCCTTGAAAAATTCAAGAACAGCAGCGCCAATTTTTTGAAATGACATGGACGAACCTTGAAATGAACAAATTAGTATTACTCTGGAAAAACTTTCATCCCGCTTACGGGACGAAGATTTTTTCACCACAAAGGCCACAAAGCGCACAAAGAAAAACAGTCAAATTTTGTGTTCTTTCTTTGTGTCCTTTGTGCCCTTTGTGGTTGAGTTTGGCTGTGCCTGTAAGGTTGCGGCTGACGCCACGCTACATCACTCCTTGGAGTTTCAAATCTTATTTTGGAGCAATGGCTATAAACATTGCACTCCCTGCGGGCGTAGCCTAACGGAGTTCTTTGAGCCGATCCATCACCAACCGCTCGGCAATATCTTCCGGCAGGAAAGAAGAATAATAAGCATACAACATGACTTTCGGCTCCGGATGATCCGGAAATTTTCTGGCCATCTGAACGAGATAATGCTCCGCTTCCAGATAGAGCTTTTCATCCAGGCAAAAATCCAACAAAGCAAAATAGTCCTCACGCCGGCCGTTTTTCTCAACACGACTTTTTAGTTTTTTGAATTGCAGAGGCTTTGGGGTACCATGACTTTCATCTCGCAGGTGAATGACAGTGCTATCCGCTTCCGGTGGGAGTAAAGCACCTTGCGGCAATCTCACACGGACTTTGTAGTGGCCTGATTGCTCCCAGGCTCCGGCCTTTCGGTTTAATTTGAGCGTGTTGCCTTGGACGACGGTGTCCAATACCGTATGCTGGTTGTGAGTGATTTGCACCTGATATTTCATCCACCAGGGAGCGCTTTTGATCCAACGAAATGTATCGGGCATGGCATAAGCATAAACCGTGTCCGGCAGGGCAAGGAGCAGCGATTCTGGGTTGCGCACACCTTCTTTAGAAGCAGGGCGGCGATGCGGTTCTACAAAGAATGTGAGATAAAGTCGTTCAAGAAACTGGCCCAATTCGCTGCTTCCTTTTCCCCGCGCTTCTATGACGATCATAACTTTGGGGCCGGTAAGCTCCTTCCAAGACGAAGTGCCGTCGCCCAAGAGAATCGTTGCCCGTTCCGGTATTTTCAACGAATCTCCTGGAAACAGGCGACCAAATTTCTGAATCTCATTCCAATCTGATTGCCCAACAGGTTTGATGGACACTTTTGCCGCAGCCGTTTTGACGTACACGAAAACCGGAGATTTATTCTCAGTTTGAGCGCTTGGAGAAACCGGCGCCAAATTCAAATGGATGAAGATCAGAAAGCTTGATAGGCGCTTCCCGGCTGATAAAATTTTTTCCATACGAGATTATAATGAACGAATATTCGGAAAAGAATCAAGAGCTATTTCACTTGCAGCAGGATCATTCTGTTTTTTCGTCACCGGCCAAACCCTTCGCATCCTTGTCTTCCAATTTCAGTTTAGGCGTCGAGCTTTTGAGGCGTTTCTCGACCTGCCTGATATGCTCGACCGGCGGAATGTTTTCCGGCATCGTGCCGCCGATGCGCTGAATGGCGGCGCGTACTTCTTTGCCGACTTGTTCGTGCGTTTGAATGGCGCGTTCTTGATTTTTCACACGCTCGCTTGCAAGTTTATCTCGCGTTTGGGTCATGCGAAATTGATTGGCAGCCAGTTCTGTCGTGCCCATGCGATCCATCAATTGCTCTTTAGCCGAAATCCCTTTGCGCGACTTGAGGGCTTCATTGCCCAATCCGCCATAAAGACCCTTGTAACCCGCGTCGTGAAACACGCCGAACATTTTGCTCTGCACACCGGCCTCGCGCGCTGCGCCGGAGAGCGCCTTGAATTCTTCGGAAGTTTGTTTGCGCAATTCCAGCCGCTCCAAATCCGCGGCTTGCGCATCGGACAATTCCTGTCGCCGCGTTTGCACGGCAAAGTATTTTTGCGCGTTGGCAATTTCCACCTTGCGCGGGTCACCGTTCTGCGCGATGAGATAACATGCAAAACGAGAGAGCTGGTAATCAGTCACAATTTGCACGGCGCCTTTGCCTCCCGTGATCGGTTTGCCGGCGCCGGCAAAGTGATGGCTCGGCTCGTTGCCGGATTTCTCACACGAGATCATCGCGCGCTTGATGGCATCTTCAAAGCGGCGCCATTGGCTGTAACCGAGCATAGGCTGAATCTCTCGCGCATTCCAATATTCCGCGCCGTGCTGGTTGAGGTGTTTCAAATCTTCGAATGACTTTTCGCCCAAGACGGGCAACTTGTTTTTGCTCATGACAAACCCCTTGTTGTTATGCCAATGTGCACTGGATTAAAAAAACGATTTAAAATGCCATTTCGGTTTGGTAGAGAATCGGCTCTGATTTTGGTTCCTCTTGCCACTTGCAATTTGCCTACTGCCCCACCACCACTCTCCCGCTCGAGGCCACCGAGGCTTTGCTCGGCGCGTACATCGCTTCGGCGCGAATCGGCGGCAGGATGAACTTGCCTTGCGTCACGGCGCTGAGGCCGTAATAAAACTTGACGGATTCGGAGCGCGCGAAATTGCCGAAGAGCACCAGCCGATCATCGCGAATGTCCATGTACAGCGGCTTGTAATTTTCGTCGCCGATCCAATCGATGCCGGCGCGCGATTGCAGCCGGGGATTTTCAATTTCAAATCCCGCCGGCAGCATGTCCACAATCGCCACGTTATCCAAATCCTCGTTGAGCGCTTCGACGGTGATCTCGGCGACGAGCAAATCGCCCTGGCGAAACGCGTCGTAACTCACCGGATTGCCATTGCGATCCAAATAGCGCCGGCGCACCCTCAGATCGTGATCGTATTCATCAATCTGCAATTTCGAGGGAATGCCCTCGGCGCGCCAGTAGTAATAGCAAGTGCCTTTGCCTTTGATTTCAATGTTCAATTGCTTGCCCGCCCACGCTTTGCTGCTGAAAGATTCATCCTTGCCGCCGAAGGGTCCAACCGGCTTGCCGGTGAGGCTCACGCTGCCGGAATAATCCGCCTCGACTTGCTTCTTCAAAATTTTTCCCAACGCCAGAAACGCGTACGCATTCTCCTGCGTCGTGTGCCAATGGCCGAACTTTCCCGCGGCTTTGGTCAAGTTTTCCACCAGGCGCGGCACCAGCGGACTCGTCGGATCAACTTCGGCGAGAATATTGAGCATAATCGCCTGCGCCCGCACCGAGGAATTGAAATTGCCGCCGGTCTCATATTCCTCTTTCGCCGCCGCCGGCAATGAATTGGGCAGGAGCGCGCGCGCCGTCGCCAAATCGCCCGCCAGCGCGAACGCCCCGGCCAACTGATATTGCGAGTAGTCAGTAAGCTGGCTCCGCGCATTATTTTTTAAATAAAACATCATGCTCTTGTCCGGCTTGCCGGCCAGCGCAAGAACATAACTGCCATAAACCGCGGTCTGAAAAGAGTACGAATCGTTTTCATGAAAATCGCGCTGATACGCTTGCAGCGCGGTGAGGAGGCGATTGTAGCAGCGATCCGAAACCGTATAGCCGGCCTTGCGCGCTTCCACCAAAAAATGCGCAGCGTAAATCGAGCCCCAATTATTGATGTAACCGCCATAAGGCCAATACGAGAAAACGCCGGACGACTGTTGCATGCTTTCCAATTTCGTAATGCCTTCTTCGATGTAATAATCCGCGCTGTTGCGTTTGAACAACTCCGGTTCCGCCAGCCGCGCGAGCTCGTTGAAATAGAGCAGCGGAAAAACTTTGGACGTGGTCTGCTCGACGCAGCCGTGCGGATACACCAGCAAATATTGCAAACTGCCGGCGAAATTCACCGCGGGAAAGGCGGAAACCGACAGTGCGAAATCCGCCGTGCCCGGAATCCAATCCGCCGGAAACGTGACCTTGGCCGGTTTGTTCTCTTCCAGAGAGCCGCTGCCGGTGAGCGTGATGAATGGCACCGGCGGTCGCAGCGGCACCTCTTCCGACATTTCGGTTTTCACGCTGCCGGCGCCGGCGGAAAGATTAAACGTAACTTTTCCCATCGTCGTTTCCGCTTTGCAGGCAAAATAAATCTGGCCCTCGCTCTGGTTGGAAATTTTAAGGGATTGGTTTCCCGGCGCCGTTAATTTCACCGGGCCTTGAATGCCGAGCTTGATATTGACCGTTGCCGCGGCGCCGGTGCCGTTGAAAACGCTGACCGGCACGGCGAATTCATCGCCGCTCGCAATGAAGCGCGGCAACGTCGGCGTCAGCACCAGCGGCTCGCGCACAAAAATATTTTTCTGCGCCGCGCCGAAATTGTTGTTGGCAAACGCCGCGGCCATCAACCGCAGCGAGCCGTTGAACTGCGGCAGATCGAAGCTCACGCTGCCGGAGCCGTCGCCATTCGCTTTCACCAGGCCCGACCAAAACGCCACCGGCTTCACGCGCTTCACGCTCACCGGCGACAAATGTTTCATCCGCGAAGCGTCACCGCCGGCGGAAGAGAGCAAGAGCGGCGGGATTTCCGGCAAGAGCAAGCCATACATATCGTACGAATCCACCCCGAGTCTTTTTTTGCTATAAAAATACGCGTGCGGGTCCGGCGTTTGAAAATCGGTGAGCTGGCAAATGCCCTCGTCCACCGCCGCAATCGTGAGATACGGCGTGGCGCTCAAATTTCCCCTCACGCGAAAATTAACGGTCAGCTTCGTTTTCGGGCGAATCTCCTCCGGCGCCTCGAGCTCGATCACCAAATGATTCGCCTCGTTGTTGATCGCGATCGGCACGACCCCAAACGCCCGCGCCGGCGTGTTGCGCTCCAGTTTTTCCGTCGAGCGAATGAGGTGCGCGGAAACGTAAGCGTTCGGTTTGCAGGCCTCGGTGATCGGCATCTCGATGGTGGCGGTATTTTGCGCGAGCGTGACGACTTTGTAGCTCAAAACTTTTTCGCGCTCGAGGGTGAGCAACAGCTTGCCGGAAAAGGGCGCGCGCACTTGCACCAGCGCCTTCTCGCCCGGCAGATAACTGGGCTTGTCCAAATCCAGCTCGATGCGATCGGGATGATCCATCGCCCACGGCACGTAGCCCCAGCCGCTCGCATAAAACGAAATCGACGCCGTGGCGTTCGATTCCACGTCGCGCGCGCTGACGCGGTAGCTGCCGTAATCTTTCGGCACGACCATGAAACTGCCCGGCCCGGCCGGCGACAGCACGGTGAATTTTTGCGCTTGCTCTTCGACTCGTTCGGAGACGTAGCGATAGAAATTGTCGTTGCCCTTTTTGAGAATGCTTTGCCAGTAAACGCGATACAACGCCACTTCCACCTGGCGCTTCGCCATCGGCTCGCCCGCCGGATTCAACACGATAAATTCAATTTTGGTTTCTTCGTCCGGCTTGGCGTAACCCTCCTGCGCCTTGCGCAAGCCCACATAAGTTTTATAAGGATGAATCGTCACGCTTTGATAAGCGCTGACGCCGCGGCCCGCCGGCTCGAAAACCGTGGCTGCCACCGTGCCGCGCAGCGACGAAGGCGGCGCATAATCCGGCGGAATCGGAAATTCGTAAGCATAGCGGCCATTCTCGTCGAGCGTCACGTCATCCAGCTCGACATTCTGCTTCGAAAAAGTTTTGGTCTCGTCGAAAAAGGTGAAGGACTTCCATTTTGCCGGCGCAAACAACGCGGCTTCGATTGCAATATCCGTTTGCGCGCGACGCTGCGCGGCCGGCGGGCCAAAGAGCATCACCGCTTCCACGTCGATTTTCATCGTCTCGCCCACGGTGTAAGAATCCTTGTCCGTGGCGAGCTTGACCTTCATGCGATCCGGAATGAAATCCTCGACGTTGAAAGCCGTGCGGCCAATCTCCTCGTCCTCGCCGACGATGAGCAGCGCGAGGTATTTTCCGGTAAGCCCTTGTTCCGGCAGCGACACCTTAAATTGCATCGCGCCCTGCTCGTTCAAAGTCGCGCGCTGCTCTTCCAGAATTTTGTCGTCCGGCCCTTTCACGCGCAATTTGACCGGAAAAGACGCAGGCACGGTCAGATTCTCGCCGCGCACGATGCCGGCCAGATGCGCGGTCTCGCCCGGACGATAGACGCCACGCTCGGTATAAAGGAAAACGTCGTAACCGTGTTCGAGATACGGCATGCCGCCGACCTCGAAATCCGCGGTCGGAATCATCCGGCGTTGCAGCTCCAAAAAACAAAAATCGTTTCCGGCCGAAGCAGTGATGAGATACGGGTCGAATTCCTTGGCATATCCGGCAACGCCCTTGAGCTGCGCGAGTCCCTCGTTATTGGTGCGGGCGGTTATCAAGAGCTGATTGTTTTGGCTGAGCAACTGCACTTCGGCATTCGGCACTGGCTTCAAATCCGCCAGCGCGTTGACCCACACCCAGAGATCGTCGCCGGCTTTTTTCGCGAGCAGGCCCATGTCCGTCGCCATCACCCACTTCGTCGCGGTGCGCCAGCGGTTCTCATGATCACGCGCCGTGAATTTGAAAATTCCCAGACGCTCGCCGGCAAGATAATCGCGCACCGAAATCGGCGTCACGACTTCCTCGTTGGCAACTTTTGCAGTGACGATCTCCGTCGCATGAATCTGCTTGCCCAGCGCTTTAAGGTTGTACCCGGCGTTTCGATAATAATAGCCGTCGCCTTCCTCATCATCGTAGTAGTAATAGCCGCCATTGCCGGAGGCCAACTGCGTGGAGTTGAGCAGATAGACCAGATTGTTGGCGAACACTTTTTCCACGTTGAGGCTGACTTTGTCGATGTTGATCGTCGAAAGCCCGAGATTCAAGTTCCCGCTTCGCGTCAGATAAAAACCCTCGCCAACAAAATCAACCTGCGGCGGAATTTGCTCGTGGTGAAAGGTCACGGTGGTGGCAAAATCGCGCTTCAGCGGTGAGCCGTCGATGGCGCGCAGCCCTTCGCGAACCGCCAATTGATAAGATTTGCCGGCGCTGAAATTTCCCTGCAGATCGAGATAATGGTGCGCCGCGGCGATCTCATAACTGATCGCCGGATCGACGATGACAAATTCTTTGGCCTTCGCCAGATTGACCGGCAGATTGAATTCAATTCGGATATAACCCCGCGTTGGCGTTTGCACGCGCGGCAGCGCCCTTTCCACCACGAGGTCTTGTTGCCGCGGCAGCGTAATCGGCTGCACGTATTCGCGCTCCAGGCCGAGATTGCCGCCGGCGCATAGCAAGCCGCCGGCAATTTTGAGCCGAATATTTTTGTCTTGTTCTTTGTTGCGTTTCGCGCCTTCGGCCACCAGCGCCATAATGTTCGCGGGCGCGCTCGTCTTCAGCTTGAAGGGAATCGTCCCGCCGTCCTCATATTCAATCGCGATCGCTTTGGCCGCTTCTTCCGGATCGACCTGGTAGTTGAATTCGATCGAGGCCGCGAGATTGGCGGTTTCATTGCTTTCCGGCGTGAACTCAAAATTCAACGCGGCGCTGTTCACGCGAAAGCGCGGCGTATAAAAAGCGAACTCGCGCTCGCCGCGCAGCGTGTAACCGGAGCCGGCCGCGATCGCGGCCGAAATCTCCGCCGTATATTCCGTGGAAGGCGCCAGCAGCGCCTCCGGATAAAACCTGATTTTGTTTTTGTCCGTCCATTGAAATTTGCCCGGAATCGGCGGATTGAAAGTGATCGGCGCGCTGTCGAGCTGTCGATTCAACAGCGAATCACTCACGAGCTCTTTGCTGAATGCGATGGTAAAATTCGTGCCCGGCTGGACTTCATCGGTTGGCGCAAAAGATTCCACCTTCACCGCCGGCCTGCCGCCCTCGCCCAGCATGAAATAGAAAATACCGTAAGCCACCAGCGCGGAGGCGATGCCAATGGTGAAGTAAACGAGAGGCGGCTTGAGTAAACGGCGTGGGAAAGACGGTTGTTGATTGGCGGCGGCCGGCGGCGTCGATTCCTGAGAAGAATCGGCGTTGAGAAGATCACTCATGTTTTGCTCCCTGCAGAGATTGAAAAAGTTCCCTGGGCGTCGCCATCCTTCATCAAGTGGGATTCGAAGAACGATCAATGATTAAGGAGAGAATAGGCCCAATGGTAACGCCCTGAAATTTGGCCATTGCCATTGCATGAACAAAATGGCAATGGGACAAACATAACTAAGCCGCCTTAAAATGTCAAGCAAAACTTTCAGGATTTTGTAATGCCTCATTGACGGGGTTGCAGCGCAGACATCTTGTCTGCCCCGCGAACGGGGCGCTACGATTTTCCACCTATGAGTGAGGCATTACAGAATTTTTTTCTAAGAGAAAAGCTTTTCATATTTAATTTCCCGCGGATTGAATCCCGCCGCGGCGGGATTCAATCCGCGTGGGAATCTGATCTGGCATCCGTTGGTCGCTGTTCATCCGTTGGGCAATTTTTTTTACCCGGTTTGGTTACGGCTTTGTTGTGAAATTTGCTATGGATTTTTATTTATTTTAATTCCCTTGCGAATACGATGATCAAGATACGCCTGCAAAATTCGCCCGCACGCCGGCAGCACGGCAAAAACTTTCGGCGCATAAAACAAGCGCGCGACGAGGCGATTGCGCCGCAAAACTTTGCCGAGCTGGGCGGCCAGAATATTCCGGCGATAATCGGCAAACGAAAAATCATGGCGCTCCAATGACGAAAGAATCGTCGCCGCGGCCACCGGTCCGTAGGCCAGCGCGAGCGAAATGCCCTCGCCGAGCCACGGCTCGACACCAGCCGCGTCGCCCACGAGCAACACGCGCGGCTTGCTGTAAACATCCTGCGGGTGAAACCAGCGCTCCGGATGGCCCATCAAATTCACCGAAATATTCCAGCCGCGCTCGTCGAGATGGCGCTGCAAAATCTCCGGCAAATTTGCGCGCGACTCTTCGGCGGCGATGCGGCTATCGAACACGCCGATATTCAAATGCGGCGCGCCGTCGCATAAACACGGGAAATCCCAAATGTAGCCTTGCAACCCGTTTTTGATTTCACGAAAATCAATGACCGCGCGCTGCTGAGAAAATTCCTGCACGAGACCGTTGGTGGCCGGCGTTAAAATTTCAATCAACCGCGACACGCGCGAGGAGTTTTCCTGAAAAAACGTGCGCCGCACCAGACTCTTCGCGCCATCTGCGCCGACCACAGTTTTCGCTAAAAATGTTTCACCGGTGGTTTCAACACGAATGCCGTCGCGCTCTTCGATTAAATTTTGCACCGGCGTTTTTTCCAACAAACGCGCGCCCTTTTGGCGCAAACTCGCCGCCAATGCTGCATCAAATTCATGGCGTCGAATCGTGCGCAGCATGCCCGGCTTGTTAAATGCCAAAGGTTGGTCATTTAAATAAAGCTGAACGTTATCGACCGGCAACGACGGCACATTCGCCTCCAACTCCAGCTCGCGCAGCAACGCATCCGCCCACGGCGTCAGACCGCCGCCGCAAAGCTTATGGCGAGGATGCTCCGCCTTCTCCAAAACCACCAGATGATCGCGCACGCTTGGATTTAATTTCATCAGCGCCGCCGCGGTGGCAATGCCCGAAGGCCCGGCCCCGATGATGCAGATATCAATTTTTTCCATATGATAATTACCGGAGTGCAAGCTTCAGCTTGCACCAGCGCAAACTAAAGTTTGCACTCCGCTATGTGGCGCGTATGCTCCGCCTTCTCCAAAATCACGAGATGATCGCGCCAGCGCGGATTTAATTTCATCAGCGCCGCCGCCGTGGCAATGCCCGAAGGCCCGGCGCCGATGATGCAGACGTCGATTTTTTGCATTATCCTGTAAAACTATTCTCCGTCAGAAGTAAACTGTCATTCTGGAAGAATCTTTTTTAATTCCAGCCCTCGACTTGAATTTCAAAAAGATTCTTTCAGAATGACATGCGGATTGGGTGTTGGATCATTACAAAATTTTCATGTTGAAAGTCGCGCTTGTATGTTAGCAAAAATTGGAGAGAAAGTCAAAGTGAATTTCGCCAAAACTATGCTGTTGATTGTAATTGTAGAAAAAATCCCGCGGACTTTTTCACCTTTTGAACAGTTCAGAATATACCTGCTAGCGGTATAAGAAAGGAGCGTCACATGTTGCGAATTCGTTATTTTGGGGTTGTTGCATTTGTTTTGTTAAACCTCTCGAACTCCAACGCGCAACTTGCCAAGCCCAATTGGAAGGATTTTACTTTCCGCATGGCAAAAGACAAATGGACGTCTGACGACAAAGGCTTTCACGCTTTTGGGTCGGCCTATCTCTACAGCGTTCTCGCGAAGAAAATGCCGAAAGGATACGCCGCTCTCACCAGCATTGCGCTTGGCGCAGCCTGGGAAGTGAAAGATGCTTACGTGCGACATGAGGTCGTGCCGATTTTGGGCGGCGACGGTTTTTCGTATAAAGATTTAACGTTTGATGTGGGCGGCGTTGGGCTGGGTTTGTTGCGGGATTTGCTTTTTAAGGACAAAAATTCGAAGCCGGATAAGTTGCAAAGAGCAAGGGTCAAAACCGGCGGCAATTAATTCTTCTCCGCCTGGCCAGCGGCCAAGTTCTTCTTAAATGTCATGCTGGAAGCATCTTTTTGATTGGCAAGCACATTGCGTGTTTGCAAATCAAGCCCTGTGCTGGTGAGCTAAAAAGATTCCTCCGGAATGACAGTTTTTATAAGCTTAACGCTTCGGCCGCCTGCTTCAAGAACGGTAGCTTGTCGCGACGCATATTCGCGATAGGTTTCAAAAGCTTTATGACTCGCCGGCGACGCACACACGGAACCCATTGCTGAGGTACCAGCTGCCGGGTCGATCGTAGTTGCGCCCCGACCCGCGAAGGGCGTTAGCATCCGAGTAATATGCTCCACCACGCAGAGCACGCCACGCTTTATTTTCATCAAACCGATTTTCCATCCACTCCCAAACGTTTCCCGCCATGTCCATCAAACCCTCGGGCGTCGCGCCGGCCGGATATGCGCCAACCGGCGTGGTGTGGCCGACTTTGTTGCCATAATTCGCGCGCGTCTCATCCGGTTCTTCCTTGCCCCAAGGATATTCGCGTTTCCCGCCGACCTCGGCGAGCTCAGTCGAGCCGCTCGCCGCCCATTCCCATTCTTCCTCATTCGGCAACCGAAAGATCAGCTTTTCGCTTTGCGCTCTGCCCTCTGCGCTTTGCAAAGCCGTCAGCCACTGGCAATACGCCTGCGCCACATACCACGTCACGCCCACCACCGGCTGGTCCTCGCCGTTGAAGCGTTTGTCATCATCAAGCCTTGAACGCAGTTTCTCTGCCCATTGCTCGCCGTCGCGTTCTAAATACCCAACAAAATCCGAATTGGATTTGACTTCTTTGAGAAGGCTTTCCGCAAATCTTTCCGGCGGCAAAATTGTTAAAACTTCGCGCATATTTTCTTTGCCGGCGAGATAAGCGATGAAACGGCGATAAAGCTTGTTGGTCACCGGATATTTGGCAAAATACCGCGGCGGCACGGCGGTTTCTTTTTCCGTGACGGAGTATTTGTATTTGCCGTCTTTAATGAGAATATATTCCGCATTCAGCTCGTTGGCATTGAACAAACGCTTCGGCAGCTCGCGGGCTTTGCCGTCGATCTGCACGCGTAGCATTTCGATTTTTTCGGCCGGCGCGGTTTCGCCCAAACGCGCCAAGATCGAGCGCGCGTGGCCGGCAATTTGTTTGTCTGTATCGCCAACCGCAGCTTGCAGCGCGGCTTTGGCTTCGTCCGTGGCAATCCGTTCCAACGCCAGCAGCGCCGAATATTTCGCCTCGAAGCGGCGCAGCCGTTTGAGCGCGTCAACAAAGGGCGCCGGGTCTTTGCGTAGCGCTTCGTCGATGCAGCGCAGCATAAAATCCACCCGCGCGCCGTCACGCCACTTCGCCCGCAGCAGCTCCGCCATGAAATCGCTGAAGATCGGCGGATTGGTGAGGCCCATCGCCAACAGCGTCGGCTCACGCCACCACGCGTGATCGAAATTTTTCACCAAAATATCCTGCCGTCGCACGTT
>Ga0247727_10005863_pt1 | contig 24517 bp, 21 predicted proteins | sample WisWelCaveWW1625_FD_202498 | JGI IMG/M metagenome (GOLD analysis project Ga0247727, IMG submission 202498) | Biofilm microbial communities from Wishing Well Cave, Virginia, United States - WW16-25 | ecosystem: Environmental > Aquatic > Deep subsurface > Groundwater > Cave microbial mat | place... | reverse complement strand
GCCAATCAAACAAAACAAACCGTTTATCGCTTGAAACATGAATTACTTTCTGAGTATCTGCGCCAACAACTCAAATCACCAGCTATTCAAATGTCTTTTGCGTAAGTCCTATTAAGTGTCATTGCGAGGAGGAGCAGCGCGACGACGAAGCAATCTCGACTCACAAACCAACATCTGTTTGAAGGTTAGTTGAAATTGCTTCGCTCCCTCGGTCTCGATACGTCCCGCGAAGTGCACGCGGGACTACTCGACCAGCGGTCGCTCGCAATGACACATTTAAACAGAAAATTCCTTCAACACGTTAATCACAGTCCTTTGTTCATCCTCGGTCATGTTCGTATAAAACGGAAGGCGTAACAACTGATCACTAATTCGTTCGGTCACGGGGCAATCCCCAGCCTTGCCGCCGTACTTCTCGCCCATCGGCGAAAGATGCAACGGAAGATAATGAAAGACGGCGTGAATACCGCGTTCTTTCAAGTGCGCAATCGCGGCAGTCCGCTTCTCGAGACTGGGGAAGAGCATATAAAACATGTGATACGTCTGCTCGCAATGAGAGGGAACGAACGGCATCTGCACATGATTCACCTCCGCCCACGCGCCGAGTTCCTTGTAATAGGTCTCCCAAATTTTTTGGCGTGCAGATTGAATCTCTTCACGCTTTTCCAGTTGAGCGAACAAATGCGCCGCCAAAATTTCAGAGGGCAGGTAACTAGAACCGAGGTTCACCCACGTGTATTTATCCACCTGCCCGCGAAAGAAACGGCTGCGGTTCGTCCCTTTCTCACGCAGGGTTTCGGCGTCTTCAACATATTTCTCATCGTTGATGAGCAGCGCGCCGCCCTCACCCGAAGTCAGATTCTTCGTCTCGTGAAAACTTTGCGTCGCCATCACGCCGAATGTGCCGAGGTCTTTGCCCTTGTACTTGCCGAACAAGCCGTGCGCATTATCTTCGATGACGGGAATCCCGCGCCGATTCGCGATCTCCATGATCGCGTCCATTTCACAGCCGACGCCTGCATAGTGGACGACGACAATGGCGCGCGTCCGCGGCGTGATCAACGCCTCCAGCTTGGATTCGTCGAGGTTCAGCGTATCAGGCCTCACGTCCGCGAAGACCGCTTTCGCGCCGCGCAGGGCAAACGCGTTGATGGATGAAACAAACGTGAATGACGGGACGATGACCTCATCCCCATCCTTCAACTCCAGCAACAGCGCAGACATTTCCAGCGCGTGCGTGCAGGACGTCGTCAACAAAACTTTGGGAACGCCAAGCGCTTCCTCGAGCAGGGCATGTGATTTTTTTGTAAAGCTACCATCGCCGGAAAGGTGCGATGACTGGAGCGCCTGTTGAATGTATTCGAGTTCTTTTCCGACATGGGTAGGCTTATTGAACGGAACTGGCATTAACTTTTCTCCTTGAATTATTCTTCCAAATATTGCGCGCAGGCGGAAACATCCTCTTTGGGCACGAGAAGTTGAATTTTTACTTTTTTTAATTTATCCAACGGCTCGTAAAAACACAACACGGGTGACGACACCCACTCGACCCAGGCGTTGTTCTCCTCGCCGAACTGGTCGGTATCGGTCTGGATTTTTTCGTGCAGGGGTTGCGTGATGATGAGCGAGAAACGCCGCGAGGCAAGGTCTTGATAAAAGGTTTTGAAATACGCTTCATCCGCGTTCATTGCCTGATTGATCAATACCTTCTTGTCATACTCAGGCACGAGAGGGATACCCGTGATATATCTAAATGTAAGCAACTGCCGCTGATCCATGAAGAGGATTTCACCGTTTGGCGCGGCGGCTTCGACAGCTCTGAGAATATCTGACAACGCTTTGTTCGCATCGCGGTCATACGGAAGCAATTCAGGGAGTGGTCCCGTCGGAGGAATATCGGCAAGAGTCATCACCCACACCATATCCTCCTCCGCCACTTCATTGGGAGCGAGGAACTTCATCGGCTGATAGGCAGGGAATACAACCATAAACAAAAGCGCCATGCGAACCCACAACGGCGACGCACCACTTTCGGCGATCCACTCCGCACCCGAACGATGCCATGCAATCGCGCCCGCAAACAATACACCGATGATGAACATGTCCATGTTGTGCAGGTCGCCGCCGCCGCCAATCTTTACACTGACGATCAAGCCGACGACGAGGAACGCCGGCAGGGGAAGTGTGATCGCAAGTTTTTGCCATCCGTTCAACATCCAGCGACGCGTACGAGATAGATAGATCAAAACCGCGACGAGCGGAGCCACCGCGAGGAAAAGCCCCAGCAAAATTCCATAGCCATAGGTCGCGTTCGGGAACAGGCGATACCACAGCAGGGCTTGCGAGGATGCTTCGGAGCCAACGCCCGATAACGTGACCCCATTGCCGAGACTGCTGACAACGCCTGCGTCTGGTTGCCCCAACAGAGATATCACCCCGGCAATCATCGCGGGGAGATAGAACGGCGCAACATATCCGCCGAGTATGCCTGCCGCGCCAACGGAAATGGCGCGTACCCACGAGGTGCGAGCCAGCCGCCCTTCCTGCAACGACGCGCCACTAAGTTCGAGCATCGCCGCCCACATGCCGGGCGCGAACAACCATGTGTAGCGGCTGACTTCGGCAAAATAACTTGTTACGAAGATCACTGGTACTGCCAGCCATAACGGCTTCCCCCACGCGAACGCGACGAAGATGGCACACCACAACAAAGGCGGATGAATCGGTCCTTGAATCACGAAGATCATTGCCCAGATGGCGGCGAGGATCCAAAGCCAGCGATTGATTCGAGAGAATTTAAATGTAACGAGTCCGAGAATGAAATAAGGCACCGCGTTGATCAATCCCACCCACAAGCGCGCCTGCCAAATCGTAACCTCGGGAATCAAAAACGGAATCCCGCCAATAAATTGCCTGCCGACATCGAGCAACACCGTGATCGGCTGATCTTCGGGATAGATGTAAATCTCGCGCCCGAACAAAATGGAATAATCCCAGAACCGGTTGCCCTCCGACCAGCCCAGCGAGAACGGATAACTCGTCACATTGGAAAGTGAGAGGGCGAAGACCGCCGTACCCGAGATCAAAAGCAGTGAAGATAATAGCCCGAGCCATTCCAAGGGTTTCTCATCAGAACGAGTGAGAAGATATCCAAGTAAGACCGCCGAGACAACCCAAAACAACAAACGCAGGTATTGTCCATGGATGACAAGTCCCCAAGCTGTTTGCTGGAGAATCCAAACAGGAAAAATGAGAATAACCGCGCCCAAAACCCAGCGCAGAACGCCCAGCTTGTTACGCAGGTTTGCGGCGCGGGTGAGCGCGGTCAGCATCCTTTCGTCCCGCCACAATACAAGGACGATTCCCTCGAGGCAGGCAACACAGAACAGGATGCACAAGGCAAACGCCCCTGCCCACTTGAGGGAGAATTGCCCAAGCCACACACCGGTTCCCCACGTGATGTTCCAGAATTCGTAACTGGCGGCGGTCAATAAAAACGCGGCGAGGGCGATAACCGTGTATCGCCCAATCATGTCACTTTTGTTTTGCATCAAGTATCTCAGCGAAAAATTTCAGGCGTATCTCTTCCTTGCCAGTCGAGTCAATTCGATTTTTCAGCATCGCGCGATCCGCGCGCTTGCCGCGCATCCGGTACGCGAACTCGCGGATGGCTTTGCCGTGGGTTTGAATGTTATCCTCTTTATTGGGAATCTTCAATAGAAAATCACAATCCATGTCGTCCAGATCAGTATCTTTATATGGCAGTACCATTGGTAAACCTAAAGCCAGGCATTCCCGGGTTTTCAAGGGCGACGACTCATTTAATTGGATTCTATGCAAAGCCAACGATCCAATGGCGCAATCTATTGTCCGCAGAATCTTCGTGTATCTCAAATTATCAATGTACCCATATAAGTGCAGATTCTCCGGCAATGAAGCAGGTTCAAGGATTCGATCATACCCAATAATATGAACGCTAATATCAGGGAACATGGATGCGAGCCGCACCAATTTATCTACACCCTGCCAGGGAGAATCTGGAGAACCAATAAATGCCACTCGGGGTTGGGTATTTTCGGGCGCTGGAAGGGGCGAAATATTATCCAGGTCAATGCTATCGCCGATGATGCGGGTTGGTTTTCCAAAACCGGTGTTATAAGGGTTTTGGGCCAGTTCATTAGACATACAAACTAAGCCGCTGGTTCGTTTTATGATCAGTCCCCGCGTTATCCGGTTATATAAGCTATAGGGTATCCCCAGACGTTCATGCTGGCTTAAATCATTGGTATTAAGCTCTTCAACCAGCGGCGCAATAGACGCCAGGAGATGTATTGGATATACATACATTCCATATCGTAAATAAATTATATCCGGTTGATATGATTTAACTGCTTTCAACAATCGCTGTACTGCTAATATACGCTCCCATTCATTTGCCAATCCCCTACCCTCACGGTAAAAAAAGATTTTCCCGGGCAGGAGGGGTGTATCTATTTTTCGATCTGCGGTATGCATGAAGAATTCAACGTCATGCGCAGCTGCCCGCCATGCACTCATATGCCGGATTATTTTTTTTCCGACACCGCTTGTAACCGTTCGCGGCCAATGCAGGGAAATATATGCAATACGCATGAGATTAGTACTCGATAGAATGACGCTCTGACCAATTTGTCAAGTTTATCCAGCGCCAGATGCGAAAGTTAAAGGGACGCCTGTTGGCGGAAACATTACGCCACTCTTCCTGAACCTTGTCCATCTTCAGTGCGGGGATAGACTGCGCCATATTTTTGTTTAACACCTGTTCCACCCAGGGGCCCAATTCAGTCAGCCAGCGTTTCTCGGGGGTGGAAAAACCGATCTTATCCCTCCTTTGCAGGATAGGCGCCGGAACCAAGCCTTGCATAGCCTTTCGGAAAACCGATTTGGTATTTCCGTGAATATCAACGATATGTTCCTCCGGCAATGAGAAAACAAAGTTGATCAGGTCCGGGGTAAGGAAGGGTACGCGGCTTTCCACCGAATGAGCCATGGAGTTGCGATCTTCATAACGCAACAACATCGGCAAGCTGGTTTCCATCACACTTTGATATAGCAGTTTCCTAAAAGGATCCTTGCCTTGATCCCATGAATACACCGGGGTCGGTTGGACGTCCTGCCTTTCGAACCAGTCGCTGTCAAGCCACTCGGGCATGAAGTCCTCATTGATCATATTTCGCGCTACGCCATGAAATTTCTCCGGAATCAGCCATGCCCCTGCGCGATAAATCAGTTTTGGACCCCCAAAATACGGACGAGCCCAGTTATTACGCAGGAATGTGATCGCTTCAAGCCAGCGGTGATTGCGAAACATGGATACCAAACGGGCGGAAAAAAAATAGTTGTAGCCGCCGAGGGATTCATCTGCGCCCTGCCCGTCCAGCATGACTTTTATCCCAGCCTGTTTCGCAAGCCGGAACACACGAAATTGCGCGTACATACTCGTACTACTGAAAGGCTCATCAAGAGAATAGATGAAATCATCCAGATCCGCAACGAGGTCTGCCGGGTCAATGCGCGTCTTGTGCTGAATGGTCTGCGCATCTTGATTGACCAGGTCCATCCACATATCTTCATTGAGGCCCTTATCATCCGCGATGTAGCTAAAGGTATGGATTTCCTGCTCCGCCTGATGCCGCCTCATCGCCATCACAATCGCGGACGAATCTATTCCTCCCGAGAGCGCCGCGCCCACAGGGACATCGCTGCGAAGATGCAGGCGAATATTCTCCAGAAAAAGCGCACGCAACTGATCCGCCGCGTCTGAGATTGAAAGTGTGCGGCGCGTTTGCAAATCTATATTCCAATACCTTTGCGGAGACAGATCTGGCGAGGGATCATCTAATTCTATTTCCAAATAATGAGCCGCCGGCAAATGCCGAATCTCATTCCATAGGGTGGCATCGCCATTGTCTGTAATGCCATAACGAAGGTACGTGTATAGGGCAGAAGGGTTCACCTTCGCAGATACATCGCCCAGGGAAACCAGGGCTTTTGCCTCCGATGCAAATGCGAAGCGGGAACCATTAAATGTGTAATAGAGCGGTTTGATTCCGAAAAAATCCCGGGCGAGAAAGAGCGTACGCTTCTTCATATCGAAGATGGCAAATGCAAACATCCCAACAAGTTTCTGCAATACGGCGGCTCCCCATTGAATATACCCCGCAAGCAACACCTCCGTGTCGGATGTGGAAATAAATTGGTGACCTAAATTTATTAACTCCTGGCGCAATTCCAAATAGTTATAGATCTCCCCATTAAAAACAATCCAATATTTCTGATCAGGGCTGGACATAGGTTGATGACCGGATGGAGACAAATCCAAAATGGATAAGCGGCAGAATCCAAGAAATAAATCGTAGGGCTGATCCAACTGACGATCAACCCTGGGCAGGGTTGATCGTAATTCACTATCAGGACCAGAGCAGGAGACGGCTTGTCCACGAGATGTGTTAGCCAGCAAGTAGCCCTCATCATCGGGACCTCGATGGCGAATGGAGGAAACCGAGCGCACGAGAGCGCTTATATCAACCGGCCGCTCCCGCGTATTCCAAAGACCAAATATTCCGCACATTATGAGTAAGCCTTTCTGTCACTGCTCATATCATCCTTAGCATTCGCTGTATCCATGATCCTGTCTGTAAAGTCGGAAAAATTTCGTTCGGCGTTATATTTTTGATCCCAGGCTTTCCGGCTCCATTTTCGTTTGCTGGTTGTTTTTGCCGGATTATCAATAAGATCAAAAAACGCCTCGGCAATTTCCTGCGAGGTTGCATTCGGTGAGAGAAGTATGCCATTTTGTTGGGATACGATTTCTGGATTTCCGCCAACATGTGTGGCAATAATCGGAAGCCCGCAACTAATCGCCTCCATAATGGAAACCGGTGTACCTTCCGTGGCGCTCGCATTGACAAACACATCCAGCGGCGTATCACGATAAAAACGCATCAGAGACTGCTTGTCGGAATATCCGGGGAAATACGCTCGTGCATTGGGCGGCAAAGTTTTATCTGCCAGTTTTTGTAATTGACCCCGACTCTCGCCATTTCCAATATGGTGCCACTCCAATCTCTGGCCCGGGCGCAATTCAGCCGCGCGCTTAAACCCTTCCAATACATGTTCCACCCTTTTTTCCCGCCGGATCATCGAACATGAAACGACTCGAAACACTCCATCGCGCGAAGGTTGATTCACAAAACCTGGTTCAGGGACACCCAGGAATGCTGTTTTAATTTTGGATGAATATTCAGGATAGCGCGTTCGCAAGTAATCTGTACCTGCCTGCGAATCGGGGAAAAGACGATCAAGAAAAGACAGGGCTGTATGGCGGCATGGCCAGAAAGCCAGTTTGTAATAATATTCTTCATAAATATCATATCCATGCGCCCTGGAAACCAACCAAATCTCAGGGAAACGCTCTTTTACGAGTCCGATCCCCATAGCCGCCTGGTCAAACCAATATGTATAGAACAACAATTCATTCACGTTGTTGGATGCACTTTTTTGCATCCATCTTTCCACCCAGCGGGAGGTTAAATACGCCCCGCCGACAAAAGCCGCCAAACGCAACATGGAAGAAGGATAGAGCAGGATGGTTGGGCGCGAAATAATTTCACGATAAAAATGAGGCGATTGTAATACAAGCCGGGCAGTTGAAAGTTTGCCGGCATGATTCAGAAAAGAAGCGTAACTCTCGTCCACTTTCACCCCTTTCGGCAGAGGGAGGCGCTCGCCTCGAAGATTTCTGGGAACCAGGATCACCCGATCGAACGCCCGAACAAGGTGGTGGATTTCCACATCCAGAAAATTCGATTCAGCCCCGGCATTATAAGGATAGACGGCAGTAAACAACAGCAGAGTCAATTAAATACTCCTAAGATCAATCTTCCGGAAGGAAGTCTGAGCGATGAGCATTGAATTCGCTGATGGCGGTCTCATAATCATCATGGCGGCCGATATCGAGCCAGTATCCATCGAAGTTGTAGACATTTACTTTTTTGCTTTGACTGAGCAAGTGTAGGACCAGTTCAGGCAGATCGAGATGTTTGCCGCGCTCAATAATTTGAAGGACCGTCGGTTCGAAAATGTATATGCCCGTGCTGACCGAGTAATGATACGAGGGTTTCTCAATATAATCCTTCACCCATCCATCTTCTGATTCGATAACACCCAAGTCAATTTTGATATCACGACGGTATGAAGCCAGCGTGGCAATCGCGCCGCGCTCCTTGTGATACTTCCACATTGCGGAGTAATCCAGCGTGGCGAGCAAGTCACCGTTCATCACCAGGAAGGTCTCGTTCAAGTCTGGGATCAACGAGATCGGACCTGCCGTGCCAAGCGGTTCCTCTTCGCGCGAATAATTGATCCTTACGCCAAATTTTGCACCATCGCCGCAGTATGCCATGAGAAGTTCCGCCAGATAACCGACGGCAAGTGTAATATCCTTTATGCCGTGCCGCGCCAGTTGGCGGATGACAATTTCCAGAATTGGCATATCACCGATGGGCATCAACGGCTTGGGAAGTATCGTGGTGTATGGAGCAAGGCGGGTTCCCTTACCGCCAGCGAGAATAACGGCTCTCATAGAATCTCACACGGTATATTGATCTGGCTGGTAAAGGTCAAGATGGGCTGAGATCCACTCGATGGTGCGGCGCAGACCCTCGTCAAGCGAGACGCGGGGTTCCCATCTAATTAATTCTTTTGCTTTCTGGTTAGAAGCCCAGAGTTTCAGCACTTCACTGTTGACGGGGCGAATACGCTGTGAGTCGGTGATCACTTTGGGCATCTTGCCGATCATGCCAAATATCTTTTCAGCAAGATCGCTGATGCGGATTGTGTTGTCATTCCCCAGGTTGATCTCTTCACCGAGCACATTATCAGCCGAAGCAACACGCAGGAAGCCTTCGACTGTGTCGGCGACAAACGTGAAATCGCGCGAAGGATCGAGGCTTCCCAGTTTCACTTCATCGCGAGTAAGCGCCTGCGAAATGATCGTGGGGATAACCGCCCGCGCTGATTGACGCGGTCCATACGTGTTGAATGGACGCAATGTTACAACGGGCACATTGAACGAGCGATAAAAACTTTCAGCGATCCGATCCGCGCCGATCTTGCTTGCGGAATAGGGCGACTGTCCCTGAAACGGATGGTTTTCATCAATCGGCACATAGCGCGCAGTGCCATACACTTCGCTGGTCGAAGTATGGATGACGCGTCGCGTGCCCAGTTCGCGCGCCGCCATCAACACATTCAGTGTGCCCATCACATTGGTCTCGACGACTTCACGCGGATGCACATACGAATATGGAATGGAGATCAACGCGCCGAGATGAAAGACCGTATCAATTCCTTTCATTGCTTCGCGCACCGCTTCAACATCGCGCAAATCACCCGCGATAACTTCGAGTTGCGAAAATACTTCAATCGGCAACATGCGCAACAATCCAGAATCGCCGCGTGAGTTATATCTCACAAAGGCGCGCACTTTCGCGCCCTCGGCGACCAATCGCTCCACAAGATGACTGGCGATGAATCCGCCCGCGCCCGTTACCAACACTTTTTTGTCCTTCATGCTCGCTCCATATCAACACGTCCTCGCCAATCGTTCAACAGATCAATCAATGATTTTTTCAAAGCAATTCGTGGACTCCATCCCGTAGTCTCACGCAATTTCTTCGCACTCCCAACTTGGATCGGGACATCGTTCTTCTGCACTTTCGCGGGATCCAAAACCGCTTCCACCTTGACCTTTGCCTGCTTCAGCAAAACATCCAGGCACTCGCCGACGGTAACCGCGCCGCCCGAACAGACGTTATATACCTCGCCCGGCTCTCCCTTCCTCGAAATTAACTCATACGCACGGACGGCATCGCGCACATCCACAAAATCGCGTTTTGCAGTCAAAACGCCTGTCGAGACGACGGCAGGCTTGCCGGACTTCTCTGCTATTGCAATCTGCCGCGCAAATGCGGAGCAAGCCATATCTGCCGAGAGGCCGGGTCCCAGCAAATTAAATGTACGGGCGCACACGACAGGTATTTGATACACATGACAATAGCGAAGTGCAACCATTTCCTGTGCGGCTTTGCTCAACGCATAATGGGTTTGCGGTTTCAAGCCTTGTTTCTCCGTGATGTGCTTGCGACCTTTGCCAGGACCATATACCGCGCTCGAACTGGCAACGACAATCCTTGGAGACAAGCCCGAAGCCACAATTGCATCCAGCAAAGAGATCGTCCCAAGCACATGCACATTGTAAAGCTCTTCATACGAATCGGATTTCAATACGCCTGCGAGGTGAAAGATCACGTCCGGTGCAGATTTTCCAACAGCGTTTTTTAGTGCGGTTTCATCATGCAGATCGCCGGAATAAAAATCACATTCCATCCGAGGCGGGCGCAAATCATACCCTGCCACCTTCCAGCTTTTTTCCGAAAGATGGCTGGCAAGATGAGTTCCTACAAAGCCTGAGATGCCGGTGATCAACGCAGTCGTCACATCTTCTCTCCAAGAAACAGAATATCCCAAGCCATAATACTTGTTTCGATGTCTCTTATCAACATATAAGCACGCCTGCTCATTCCAAGTTTTATATCATGGCCTTTCAAATAAGTCTTCCTGATCGCAAATCCGCAAACAACACTAGGCCTCTTGCGAACGTCTCTTTGCCACAGAGAAAATGAGTTTTTCTCAAGATCTCTGTGAACCCGGTGGCTAAACAACCGGTACTTATGCAAGAGGTCAACTAAAGATTTTCTCCAGGTCGTGAAATATATTGTATTCTATGCATCTATGACCCATTTCTTGAGCCACTCAGCCGTCTTTATTATGCCCTCATCAAGCGAGGTGGTTGGGAGCCAATTTAATTGGGATTGGGCCAAACCCGTATCGAGTAGCAAGCGTGGCACGTCAAATTTTCTGGCCGGTTCGTATTTTCTAAGTATTTTTTTGCCCAACACTGTCTCAATTTTCTCAACCAGCTCGTTCAAAGTATATGGAATTGTGCCTCCAATATTAAAGGCGGCATTCATTGAATCAAAAGCAATATCTTTTGTTGCCAGCAGGGCCCTGGTCATGTCATCGATATAGAAATAATCCCGCACGACTTCACCATCACCATAGATAGTTATTGGTTCTCCCATCAGGGCCTTGTATATAAAGACCGTGACAACTCCCTGATTATGAAATGGATTTTGCCGCGGGCCAAACGGCACCGATGGCCTTAAAATCGTATATTCCAAACCATAAAGGTGATGATACATTTGCAGATATTTCTCCACCATTAATTTGGTAATCCCATAGGCATTTATTGGATTCTTGGGATGATCCTCCTGTACCGGCAGTTTAAGGGGTAAACCGTAAACAGTTCCTCCCGAAGATATGAAAACGACACGTTTTACGCCTAGATCGCGGCAGGCACTCAGGAGGTTGATACTGGCGACAAGGTTGGTTTTAAGATCACCAACAGGATCTTTCAACGCTGTTTCATGAATGTTAGCCCAAGCAGCATGGTAAACCAAATCAATACGCCGGTCTTCCATCGCGCGGCGAAAAATATTCACATCTTGAAGATTGCCTTGCATAAAGTTTACACCTTCGGGTAATTTATCGTACGGCCTTGGATATACATCCAGCACAATGACCCCTTGTTTCAAATTAATCAAAGCATCTACCAAATGTGATGCAATGAACCCATTGCCGCCTGTAATCAAGATGTTCTGCATAATGATCTTCCTATGAAATAAATAATTTTGACCCGGGTGTTCGTCCTACCTGGGCTACGCTTGGCACATCTACTCGATAATATCAAAAAACTATGCTCATGGTTATGAATCTTTGAAATGCAAGATTACATCACTTGTCTTCGAGCCCAATAATAAGGTAACTTCTCAAAGAAAAAAAACGGCCATCGCCATTCCATTTTTGTCAAATACCATAAAGCCTTTAAACTTCCCGGTTGAAATGGAGGATACAAAATCATTCTCACGGCCCAGGCAATCACTCCACGTTCAAGGTTGGAAAGTCCTGATTCATTTTGGTGAAGCCGTAGAAATTCAGTCCAAATTTTCAGGTATACATGAATTAATCGGGATCGTTGAAGTTTGGCTTGTGATGATACGCCTAAAATCGAATACGACAGATCCTTTGCCTGGCTGGCAGGAATTCGAGCGTCAGGCAAATGCCTTAGGATCGCCGAACAGGATATATCAGCCGCTTTCCTGCGCTGCGCGTTCAGATTGAGCTCACTCATACTTTCGGGATGAATCCGATAATGGTGCAGGATATGGGGAAGGATTTCACCTTTTGTATGTAGCAATAACCGGGCCCAGAGATGATAATCTTCCGCATTTTCTCCAGCCGGATCGTATCGCAATCCTGTTTGTTCTAACGCGGATTTCCGTAACATGACTGTTGAGTGGTAGAAAGGGTTCTCGAATAAAACATGCCATCGAATGGACAGATCGTCCAGGAACATTGGAGGTATGGCTAACAGTCTTTCAGTCGGATCAGTGTAGCGGACTCTGCATCCCAAGATGCCAACCTCAGGGCAAGCTTCAAGATGTTCCACCTGACGAGAGAATCGCTCCGGCAGACTAATATCATCCTGGTCCATTCTTGCCAGGTATTTTCCTTGCGCAGCCTGAATGCCCGTATTGAGGGCTGATATCAGGCCTTGATTTCCGGCATGACGTATCACCTTAATGCGAGCGTCAATCTTTTCATATTTATCTGTAATTATTGGGGAGCCGTCTGTGGATCCATCATCAATAATCAGGAATTCAAAATCCTCAAAGCTTTGATCAAGGATGCTTTGAATTGCACTCACAAGATACCGCTCTCCATTATAGACCGGCATAATTACACTAATTGTCACTGGCATTATTTGGCATCCAATAATTTTTCAAAAATGCGATAATGAGCTTGAACATATTTTTCAAGCGTGAACACGTCCATGGCCCGCTGGCGGGCGGCTTGGGAATATTCTTCATGGTTATCCATGACCACATCGACTGCATCACTAATAAGTTTGGGGGCGGGAAGCTCGTTCTTCTCCCAGGATGTTTGTACGGGCACGCCAACTCCGGCTTCACCCACCAGCTCAGGCGTACCTCCACTATCAAGGTATACAACTGGCAATCCACAGGATAACGCTTCAATAACAATACTCGGACAAGGATCATTGAATTTGGTATGCAGGAGGATGTGCCCTTTATTGAGTATTTCTGGAGCCTCCTGCTGGGTATAAGGGCCGGTGAACTCCACCTTTTCAAACAGCCCTGATTGATTCAAATAAGTACGTACCCATTCCTCAGTACCCGGATCGGGGTCCCAAAGTTTTCCGGTGACGATCAAACGGGCATCGGGGTGCTGTTTGACTACCTCTTTCAATGCGACTATCGCCATCTCAAAACGATAACGTTCATACTGATTACCTCCAAGAATGAGAGTGAATGCTTTTGTATTGTGATTCGACGGCAACGGCTTGAATAGTTGCGTCTCAACCGGGTTGAATAAAATCTCCCAGCCCGCCTCCGGGGAGATGAGAAAATGGTTGGCGCTTTGCCTGCAAAAATCACTCTGATAGATAACATAATCAGCCTGCTCCAATGCCTTCCTCATCGGTTGATTGGTTTTTTCCCAGCCCTCACCATGCCAGGCTGGATATGCCACGCCATTTTGATTGACCACGACCTTAAGTCCTTTTCTTTTTGCCTCCTTCACGATCTGCGGACTGAAGCGATGCCCAACACTGCTCACTGTGTATAGCAGATTTGCAGATGGGAAGGAATGGAAAAAGGTCTCCGCGAGAAATGTCATTTTCACTGTCCCGCCATGAGCGTACTCGCGGCGCGTGGGAGGAGGCGCAGGGAATTCCTCGGTAAGATAAAGAACTGATATGCCTTGCTGTGCTTTACGAACAGCCATCAGCCGCCGCCAGACAAATATGCGCAGAGGAAATTTCCTGATGGACAAAAGCACATCATATAAAAAAGGGAACTTTTCACGGAGAATGTTTTTAATCTCTTGAAGGTTCATTTTCCAAATGTCCCATATTGGGAACGCACTCAGCCCAAATATCGCCCCAACGGATTTCACTATGCCTTATGGATAGCCCAGCCAATTTCATCTCGTCAGAAAAAACCTGGAGGGAATACTCCAGAACGTGTGTGGAATCGGTATAAGGGAACAAGCCCAGCTCCCGTTTCAATGCCGCAACCAAATGCCTTTCAAAGGTGGGGACGCGGATCAGAAACTTCTTTGGGTGGAATTTTTCGTTCAGCTCCTTCAAAAATTCAGCGCGTCTCTCCAAATGTTCAAGCACGCTGGAAAGGATGATCACATCAAACGATTCCCTTTCAGGGATATCCGTAAAGACGTTCCCGACCATAAAACGCAGGCGGGCATGTTGAAAACGCTCTTTTGCAAATGCAATCTGCACCGGGTCAAAATCGATACCAAGCACCTGCGAATCTGAATTTGTCGCAATGGAATGCGCCACAGCTCCATAACCACAGCCGAGGTCCAGGACGCTGGAATGGGGCGGGATACGTTCATAGAAAAAAGAGTGGATGCCATCCATGATTTGGTGCTTGATGTGTATGCCGTTTCCCCAGCGTTTACTTTGAATATCAATGGCAAGACTTACTTCGTCAAAAACACCTAAAAGCCATCGAATGGCATCACGAGGTTCAGAACATTCCTCCGCATGAATCATTGTCTTAAGGATAAGGCTGCGCAGTTTTCGGGGAAATAGAAAGTGAACACTCTTAACAACAATTGAGCGCGCCAACGATCTTATTGATGCCATGATACAAATCCCTTCATAAATTCGCTCCATAGTGGCATTTGAGCCGGGTAACTATTGGCTTCTGCCGTAGCGCGTCCGTTCGCAAGCATTGAAGAAAGGGTTGAATGATTCAAACTTCGAAGATGGTGCACCCATTGCACCATCCCATTGATATCTTCACTATCCGCCAGCCAGCCATTCTGTCCATGCCCGATCAGATCCATAGCCTGCCCAGCCCGTGTACTGATGATGGGAACGCCACTTGCCATGCTCTCCAAAATCGCCTTGGGGCCCCCTTCCTGACGTGAAGTGACCAGGTAAACATCAAGCGCCTGGAACAACAGACCAATCCTAGGATAGGAAGCCAGGTAGAGATGTTTATAAGGAATACCTAATTTCTCCAATCCCGCCTTTACATATCCACGAGCCGGCCCGGAAAGCAACACAAACAATTCCGAGGTCTTTGATTTTAGTTCCTGTGCGACCGACAAAAATACGTCAGGACCCTTAATCAGCTTGGGCTCCATGCCATCTCCCCAGCCCACGCCATCTTTCTGAAAAGAACCGATGACAAAAGCCGACTCGGAAATGCCCAATTTCTGACGAGCAATACGCTTATCTTCCTCTTGACGGAAGGGGAAATAATCCAGGTTAATACCGATTGGAATGAGAGAAACTTTCGATGACTCAATGCCGCTCTCCAAAATTACATTTCTCATTTGTGTATGAGACGCCTGGATGCGCGAGATGCGATCATGATTTTTGCACAAAGACTCATAGACCCGATCGAAAAGTGGGTCGCCTGTGCCGGGCAGACCGTGAAAATAGGAAAGGCCAATCCGGTGGGGCCAATCCAACCAATCATCCCTCAACATAAAAAATTGGTTGGCAAGAAAAAGAGATTGTGGTGATAACGCGTATCTAAAATCCTCCCTGGCAAGGCGAATCCCCAGGCGATTTGCAATACGCCCAATCTCCTGCATCTCCCAATCCAACACCCACCCGGCGTTATCACCGGCCAGGATCAAGCGCGAATACGGTTCCCAACGAGCCGATGTTAGGGTTAGAATGCTTTTATAAATTTTCTTAATTGAGTTCTTCATCGTTTTTCCACTAAAGTCCCAGGGCATGGAGATAAGCAGTGGTCACATCAGAAATAAACGGGATGGATATCTTTTTCTGTGTCAATTCATAATTATCCACAAGGCTGACAAGCATGGCCGGTATTTCTTCAGCCGATTCAAACGCACAGCCTGCAGTACCTGCTATTTCAGGATGACCGCCGCTTTTCAAATAGACAGCGGGTAGACCACAGGCGAGCGCCTCGATCAACGAGTTCGAACATGGGTCGTTTTTGCTGGCGGTGAGGTAAATGTCATGGTTGCGAAACAGCCCCGCCATCCCGCTTGAAGCGACCGGTGGGATCGTGCGAATATTTCGAAAGGGGACCGGACTGCGTCCGACAAATGTAAACTCGTATCGTTCCCAATCAAGGTGTTCATCCAGCCATTGATACACAACTGCACCTTTATTAACGTTATCCGACCAACTCGAAGCGATCAGACGGATTTTTCGTTCCCGTGAAAATTCCGATCTTCCTCCCGGGTTAAAAATCTGCGGGTCTGCGGCATTCATAATCACTATCGGTTCGCGGAATTCCAAACCAAACTCCTGATGTTTCTCAAGACTATATCGGGATTGAAAAATCGTCCGATCCGCGACCTTCCGGTTCATCTCTAAAATATGACGGTCTATCGCGTCGTCCTGCCCGCGGTAGTGACCGACTGGCCCATCCACCCGATGGACAATAAGCAGGGAGAGTCTCCGCAATTTCATCAGACGTTCAAACCTGAAATTAAAGGAGTTCATCAGGCAGGCGCGCGCCGTGTGGGAAATTGTATTGTTCTCCACTCGCAAGCCGCGCGATTCAATCTGTTTCCATAGGGCACGCAGGAATTGGTGCCCGCCGCCTGTGGGAGGCGGATCAAATTCATGAAAAATAGAAAGATCGGCAGAGGTGATCTGCCCCATCGCAAGAGAAAGCAAATCAGAGATCGCAAAAAGCCCTGTGCGAAGATACTGTTTTATATCGAGGGTTGGAGTCATTTCAGATGATGCCTCTCACTACATATCATTGAATTACTTCTTTCGCGCAACAACCATAAGCATATGTCCAAGTTTCGTATTCACATAGGGAATAAAATCGCTTAACTTGAGAAGGACCCGCCGCAAAAATGGATGAATTTTCTTTAACCAGTGCAATTCCTGTGAAAGGCTGTGTTGGTGAGCATAGGAATAGACAACCTCGATCTGATATCCGACATTTTCCAAAATTTCGCAGAATTCTGTGCGGGTAAAGGCGTACTGGTAAAAATCCAGTCCGGTGACATCGTCTTGATAGGCGTCGTGATCCGCGCGCCGTCGGCGCAATGGATTAAAGTAAGGCACAGAGATCAACAGCAAGCCGCCCGGGTTTAATATTCGGCGCATCTCATTCAGGAAAACTTCGGGGCCTTCTTTGCGATGTTCGACAACACCTATGGAGATCACGGCGTCGAAGGAATCATCAGCCATGCCCAAAGCCGTCAGGTCACCGGAAACGAGGCGCAACGGTCCCGCCATCTGACGGGCTTTCCGCAAGGCAGTGATCGCGTAATCCAGCCCCACGCAGTTGTAGCCGAGCGTATTGAGAGCAACAACCCATTGAGGGGTGCCGCATCCAGCCTCAAGGATCAACCTATCCTTGGGCAAATGGCGCTTGAAGAAACGCTCGAATTCATATAACCTGCCGGCTTGAAAGGGTTTGTAATAATCGGAAGTTAACTCTCGCTCCCAGACGTTCTCCCAATAGCCCTGATCGGCTGTTTGATGATAATAAACGAGACGACCATTTTCGATACGCCGGTTCCCATCACGATTCAATGTAGGACTCTTCATATTTTCTATCCAATTCCTGTTGCATACCTATCTGACAGCCTTCACAAAGTAGCCTGTTGTAAATTTATTCCACACCACATTCTCCAGATCATAATGCGATAGATCAAACCAGCACAGCCCGCGTGCGATTCGTCGCATGGACCAGCGCATGATACGTTGAAGGAATGACTTGCCTTGAACGCCTTCGATGCCAATTTCAATCAGCATACCAAGTGTGCCTGCATAGCTTCCCATTTGAATTATTTCAACAGATGCAAAATCCTTGAAGAGATTTCGAAGACCTTCATCCGTAAAGCGCTGGAAATCGAATGGGTCAGCGTGAACCGGATACATAAATGGGGCAGATACAAACGCCATGCCTCCCTTTTGCAGGAGGCGATACATTTCATGGACACATGCCTTCGGATCAGGAATATGCTCCAGCACTTCCGTGCAAATTACGCAATCCACACTCTGACCACCAAGCGGCGCTTGATTCACATCGGCAAAAATGTTCGGGCTGGTATTCCTATCCAGGTTGATATACCACCACGCACGAGCCTTTTCCTCGGGCGGCTTAAACGTGCCGCGCTTCTGCTTCTTTTCGCGTTTGCCACCCAGGTCAATCACAATACCGCGCATTTCATCTGATGACGCTTCAAGGCAAGAATCCAGCCATAAGCGGCGATAGCTAATGTAGCCTTTTTCCCAGACAGCAGATCGGGCAGGAACATACTTGCTCATTCGTTTTTCCGCTCCCGGATCAATTTCGCAGGAACGCCACCAACGATTGAATGGGCACGAACATTTGTTGTAACGACAGCGCCTGCTGCGAGAATAGCGCCGTCGCCAATCTCCACACCATCCAAAATTCGGCATCCTGCACCGATCCACACATCATTCCCAATCACGATTCCACGTGCTTCATAGCCCTGCTCGATAATAGGAATATCCAGACGCTCAAATTTGTGCATGGATGCCACGATCATCGTGTTCGCGGCAATGCGCACGTGATTCCCGATTTTCACGTTCCCGGTACCATAGATGACAGAATACGGATTGATCGAACAATTGTCGCCAATCGACACCTCTCCGCCCCAACTGTAGATTTGCGCGCCATATTCGATCCTGGTACGCGCGCCAATTTTTATGAATTCCGTGTCATTCGCCATACGCGTCGCATCCAAAATAACGTAATTTTGTATGAGGGAATACTCACCGATTTGAACATTTCCAAGAATCATGCTATTCCAACTAATCACCGAACTCGATGGGGAGTGCGCGATTGCGCGAAACCAGTTAATTCGAAAACCGGCTTGTTGGCGTAAAGCACCGAGGATGCGGCGAATATTCTGCATGCTCAATTCATTCCGCAGGATAAAGATCGCCGGGGTCAACGACGGTCCTGTCTGTTGATCCATCCTGCTCAGGGTGAATCAAAAGCCGGGCAGAACCGGGCCCGTATTGCACATCGGCGGGATGGATTTTGCCAGCCCATTTTTCTGGCTGACGCGAAGCGATATGGAAAACATAGATATTACCCAGAGGATCGTCGTTCCAATTTACATACAGGGTTTGAAATCCATGCTCTTTGAAGAGCAATGCCAGGGAATACGGCGAGATCCGCCAATAGTCGTGGTATTGATCCGGCACGTGATGGAATTCCTGAAGAAAGGGTATGACGGTAATAACGACGTCATTGGATAATTTACACAGGTTTTCAACTGCCTGGTGGACTTCATAAATATGTTCGAGCACCGTATGCGACAGAACCGCTTCAAACCGCCCCGCGAGCTGGGACTCACTCGACAACGGTTTCGACAAATCCAGTTCGATCTCCTGATACGCATCCGAGCCTTTGAACTCCAAAATATAGTTCGACAACGTATAGGACTGCGCGTTTTGGAAATACTCCCGGTATGACCTTCCCTCCTTGTCACTATCCCTGCCGCCCGAAACGTTGATGACGTCGCCCGAAAACATCGGGGCGAATTTGGCAAGCTCATCGTTCGACCACAATCGGGGATCGGTCTGTCGAATGTTAAATCTGCGCCAGGCACGATAGAGCAATCTCAATGATCTCAGTAAAAGGCGATTTAGAAATTTCATCATGGGATTCTAAAAATGCTATTTCATTCGGCTCTTGATCATTTCGGTCAGGCGAACGCCTGCCTGCCCATCCAGTTCCCCGCATTCCGAAATGGCATACTTGCGGCGCGCTTCCCAATCCAGAGTTCGGTCGCCTAAATATTGGCTGATAAACGTTATTAATTCCGATTCGCTTTTTGCAACCCTGGAGGCTTCCAGGCGCAGTTTCCTGCGGTTATGGGTCATGCGCTGTTGAAAAGCCGTGGTTGTATTAAAGGTTTGCCCAAACGTGAATGAATCATATCCCAGATGGATGGCGGGCAGATCGCAGATGGCTGCCTCTAGGCTGATGGTCGAGAAAAAATTAAGCATCACATCACTGTAACGGAGCAGATAACTTAATTCATCAGGACCCTCTTCAAAAGCAAGGTCGAGACGAAGTTCCTCAGTGCGGTCGCCGCTGGCATCAATGGAGCCCGGGTTGGAAACATATACTCCCGCCTCACAAAATTGTTTCTCCAATACCTGCCAGGCAGGTGAACCCAGCAACTTAATATGCGGCTGGGGGCGCACCACAAGATTAAAAGGCTCGGACCAAACGCGCTCCCTCTGCTCAACGAACAGGCGGTATATCTCAAAATAACGGATGATGTTGACCCCGCCCGCGAAAAAGATCGTCTTCCAATTCGGGTCGAGGTTTATTGATCTAAGAAAGGCTTGGCGCTCCATGGGTAAGGGCTGCATAAAGCGGTCATATTGCACTGGGCCCGTAATTTCAATTTTGCTGGCTGGCAAACCGTGCAGTTTCATCGCCTCGTCCGCCATTTGCCGGCTCCAGACAGCCAGGCAGGTGGGAGTGTAACCACGGAACCCCATGTTTACGATGTTGTCATAATTGGTGATCACCGCAAAAGCAGGTAACCCCAGTCTTTGCGCTTCGAGGGCAAAACTACCTTCGTTCCAGAAATTATAATTTCCCATGCCGGGGGTTAAAACGCAATTTATTCCCTGCCGCTCAAGCAGGTGATCATGGGCATGGGTCGGATAAAACCGGGTTTCCATCCATTGCAATAGATTCCCCATGTTCGGTATGCGCCGCAAAATATCCGTCAGGAAGAGGAACCACCCGATCTTCGGAATGGATTCATCGAATAACATGTTCTCTGTCGTTTCGCGAAAACGGAGGTCCGTTGTTTCAGTTCTAACGACAAAACGTCTTAACATTTTTAGATTCCGCAAAAAAGCATGTTCCCCATAATGCTGGTTGTATTGTTCTGTTTGAAGCTCGAAATAATTGCCTAGGTCAAAATCAAAAGAGCGGAAATAATGCGGGCTGAGAAAATAGACCGGTTGCAAGCTGCTTGCCCTTAAACAATCGCGAAAAGACGGCAGGTGAAGCGCACGCGCAGCCATCTTGCCATGTAGAGGAATACCTACTTTTATATTATTCATTTCTAATCACAAGATTCCAGGATTCTCTCCGCCAGAGAGGCGCCATCCAAACCATGATGCTTCAAGGCTTCTTGCGGAGTTCCACAAGCGGGCCAGCCTTCCACCGCAAAGCGGATCATGCGGCGCTTTGCCAGGAGATGACTGCGACTCCCGGCTAATAATTCCAGCATATGATCGTGCAAGGCGCCAGCAGGATGATGGTCTTCCAATACAAAGACCAATTCATAAGGCTTGATTATTTCCTCCAGCCATTTCGCATCTACGCGGTTAAGCCAGGGCAGGTTGACCACTTTCAAGCCCACGCCGCGCTCGGCCAGCAATTCACTGGCAAGTAAAGCCTCATGCAACATAACCGGACCATAGGCAAACAGGATCGCGTCTTTGCCTTCGGTGAGGGCAATCCCTTTGCCATACGTTAATTTGTAATCTTTCGGGAGTTGAATCTTGCGCGGCGAGGGACCAATAATGAATCGCAATGCCACATTTTCCTTCGCCTCTTCCACACTATATTCCACCACCATCCGCGTCTCGTCCGCATTGCATGGTTGGAGGATGATGCAGTTCGGCAATGCGGCGAACAACGAAATATCGCGCAGGGATTGGTGTGATTTGCCGGGACCCGCAGGAATTAATCCGGCGTAATGCAGGGCATAAATGATCTTTGTCTTTTCGCTGGCATTGTTGTAAATTTGTTCGTTGGCACGCGCTGCAAGGAAACTGGCAAACGAGTTTACAATCGGCAACAGACCTTTCTGTGCCAAGCCTCCCGCCATCGAGACCATGTCCTGTTCGGCGATCCCGTTTTCGATGAAGCGTTCAGGGTAGGCATATTCGAAATCGCGCGTTTTACAATCGGAGGAAAGGTCGGCATCGAGGACAACAATGTCCTTGCGCCGCGCGGCGATTTCGACCAAAGCTTGCCCATACGCGCGCGAGACAAATTCATCCGTCACTTTCGCGGAAAGTTTTTCCTGCGCCGCCTGGCTCAACGGTTCGCCTGCCAGCATCTCGGCGGGCGGACGTTTTTCTTCGGGGGCGATGTCTTTTAGTTTTAACGGGGTCAAGCCCAAGTCCGAGAGTGAAGCGTTGATCCGTTCGATGAGTTCTTTGTATCCCCTTTCAAACGATTCATCATCGGGCGCGCCGGAGTGCCAGGGATAGAGTCCCTTGCCGATCTCGAGGGCAGCGGGATGTTCCATGAACGAGATGCCACGCCCTTTGATCGTATCTGCAATAATGATCTGCGGCTTGCCCTTGACCTTTTTCACTTCTTCCAATGCATTTTCAATCTGGCGATAATCATGCCCATCAATACGCTGGACGTGCCAGCCAAAGGCGCGATATTTCGACTCGATGTCACCGAGACTCATGATCTCATCCACAAGCTTATCGGACTGCACTTTGTTATCGTCCACGATTACAGTGAGATTGTCAATCTTCTGTTGGACTGCGGACTGGAGCGCTTCGTAGTTCTGACCTTCCTGCCACTCCCCGTCTCCAGTCAGGACGTAAATCTGACCACTGTTCCCAAAGTGTTTCTTCGCCCAAGCCATCCCACGTCCCTTCGAGATGCCCATGCCCAGCGAACCGGAGTTGGCTTCGATACCGGGGATGTTGAGGTCGGGGTGGCCATCGAGACCGCCAAGGCGGCGAAGTTTGAGCAGTTTCTCTTCCGGCAGCGCACCGAGCGAATACATGGTGGCATAAAGCCCAGGGACATCATGTCCCTTGGATGAAAAATAGATGTCGCGGTCCGGGCTATCGAAGCCGACCTTGAGGACGTTCATCTCTTCGTAATACAGCCACGTAACAATGTCCATCGCGCTGAATGACGAGCCAAGATGACCCGACCCTGCGCGCTTGACTTCTGCGAGCGTATTGGCGCGGTTCATATCTGCGATGATGGCAAGTTTTTTATACTTATCCATCTGCACAGCTCGCACGCGCTGGAATTCTTCGTAAGGGATGAGTTTGATTGCGACCATAATTTCCTTTTATGTCATTGCGAGCCCGCTTTAGCGGGTGAAGCAATCTCAGGCAACTTTGCCTGTCCTGTCCGGACCAATTCTTCTGCAAATTGCCAGTCATAGGGACGGTTCACATCGAAGCCTTCATAGCCTGCGGTCAAGAATGGCATAACAACTTCACCTGCAATCGTATGGCCTTCAAGTACAACTCGCGTCCACGCGATCTCAAGGCTGGCATTTTGCGAATACACTTCCGGCAAAGACTGATACGGTGTGCTGTGCCAGGGCAGTTCTTCAGGACCAATCGTCAGAAGCGGATATATCCGTTTGCCGCGAATCACCCACATCTTGCCGGGATGTTCGCGGCATTTCTCGACCGCGCGCAATGAGTCAACACCTTCTTGGGAGATAAACTCCTTCCATGCGCTTTGGATGGTTTCAGGCAAACGAAACGGACTCGTCGGGCGCAAAAGAGCAAAGCAATCGTATTCGCGACCCATTTCTTTGAGTCGCTTGAGCGTGAACTCGATCCACTCGATATCGGGAGATACATCGCCGGATATTTCAGCAGGACGCAGGAAGGGCACCTCCGCACCATATTTACGCGCGACATTAGCATAGCCTTCTGAATCCGTGGAAACGACAATCGCCGAGAAAATTCCGCTCTGGCGCGCCGCGGCAATGGTGTACGCAATGACAGGATGTCCTGCAAGAGGACGAATGTTTTTATCCGCTACGCGCTTGGAGCCGGAGCGGGCAGGGATCAATGCAATAATGGAAGGTGATCTCTTGCTCATAAGTTCGCCGGGTCAACATTGATATATAAATCTTTCAATTCAGAATAGATATTCAAGGCTTCGGTGCCAGGCTCACGCGAGCCGTTACCCGATTGTTTGCGCCCACCAAAGGGCATGTGTGGCTCGGAGCCATGCGTGCCCGCGTTGACGACAGCCATGCCGGTCTGCACCTTGTCACAAAAACGCATGGCACGGTGAATGGACTTCGTGTGAATGGATGCAGTCAATCCGTAAGGCGAATCGTTTGCAAGAGCCAGCGCTTCGTCAAAATCCTTCACTCGATAGAGAAGCGCAACAGGTCCAAACAACTCATATTCTGAAATTTCATCGTGCGGTTCAACGCCATCAATGAATGTCGGCTCCATGTAGAAACCGTCGCGATGCGCGGCATCTGTTATTCGTTTGCCGCCCACAAGTATTTTTGCTCCAGATTTCCGAGCCTTTTCCACGGCAGAGACCATGTTCTT
>Ga0247727_10005862_pt1 | contig 24522 bp, 25 predicted proteins | sample WisWelCaveWW1625_FD_202498 | JGI IMG/M metagenome (GOLD analysis project Ga0247727, IMG submission 202498) | Biofilm microbial communities from Wishing Well Cave, Virginia, United States - WW16-25 | ecosystem: Environmental > Aquatic > Deep subsurface > Groundwater > Cave microbial mat | place... | reverse complement strand
CAAAGATCGCCACGCGCATTCTCCAATCCGCGCGCATACGCACGATTCCCACAACAAAAATAATGAGCGCAAGATATGCGGCATATTGCGCTATGCTCACGACTGTAAAATCCAAAAACGGGCTTCGCCCGGCAAGCCCGTGGAGCAATTCGAAAATCGAGAGATTAAATTCCGTGACAGGTGTCATGCGACAAGTAGCAGACGGCGCGACAAAAAATAAGATCGCGTACCATCATATATATGATACACGATACATGGCGCGTGATACAGAAAAACTATCTCTTCACAAAAGGAAGAAGCCCCAAGAAACGCGCGCGTTTTATGGCCTGCGCCAAAAGGCGTTCATGCCGCGCGCACACCCCCGTGTGTTTGGGGTCAATGATCTTTGCCTGTGAAGAAACGAACCGCTTCAGAAGTTCGGTTTCTTTATAGTCGATCTCTTTCCAGTTTTGGGAGCAGAAAAAACAATGCATACGGGGAATGACGCCTAGTGTACTATGTTTTCTTTTGGTATGCAAGCTCGGATTCTTGCGGCAATGTCCGCGAGGGGTTCCTGCGAAGGACGGTTCACTACGCCGTGCACCGAACTTCCACCGTCTCCCGAAAACCGCGGCATGAGATGCGCGTGGAGATGCGGCACCGCTTGCCCGGCAACGGTGCCTTGATTTATACCCACCGTCATTCCTTCTGCCTTCACCGCAAGAAGCAAAGCCTTGTCTACCTCGCGAAGCACTTTAAAAAAATCAGCTCCTTCTTCATCTGAAAGTCCAGTCAAGGCCTCTGCGTGGCGCACGGGAATGACGACCGCATGCCCGGGCGCATGGGGCGTGATGTCAAGAAAAGCCACGGCATGCTGATTCTCGAACACTATTTCTGCGGGAATTTCTTTTGCAACGATCTTGCAAAACAGGCACGCACTCATGCTTTTTTGGTTCTCTTTTTTATTTCTTCTTCGAGGCGAGAAAGTGGGATGGTTTCCTGCGTGCTTGATTCCAAATCGCGGAGAATCACGCTTTCTTCATAAATCTCTCGTTGACCGAGGATCAAAACAATCCCATACCCTTCTTTTTCCGCGATTTTGAGCTGTGCTTTCAAAGATTCTTTCCCAAAGCTTTCCCCTACGGGAATACCAAAAGCCTTTAAGTCCTCCACAAGCTTCATGGCTTTGCGCTTTGCCAAATCGCCCACGTGGATCACGAATACTTTTTTGACATGTTTCCCACCCAACTTCGCCTCTTTTGCATGCATTGCTTCCACAAGTGTTTCGTAAATGACCGAACCTCCGACCGCAGGTGTGGGTCGACCACCAATCGCTTCGGCAAGATAGTCGTAGCGACCTCCACGCGCGAGTGCCGAGGGAAATCCTTCGGCAAAAATGCCGAAAATCGCCCGATTCCAATAATCGGTCTCACCCAAAAGAGAGTGGTCGAGTGCGTAGTCAACTTTGAGCTCTTCAAGATATTCGAGGGTACGCTTGAAGTGCGTAGTACAGGGCGCGCAAATACGGTCCAAAATATTCGGCGCCGCAGCCCGGAGCGATGCACATGCCTCTTTGGTACAGCTCAATAAGCGAAAGGGGGATGTTTTGAGATGCTTGGTGCAATCGCGGCAAAGCACTTTTTCGCTGTGACCGTAATAAAATTGAAGCTGTTTTTTGTAGAGCGGTCGGCACACTCGGCATCCCATGGAATTTACCTTGAGCATCACCCCAGGAATTTTGAGCGCCTTCACGAGATTGGCGCATACGAGCATGGCTTGCGCATCGTAGAGAGGATCGTTTTGCCCCCCGATAATTTCGAATCCTGCTTCATGATGCACATGCCTTGTATTCTCTCGCGATACGCCCGTAGCGCACATTTCTCCTTCGTACCACAATCGTTGCGGCTGGCTTTGCCTTCCGATACCATGCTCAAAATATGCGCGCAGTATGGGAATTCTTCCTTCGGTGCGAATAACCCACTTTCCTCCTCCAATTTTCACGCCGGAAAAAAGAGTCGCATCTCCCCCTTCCATGCGATACGCCTTAAGAAAAAGATCTTCGGATTCCACGAGCGGGGTTATCACGCGGTGGAAATGATAGAACGATGCGAGATCTTCTACATGTTTTCTGATCTTTCTCCACCACGGCTCCGCGCCGGGAAGCACGTCATTCATTCCCTTGGGAATGGGGAAAGGACGCGGAAGAGATTTCCCTGTGCTTGTTTTTTTAGCGGGATCTTTGTGGGGTATCATTCGTGGTGTTCAAAATTGATACGCGGGCGCCCCGAACGCTTGCGCTTTCCCGATCGGCCATAATCGCAATCGCACGAGACCCACGATGTTCTTGTGCGGCAACATCACGCTCCATGAACGCGAATCTTTGCTATAAGAACGATTGTCTCCCATCACGAAATACTCTCCGCTCTGAAGGAGGCGTGAGGTGCCGGAGGTAAGAATGCCCCCCTCCAAATAGGACTCGCCCAGAGAAATGCCTTCCGGATACATATCGTTTACGATGTATACTTTTCCGTCGCGAAATTCCACACGTTCCCCGGGAAGACCAATGATGCGCTTGATGTAATAGGTAGAGGGGTCGCTCGGAGGGCGAAATACGATAACTTCTCCTCGCTCTGGCAATCGCAAGCGATAGGTTAATTCATCAATCAAGAGATAATCGCCATTATCAAAGGTCGGCGCCATACTGAGGCCGCTCACGAGAAACGGCTGCACCAAAAAATCCCGTACGAGTATCACGCTCACCGCCGCAAGTGCCACTACTTTAATAACGTCGAGAATTGAAAAGAAGAATTGCTTCATAGGAGAAAGGTACTTCGCAGAAAGCGAGAGTATTCTATAATGGAATGATGGTAAGTGCAAGAAAAAATCCTGCGTCCGGCAATGCATATAAGCTCCTCGTGGGGCTCGGGAACCCCGGAGCCACCTATGCACACACATACCACAATGCAGGCGCTTATTGTCTGCGTCTTTTTGCAGAGCAAGAAAAATTCAAACACCACACGCGAGGCCTGTTTGAATACTACAAAGGGTATGATCAAATACTGGTGATGCCCCGTACGTTTATGAATCAATCGGGTGAGGCAGTCGCGCGCGCCATGCAATTTTTCCGGATTCCGCTCGAAGCACTTTTAGTGATACACGATGACTTTGACCTCGCGCTCGGCACCGTAAAATATGCAGTGGCACGGGGATCCGCAGGACATCTTGGTGTGCAGTCGATCATCGAAACCCTGCATACCAATCAATTTGCCCGCGTGCGATTAGGCGTACGCACCATACCTGGCAGAGCAGAAGAGTTAGTGCTTCGCACCATGACTCCCGGCGCGCGCGAAGCAATCGCGCGCGCGTGCTATTCCCTGGCAATGATAAATTCAACGTAGAACACCGAACCAATACCTCCGGGGCGCACGGCATCGATCGGAAGCGCCACGCTCCTCATACGCGGTGCGTTTTCAAGCATATTTTTAAATTTTCTTACTTGTTCATCCCCGCGCGCTTCGCCCTCTACGCGGGATACCTGTCCAAATCCACGGAACGAAAATTTGGTAATAGATACCTCGCTTGCGGCAGCAAGCGCGGTCACGGATTGTATCGCTTCATGGGTCGGTCTAAAATCCGCACGAATCTGCGCGATGCCCTTCACGGATTCATTAAACAAACGGACTTTGGTTGCCAAAGCGGACGCCACCGCGGCCTGAGGACTTTGAAATCCAATCTTCTCTTGGGCTTTCTTGCGCAGGGTATCGAGATAGGTGTGGCTCAAAAACATCACTCCAACAAGAAATCCAAGACTCACTGGCATCACCACGCGCCAAAATCGAAGAAAAGAAAGAAAATGTTGACTTGTGAATTCCGTCTGGGCTTCGGGGCCAAGAAGATTGATCTCCTGGTCCTTGCGGCGCAGGAGCAAGGTACGAAGTCCCACACCAAGCGAAGGAAGCCATTCGACGGCAATATCTTCTGCCACTGCAAGTGTGGGTTTTTTTGGCACCAGGGGAAAATTGGATGTAACCACATTCATCACTTCGTCATTCAGCCCTCCCGAAAGCACTACCATATCCCCCAAAGGTTCTTGCCAGTGCTGGGTGTAGAACGTGATCACTTGCCGGACATTGCGAATCACCGCTCCCTGAAACACCACAAGTGGAATTTTTTTTCCTTCGGCTTGCACGTCCTTCCAATTCACAAAATATTCAAAATACAATGCTCCTTTTCGCACGATCAAAAAATCCATTCCCCCGCTTCGTAAATTCAATACGAGGTAGGACTTCGCGGGATCAAATCCCTGCATCTTTTCCCGCAGGAGCCGTGCAAGCGAGAATGCACTCGACTCGCATGCGACCGGCAAAAATCCTGCCTCATGGAGATCTGCGACGATCTCATCGATCGCTTTCTTGCTTGCAAACGCACTTAAGATCTCGAGTCGTCCGCCCTGCTTATCTTCCCCGATCAATTGCCAACCGGAATAGGTTTGCGAAAGTTCTGCGGGAGACGCCATTTTGAGGTTCAATTCCACCGCTTTTTCGAGGTTTTCTCCTTCGATGATAGGAAGCGAAAATGATTGGGTATAAATCCCCAAAGAACTGAGGGCAATGATCACATTCACTTTCTTTTTTGTTCCTCGCGGTCCCGCTACATGCTTATGCAGTTCTTTTAATGCAAGCACAAAACTACCTCTATCCCTCACTTCCCCATCTTGAATAATGCCGGGAGCGAGTTTAACTGTCACGCCTTCCCATTTGCCTCGTGCGAGCCGCATCACGCGAAGTGCGACATCAGAAATTTCGAGCCCGCCCAAAAGCGGTTCCACCCGAATGATCCTTAGTATTTTTCTCCACCAAGTTTCCATAGTGCCACAAACGATGCTCTTATATTATATTCTACATTATCGCACTCACGCCCGCACGAACTTAGAAGATTACTTGTCCTCGAGAAACCACGGTGACACGCCCCGTACTGTCTACCGAAAGCACCGTTCTTACTTTTCGCTTTGCGGTTAAAACCGCCCCTTCGGATTCGATCACGATGGTAGAATCGATACCGCCGCTTAGATAATTATTAACCACGATAACCTTTGCGTTATCGTTTCCAATAAGAATAGTGCACGTTGATGCGCAAGCATTAAATCCCGTATCCCGCACCACGCGGAGCATCATGTCTTCTACTCCGGCATTCGCCACTCCCAGCGCGCGATTTGCCGCACGAAGCCCAAAAATAGAGTTCGTTAAACTAATGACTAAAAAGAGAAGTGTGAGTCCGGCGATCAAGACGATCGAACCCACGACGAGGACGAGCACGAGCGCGGCTTGCCCCCTTTTAGGGAGTAGGGAGTAGGGAGTAGGGAGTAGATTGGATTTCATGAATTCATATCAAATAAACTAAATACTGAATTACTATAACTACCTAATGTTTTTCCTTCCCAATGTCCTAATAAAAACCCCATAATGAATGCAGCAACCAAGTAAATGAATTGAAAGAAAAGTTACATATTATTTTACAAACATTGGGATTGACTACTGGCTACTCCCTACTTTCTACTTACTACTCGCTATTCTTACGGGCTCCAATTCATAATGATTTCATCCACCCGCGGAGTTTCGAGCCCTGCGCCGTCCGAAAGATTCACTTTATAACGAATATAGCGCTTGTTATAGAGTTTTTCCCTATTCGCATCGTTTAATATGACACGATATTCTTCTGCGCCATTGTGCACCCGAAACGGCGCCTGGTCGCTTGGCGCACTGATATCGTATTGCGTCAGATCATCAAGGGTGAGATTGTCGGAAACGGCAATCTCAAAATCCACCAGCGAGTCGCCAGGAGTTATGCCGCGCCAGACAATGGAATTTAATTGTGCACCGCCTTGCACCGAAGTATCATAGACAATTGATTCGATGGTTCCGGTTGTCGCCGTGGGGCGCCATTCGGTGATCGTGCAATACCTGTTCCCTGCATTCAGATCATCGCACGCTGCATTGGGGACGTGCTGTGCGCTGTCAAAGCTAAACCATCCCACCGCATCATTCCACGCATACCCACTGAATTTTCCGTTAGACCGATCAATAAGAACCCGATAAGGATTTGCTGCAAGATCAAGGCAATCAGCAAGTAAGTTCGAGGTTTCTCCGCAAAAACTTATCCATCCAATGATGTCGTTCCACGCCCAACCGGAAAGCCGTCCGCGCCGATCGTTCGAGACGTGATACGGTGGATTGCAATCGGCTCCTGGCGCGGTCGCGCAATCGAATGCAAATTCTCCCATACTTGAAGAAAGACCATAACCCTCCATTGAGTAATCACCCACTTTCACGATATTACTATTGCGCATGTCCACCCAACCGATAATGTCATTCCACGCCCAATGCTCGGTACTTGTCGCACTCATGTCTGCGATGTTTTTGTTTTGCGCAATGTGTGTTGCAAGCGCGGAGGGAGAAAAAAACGCGTAGACGCCAAGCACAAACAACCCTCCAAAAACCAAAATCCCCAACGCGGTAGGCGCGTATTCTTTTGTATATTGTTTGAGCATAAGATTCATTTCAATTTATTATACCGTGTTATAAGCGTCGCGCGAGTTAAAGGTCTTTGATAATAATTCCTCCCGTACTTGAGGTATAATCAATATTTACCGACGTTGCAAATTTAATAGTTGAACTCACGGGCGAAGAAGTGGGGTGTGGACCTCCTGACCAGTCGGTCTGGAAAAAGGTCTTGTTTTTACTGCGAGAAATATATTGCGTAAGCGTAGAACTCCCTGAATTCGCCCATCCGTAGACCACCACAAGTTTTTTGGTCGAGGAGTCGTTCGTGCCGCCCGGAGGAGCAACGATCTCACCACTCGAACGCCCTACATCTTCCAAATAAAAATAACGTTCGAACGTGGTGCTTCCCACGAGCAATGATTCTGTGCCTACGCTCGTTGCAAACACCGCAGGAAGCGTGGTGGTCGTAAGGTAATAATGCTCACCGGCCGCAAGCGCATCCACGACATGCCAATCACTCTCCACGAACACCCGCACGTTCTCTAATAATTCACGGGCGATACCGTTTGCGGTCTGCGCCCTCCGGAGCTCCCCTCCTCGGCGAATAGTGGGGGCAATGATCGCCGCGGCAACCAAGATCACAAAGACCCCTATCGTGATCGCAATTAAAACTTCTACGAGCGACTGACCTTTTCTTGCTGACATAAAAACTTTGTTCATGCGCCTCATCAAAGCGGTTTGGCTGGCAATTGAAATCCACCGCCACTGCCACCACTACCGCCACTACTGCCATCAACATAAACCTCATACCCACTCGTGACTTCCCATCCCGGTCCCACGCAAGTCATCTCAAAAATCGTTGTCTGTGTCAGATTATTAATCTGTTGAGAACCAGAAGTTTGTTTTTTGTTCGTCCATGTCGCAGAACATGAATTGGTATTGGTACTACTCCATTGGAGCGTCACGTTACCACCACCTGCGGGAAGCTCGTCGGGTAGCGAGAAAAGCGTGAGCGTGGGCTGCGGAAAGGTGACCGTGACCGCCACGCTTTGGTTCACGCTTCCTCCGCTTCCGGTGCATATCATCGGATACGCGGTCGTAACCGCGGGTGAGACAGTTTTGCTGTCGGCGATTTTCTTTGACGGCGTCCATGTGGCATCGCACGAAGTGGCGTCCGTCGTCGTCCACGAAATCACCGAGCTTTGCCCACTTGTGATGCTTGTGGGGTTTGCGGTGAGCATCAACGTAGGCGGAGTGAGTACCACAGTTGTTTGCGAACACACCACGAAGCAGCTCAATGTGACGAATCGGATACGCCCGATATTCGTGATGTCGATCGTAGAGCTTTGATTGTTGCCGGGGTTATTCGAACCAAAAAAGATGTTGAGGGAAAAAGGAGAGAGAGAATTAATAGGCACGCCGTTTGCCTTGAATGACGCTGAAGAATCAACTTCTCCTGAAATTTGACGGAACACGATGCTCGAAGTCGCACCCGCAGGAAGTGTTGACGAATTAAAAACCAGCGAGCTCGGCAGTGTAAAATATTCGACCTGCGTGGCAGTCGAGTACGCCGTTGACTTGAAAAGCGCGAAGTAGGGCGAGGTGGACGTACTATTGTTGAAATAGACACCCCATGCCGTGCCACTTTCCTGCGTCATGGCTTTGCTTTGCGCGTCCTTGAGGAGCGTAGCGATCTTTTGCGCGGTGGTATTTAAGTCGTATTGCCGCCGCCATCCCGAAAGCGCGAGGACCGATACGAGCGAAATGATGACCGTAATACCCACCACAAGCAATACCTCTATAAAAGTGAATCCTCCCACCGCACGGGTGGCTCTTCGTAGCTTATTTTTTTCGCGTATTTCTTCTTCGCGCGTGGAAGCAAATTCCCTCTCGTGTGATAATACACTCATTAATCATTAGTATACCACGCGCGTGATGTGAGAGGCACCTCTAAAACGCCGTGGTGAGCTGATAGATCGGGACGATGACCGAGAGCGCAAGGAGCGCGACCAGAAGCCCAATGGAAAGGAGGAGTGCCGGCTCAAGAAAAGAGACGAGGGTTTTGATGCTCGATTCAATGCTCGACGTATAGAATGTGGCAAGGGTTTCCAAGATCTCTTCAAGATGCCCCGCTTTTTCGGAAATGGCAATAAGGTTTGTGACCACGCGCGGGAATACTAATTCGCGCCTGAACGCATCACCGATCGTAAGCCCTCGTGAAAGCCCTTCTCGGCTCACGCGATACAAACTTGCCCGAAATTCTTCGGAACCCACGGTGTCGGCGGTAATTTCGATCGCTTGTACGATAGGGAGTCCCGCGCGCATGAGAGACGAGAAGGTTGCCGCAAAACGCTGAATGATAATTTGCTGGGCAACGGTTTTTACGATCGGGGTGTGCCGGAATATCTGTTGCACCACCTTCTTTCCGGTTATGGTCTTCAAAAAAAAGATCGCGCCGCCGATCGAAAGCACGAGCGCAAGGAATACAATGACGAGGAAATGATCGTTAAAAAAGTTCCCTACACTGAACACGATGCGCGAAAAAATAGGGATCTCGCCCTCGCTTTCTTCGAAGATTTCTGATACTTTGGGAATCGCGTATACCGAAATGAATCCGAAAAGACCGAACCCAAGTACGATAAGAATAACGGGATAGACCGTTGCCGAGCGAATTTTCCCGCGGAGATCGGCTTCCCGCGTAAGTGAGTCGCTCAAGTCCTCGAATGTTTTTTGCAAATTACCGCTTGCTTCTGCGGCGCGCACGAGATTCACGAACACGGGAGAAAAATATTTCGGGTAGCGCTCGAATGCATGGAAGAATGGGCGTCCGGCGACCAGATTGTCCCGTACTTCGAGCAAAAAATTCCGCACAGAGGGCTTTTCGAAGTCAGCGATCAAGATGTTCACCGCCGAAAGAAGGTCTGTCCCCACACGGAGCATGAGCGCCATGTATTTGGTGAGAAAAATCTTGTCGGTCAAAGAAATCCCTCCCCATGCGCGGCGAATGCCGAGCCGTATCTCTTTTACGGGCTTCACCGAAATAGGGCGGAGGTTTTTGCCCGCGAGATACCGCAGAACGCCTTCCAATTGTTCCGCGTCGGTATTCCCTTCAACTACTTTTTCGTCTTTGTCCGATGCGAGATAGTGGTAAAGCATGCCAATGTTATAACAATGTAACGAGCATCTTAGTGCAGTTAAATTTTAACATAACATTGAACACCGAGCACATAAGTCGCTTATGTGCTCGGTTAAGGTTTTGTTTTTAAAATTTCCGCGCGTCCGTTTGAAATTTTACACAAAGCCCTTAATCCTTGATCACCCGCAGTACTTCTTCGATGGTCGTCACCGCAAGTTCCACTTTGGTAATACCATCTTCGAACATAGTGCGCATGCCGTTCTTCCGCCCCACCTCCTGCACCACACGAAGGTCGAAATGTGGATCCACGATGAGCTTTTTTATAGAATCCGTGATCTCTAATACCTCAAAAAGCCCTACGCGCCCTCGGAACCCCGTCGAACCGCACGAACTGCACCCCTTCCCCCGATAGAGTACCTTTGGCACGCGCACTTCCTCTTCCACAATACCTATCTCCTTGAACTGTGCGGCAATGATCTCTTTGAGCTCCGGCCCTGCGGGATAGGAATACACGCATGATTGGCACACGCGGCGCGCGAGACGCTGGGCGATCACGACATTCAATACCGAAGAAATCAGGAATGGCTGAGCGCCAAGGTCAAACAAGCGCGGGATGGCGGTTGGCGCATCGTTCGTGTGGAGCGAGGCGAGCAACAAGTGGCCGGTCAAAGATGCCTGTATGGCGATCTCTGCGGTTTCGGCATCGCGAATCTCGCCGACCATGATGATGTTCGGGTCTTGCCGAAGAATGGCGCGCAAACTCGAGGCGAACGTGACCCCTGCCTGTGGGTTGATCTGGGTTTGATTTACATAACGCATGTTGTATTCCACCGGGTCTTCGGTCGTCACGATATTCACCTGCGCTTTGTTCAGCACGTTCATCAGGGCATAGAGAGAAGTGGTTTTTCCAGAACCTGTCGGTCCGCACGAGAGAATCATGCCGTATGTTTTTTCGAGGTTGCGATAGACGATCGCGGAATCATGCGGCAGCATGCCAAGCTCTTCAACCGAAAGCGGTTTCTGCGTCGCTTCAAGTAAGCGCATTACGATCTTTTCTCCATGGAACGTAGGCATCACGGACACGCGCACGTCCACGATCTGACTCACGATCTGATACCGAAACCGTCCATCCTGCGGTTTATAATGTTCATCGATCTTTAATCCTGCAAGAAGTTTAATACGCGCCACGAGCGCCCCATGAATTGCCTTGGGAATGCGCATGATCTCATATAAGATGCCATCCACGCGATAACGAATCATCGTCGCATCTTCCAAAATTTCTAAATGAATGTCGGACGCACGCGAAGAGATGGCATACGAAAGAAGATTGTCTACGATCGCGACGATGGGGAGTTCGGCGGCGGCTTCTTCTGCAGTTTTTGCCTGTTCACGAAGCGAGGCCTGAATTTGTTCGTCAATTTCTTTTTTTGCGTCGTGCGCGGTTTGGTATCCGTAGATCGCAAATCCCCTGTTGATGTCCTCCGGCGTCGCCAAGTAGGGCCTCACCTTTCCCTTGAGATATTGCGTGAGAAATCCGATGGTTTCAAGGTCGCTTGGGTCGAGCATGGCGACGTCGAAAGTACCGTCCGCCTCGCGATTAAAAACGATCGCCTGCCGTTGACGCGCGATCTCCTCGGGGAAGTTCTGCACCATTTCTTTATTAATGGCGCGCACGGAAAGATCCGCAAGTTCGACTCCTAAAGTCGCCGCGATAAAATTATTGACATAGTATGGATCGATCACCCGCTGGGAAACCAGAACATCCACGAGGTTCTGGCTCTTGCGATCAGCCTCGGCAACAAGCTCCTCAAATTTTTCCTCCGTGACGAGGCCTTCTTGGGTAAGTTTCTTCTTGAGTTGTGAGGCAGAGATGGGAGAGCGCATTGACTAGTTAGTAGTAAGTAGGGAGTAGGAAGTAGTATGCATCGAGAGATTTAGGAATACGACTTACGGATTATGAGAATAATTGATTCACGATTTAAGAATGTGTCAGAAAAATATCTTCCTCTTGTTCGGATCATTCGGATGGGTATCGCCCATTCGGATCGCTCTACAAATTGAACTGCACCAAAATTTCCGGTGGAATCAAGAAGTGTGTAATGAGTATAGCAAGAATTGCGGCGGGCATCCATAAGAAATAGAGGGGTGCCCTGCCTTTAGCGAGTAGCGAGTAGTAAGTAGTAAGTAGTAAGCCAAGTATAAAAACGATAGGGATGTAGAGTAAAAATCCTGGGTAGCCGGAGAGAAAGATGCCGAGTGCGATAAGATAAGGTTCTTCGGGTTCAAAAAAACGTTCGCCGAGGCGCTTGTTCGCGATGCGCGACACGAAAGGCACAAGCGAAGCGAAGAAAAGCGCTATGAGCCACGGACCCCACAAGCGCGTACCCACGTAGCCATAAAGATAAAGGATACTTTGGTAGGGAGGAAGTAAGTATTTGGAGGCGGGATTGCTCGCCCACAATGCATATTGGAGATACGTCCAATAACCAATGATGCCAAACACGCATAACACGCAGGAATAAAAAAATGCTCGCACCTTGAAGATGCCCAAAGGGCGCAGGAAAACCTGCGCCCCAAAGACCAACACAGTGATTCCCAGATTCAGTAAAACCATCTACACTCTTACTTAATAGTCCAGATTCGTACCGACTTCGTATAGTGTCGAGGTACTGCCTCCGTCAGTATCGCTTGAAGATGCGAACTTTGAACTCTCTAGCCTTGCGCTTATTTCGTAGAAACCAATCGGAGTTGTAGATGCCACATACGCATAGAACGTCTGATTTGCAAAGTTAAGAGCGGTTCCTGCGGGTGGATGCGCAGGGTCAATCGGCCACGTTGCAAGCGGCGCTCCACCGGAACCTGCCGGCACTTGACTCAAATTTACCGGAATCCAACCGGTAATATCGGTTTTCGTGAAGGTACTCTGTGCAGGCGTAAACGATCCGTATCGTCCGCCACAACCCGCGTTAGTTGCTTGCGCACCAACTCTGTATACATAGCAAAACGTCGACGACCCATTAGACTGGGCCAGTTCCGACGTACCGTACAAATAGTACGCAATGGCGCTTTTGACGGAAGCCATGTCAGAGAATCGCGTAGAATCGCGTCCTTGCCGCAAGAGCTCAACGGGGTTTAGAGTAATCAAAACGACCACCGAAAGAACTGCGACGATCGAAATCACGATCAAAAGCTCGATAAGGGTAAATCCTTTTTTCATTTTGTATTCTTTGATTAGGTATTTGACCTGAATCGACCTTTTTTCACTATGGAAATAGTATAGCATACCGATTTTTGCAAAAGAGGAGTCGGGTGTGGATAAATTCCGTCACTCTACGCGAATCCTTTTGGAAATTCCGTTTCAAAATGCATCTTGGCACCATCTTTCCAGACGAATTCTATCGATAATGCATGGAGCATCATTCTCTTTTTCTCTGGCTCTTGACTCTCCATTCTTGAATCGTGAATCGTGAATCGTGAATCCCTGCTTTTAGCTCTCTTCCCTCCATAGATCGCATCCCCCACGACCGAATGACCAATCGAGGCAAGATGCACGCGAATTTGGTGCGTCCGCCCCGTCTTGGGCTTCACTTCAAGGAGTGAAAAGATTTCTTCTGGTTCTTCCTTTTTTCTTGATTCTCCATTCTCCATTTCTAATTTTTTATTCTTTATTCTCAATTCTTTCAAAACCCGGTACTCCGTAATCGCATCTTTCGCCATCTTTTCCGAACGGGTACTCCGTCGCACGCTTCCCGAGCGAATCCCAATCGGCGCATTGATCACGCCATGCGATTCTTTCATTTTCCCCGAAACCCACGCAAGATACGTTTTTACAATCTCTCGTTTTTGAAAAAGTGATTTTAGGTACAAAAACGCTTCTTGCGTCCGCGCGACAAGCATCACGCCCGAGGTTTCTTTGTCCAAGCGATGCACAATGCCCGGGCGGTCTTGGGTCACCTGCCCTGAGCTCGTCGAAGGGTCTCCCACCAAACTTACTTCCGGATACCGCGCAAGCACCCAATCCACAAGCGTTGGTTCTTTTTCCCGTGAATCATAATTCATAAATCGTGAATCCCCGCGCGCAAAGCGCGCGGGGTGTACCAAAAGTCCTGCCGGTTTTTCGACCACAAGGAATTCGGGATGTTCGAAGATAAGTTTCGGTTCGTTCACGGGGTAATGGTGCGTCCTGGAGGGATCGAACCTCCGACCTTTTCGATGTCAACGAAACGCTCTACCACTGAGCTAAGGACGCAACGCGTTCATTGTACGCACCATAGAGCGAATTGCAACTTTCCCTTCATTTCTTTATACTTCTCCTTGATTTTGCGCGTGTAGTTCAAAGTGATGCCTCGCAGTAAAATTTGGGTGCGTAGTTCAGTGGTAGAACGCTGTCCTGATAAGACAGAGGTCGAAGGTTCGATTCCTTCCGCACCCACCAAAATCTTCCTTACTGCGTGCTTAAGTTCAGTTTTTTGTATCCTTCAAAATCAAAAAGTTCGATCGTGGGAGTTCCTTGCGCAAATCCAAGCGCGGCGGGAAATTCACGGCTCAATATGCCGAGTCCCCACACGAAATATCCTGCGACCGTGGCAAGGAGTATGAATCCAAAAAATCCAAGAAGGATGTCCTGATAATTGCGAAGAAATTTTTTCATGGCGTTTGCGGAGATTCGTTCTTCGCGCGATAAAATACTTTTGCGCCGCCTGTCATGCGGTATCCGTTCCCCCCGCGCGCCATTTCGAGCGTTTCAAGACCGAGTAAAAACCGATCTGCACCGAGTTCCACGGCGCGCAGAAAAGAAATGATACTTTCCGTTCTTCCTTCAAGATCTATGCCTATCGTTTCGTAGGCGATACTTGGAGCTCCGGAAAGCTTTCCCGGGCTTTTTTTGAAATCCACATTGGCGGACACGTTGTGTACCACGCCAAGATTTTTTGCCCATTGGCGAAAACTGAAAAGTTGCTCTTCCTCTGGAATTACGGCACTCATGCGCGCGATTCCCCTATCGGCCTCTGCTTCGTTGCTCCTTAACTGCACGAAGATTTCTTGCCGTTTGTTTTCCGTGGCAAATGCCTCTCGCGCCGTGACGATGTTCTGCACGGTATTCGTTACGTCAAGACCCAATTTCCAAGTAAAAATACCGAACACCGCAGTGCTCGTGAGGATGATAGTAATGCTTATCCAAATTTGTCTTCTAAATCCGCTGGGCATCGCTTCGTTTCTCTACATTAGTATAACACAGGGTTGCCGATTGACGCCGTGCGTGTTCGTCGTATGCTAAGTCCCATATGGAAGGTCTTTATTATCACGCACTTGCCACCGCTCTTCACGGCGAATATCGTACACTCAAAAAACAGAAAGATGCGTACGGCACATGGGCATCCGCGTGGCATGCGTATGCATCTATACACAAATCCGGCGCATCTCCGGAGAAACTTTGGGATGCACTTTCTCAAAGCGGCATTCAGATTATCTTGAACGATGACGCGCTGTTCCCTTTCTTGTTGAAAGAAATCCCGTGGCCACCGTTCGGGTTTTATATGAAAGGCGTGCTACCACCAAAAGATATACCGACGGTCGCGATCGTGGGTACGCGCAATGCCACACCCTCGGGAAAATCACTCGCACGGAATGTGGCTCAATCCCTCGCTTCAAGGGGCGTCGCGATCGTGAGCGGACTTGCGCTCGGCATTGACGCAGAAGCTCATATGGGAGCGCTTGAAGGGAAAGGCCACACGGTCGCGGTCCTTGCGGGAGGCGTGGATGACTTCACGCCGCGCACGAATGCACCGCTTGCCACGCGCATCCTCGCATCCGGCGGCGCAATCCTTTCGGAGTATCCTCCGGGCACGCCTCCTCTGCCGCATCGGTTCATCGAACGCAATCGCATCGTGAGCGGGCTTGCAAAAGCAATTTTTATTGTTGAAGCGCCAGAAGGATCGGGTTCGCTTGCGACCGCTCGTTTTGCGCTTGACCAAAATCGCGACGTGCTTGTCGCGCCCGGCACTGCCATACATCCAAATTATGCCGGTTCCCACGCCTTGATTCGAAACGGTGCAACGCTTGCAACCGAAGCCGCACACGTCCTCGAGGCGCTCGGCATTGATGTACGATCCACCGCAGCTCCATTGGGACTTTCACTAGAAGAAACGCGTATGTACGAAGTATTGGTTTCGTCCGCGCACCCCCTCCCGATTGACAAAATTATTGAACTCACTAATCTGAAGCCCAACGATGCGAACCAAGCGATAAGCTTCCTTATGATCAAGCATCACATCAAGGAAACAGGAAACGGATATTCCATTGTATAATACTCAAAAATATAGTGTGCATGTCATTCGTATCATTCGGATGCGCTCGCATATTCATATCGCATATCTTTTATGAATCTGATTATCGTAGAATCTCCCACGAAAGCGAAAACAATCTCACAGTTTTTGGGCAAACAATACAAAGTACTTTCGTCCTACGGGCATGTGCGTGATCTCCCCAAAAGCCGCCTCGGCATCGACGTGGAACACGACTTTGAGCCGCACTACATTACTCCGAAAAAGAATAAAGCGAATGTCGCGCTCCTCAAAAAAGAAGCGGTCAAGGCAAAGCGTCTGATACTCGCAACCGACGAAGACCGCGAAGGAGAAGCGATCGCGTGGCACTTGGAACAATTGTTGACCGGCAAAGCAGACGCCAAAAAACGAGACAAGCCCGTGACGGCCCCCATCGACCGCATCGTGTTCCACGAGATCACGAAGTCCGCGATCGAAGATGCGCTTTCGCACCCGCGCAAGATCGACGTACACATGGTAGACGCACAACAGGCGCGCCGCATTTTGGACCGGCTTGTAGGATACACGCTCTCCCCGTTCCTCTGGAAAAAGGTGTTGCGCGGGCTCTCCGCAGGACGCGTGCAATCCGTGGCGCTTCGGCTCATTGCTGACCGCGAAGAGGAAATCAAGACATTCGTCCCTGAGGAATACTGGACTATCACCGCACATTTCAAAACAAAGAAAAGCGAGTTCGAGGCAGGACTCATAAAAATGAATGGCGCAACGCTCGAAAAACTTGGGATTAAAAATCGTGAGGAGGCGGAAAAAATCGTGCATGATCTCGCGAAGGCGAAATTTATCGTGGAGGATTCAGAAGAAAAACTAACCCAAAAAAATCCTGCGGGGCCATTTACGACGAGCACGCTCCAACAAGAAGCGGCAAAACGACTTGGGTTCTCTTCCAAAAAAACCATGTTCCTTTCACAAGGGCTTTATGAGAATGGCCACATCACCTATATGCGCACGGACTCGATGAATATGTCCGAGGATTCGCTCCGCGCCGCGGCAGCGTGGATCAAAGAAAATCTCCCGAAAGAATATATGCTTTCCGCACCGCAAAAATTCAAAGGGAAGTCGCGCCTTGCACAAGAAGCACACGAGGCCATCCGCCCCACGACACCTTCGTACGAACCAACAGCATTCACAGGAGAAAAAGACGTGAAACGCTTGTATGAACTTATCTGGCGAAGATTTATAGCGTCCCAACTTCCTCCCGCAGAATTTTTAGCGACGCGTGCAGAAATTGGCGCGACCGGTACCTCGGACACGCCGTATCTTTTTTCTGCAAACGGCATCACGCTCCGTTTTGATGGCTTCTTAAAAATTTGGCAAACGAAATTCGAAGAGAAAGAACTTCCACTCCTTAAAAAAGAAGAATCACTTACGGCAAAAGAACTCGTCCCAGAAGAGCACCATACGGAACACCCGCCGCGCTACAACGAAGCCTCGCTTATTAAAACACTCGAAAAATACGGCGTGGGCAGGCCATCAACTTACGCCCCAACCATTTCCGTCATCCAATCGCGCGGCTATGTGGGGAAAGAACAGGGACGTTTTGTGCCCTCGGAGATCGGCATGACCGTGAACACGCTTCTCAAAAAACATTTCCCTGAGATCGTGGACATTGAGTTCACTGCAAAAATGGAAGAAGGGCTTGATGAGATCGCTGAAGGCAAAGCGGATTGGCGCACGCCGCTTCGAGAATTCTATGTGCCGTTCGCCGCACGCGTGAAAGAAAAATATGACTCGGTTGAAAAATTGGAACTCGTCACCGAAACCACCGATGAGATCTGCGACAAATGCGGGAAACCCATGATCGTAAAGCTCGGGCGATTTGGAAAATTTCTCGCCTGCTCCGGATTTCCAGATTGTAAAAATGCAAAGACACTAAAGGATCCTACAAAATTAATAGGCATGAAATGCCCCAAGTGCCTTGAAGATACTGCACGTAAAGAAAATCCGGGCGACGTGATCGAAAAGCGCGTCTCCCGCGGTCGCGCGCGCGGAAAGATTTTCTGGGGCTGCAACCGCTACCCCGCCTGCGACTATGCAAGTTGGACGAATCCGTTAGAACCGCCGAAAGAAAAAGACGGAGAAGAAAAAAAGCCAAAAAAATCTGAGTGATAGGAAGAGGAGAAAAGAGCTGCTACTCATAACCACCTTTCCTATTTCTCTGATGGATTTTGAGATGTGTGGAACTTGACACATGGCACGTGTCGCTTGAAACTAAAAATATATGTCGTTATCTGAACTTGTCCGCAAAGAACCGCGTTCCGTGATCGCACGCGCGTATAGCTTTGCGGAACGCGCACACAAAGGCCAAAAGCGAAAAAGCGGCGAACCCTACGTCACGCACGCGATCGCCGCCGCAGAAACACTCCGCGCATGGGGCATGGACGAAGCGACCATCGCCGCAGGACTCTTGCACGACGTGGCAGAAGATACCCCCGTGACGCTCGAGACAATAAAAAAAGAGTTCGGCAAAGAAATCGCATTTCTCGTCGACGGCGTCACAAAACTCGGTCACATCAAATATCGCGGCGCCGAAGCAAAAGCGGAAAATCTGCGCAAAATGATCATTGCAGTGAGCGAAGATCTGCGCGTGGTTTTCGTGAAGCTCGCCGACCGCCTCCATAATATGCGCACGCTCTCCGCCGTCAATAAAGAAAAACAAAAACGCATTGCGCTCGAAACCTACGAGATCTATGCCCCTATCGCGTATCGGCTTGGCATGCAGCAGGTGAGCGGAGAACTGGAAGACCTCTCGTTCCTCTATCTCTATCCGCAAGAACACGCATGGCTCATGGCGCACGTGAAAGATGAATACGCGAAACGGGAAGCGTATCTCCGGGGCGTCGAACCTTTGGTGCGCCACGCGCTCCGCGAGATGGGAGTGAAACTTGTGGGAATCGATTTCCGCGCAAAGCGCTACGCAAGCTTGTACAAAAAACTTTTGCGCTATGACATGGATATCGAAAAAATATACGACTTGGTCGCGTTTCGTATCGTCGTCAAAAACGTCGAGGAGTGTTATGCCGCGCTCGGCGCGATACACAAAACGTGGGCACCGCTTCCCGGACGCATCAAAGATTATATTGCCATGCCAAAACCGAACGGATATCAAAGCATCCACACCACGGTCGTCGGTCCCGAAGGAAGGGCGGTGGAATTCCAGGTCCGCACCGAGGAAATGCACAAAGAAGCCGAGCTCGGCATTGCCGCGCACTGGCTTTATGCGCAATCAAAAGGCACACGCTGGTATCTGCGTCGACGCACCACGCACGCAAAACCAGAAGAAGTAGCATGGGTTGCGCAGTTGCGCGCATGGCTCGAACGGTCGCGCACAAACGGTCATGCCTCAGAACATGTGATGCGGGACCTGAAGATCGACTTCTTTAAAGACCGCATTTTTGCGATTACCCCGCAGGGAGACGTGTTTGATCTGCCTGCAGGCGCAACGCCTGTCGATTTCGCTTATCATGTACATTCGGTAATCGGCGATTCCTGCGCGGGCGCCAAAGTGAACAGCACGCTCGTGCCATTAAGTCATGAGCTGAAATCCGGCGATGTGGTCGAAATTCTCACGCAAAAAAATAAACATCCTTCCGAAGGATGGCTTGTATTCGTAAAAACCGCACTTGCACGGGAACATATTAAATCAGCGCTCCATAAGCATCATGGCACCGTAAGCCGCGCGCACACGCCTACCAAAGTGGAATTCCGCGTGGCAACGCAGGATCGCATCGGGCTCCTTAAAGATATCACGGGGGTTATTTCCCGCTCGCATATGAACATCATCGGATTCCATGTGAGCCATCCCGCGGGAAGCAATTTTCCGGTAAATCTTATAGAATGCGCGGCGACCGACCGGAAAAAAATAGAAAAGCTTATCCTGAAACTCAAGCAGATCAAAGAAGTGAGAGAGGTGAGCTATCGGATTATCTAAATCTCTTCTCTCCGTTCCAGTTTTTGAATAATGCTTTGGAGTTCTTCGTCTGAATAAAACACAATGGAAACCTTTCCGCTCTCCCCGCTTTTTTCTATTTTGACCGGCGCGCCCAGGTCGCTCGAGAGCCGTTCCTGCAACATTTTGAGCTCCGGCGATAACACGTGAGGCGCGGATTCCGCCTGCGCGCGAGGCGAACGCCCTTTTGCAATATGCACACGCGATTGAAGCTCGCGCGTAGAAAGATGCCTGTCCAAAAGATCGCGAAAGAGCGCTTCTTGCGAAACAGGGTCGTCTACGGTAAGCAAAAGCCGCGCGTGGCTTTCGGATATCTTTCCCTGCCCTACCGCATCTTGAATATAGGAAGGAAGGTCCAAAAGCCGCAGGGTATTTGCGACCGCCTCGCGGCTTTTTCCTACGCGTGCCGCAATTTCGCGCTGGGTCATGCGGAAATCGTCCTGCAAACGCGCCATCGCGCGCGCGGTTTCTATAGGGCTTAGGTTCTGTCGCTGGAGGTTTTCAATGATCGCGAGCTCCAATCGTTCATGGTCTTCGCCCACCTTGCGCACAATGACGGGCACGTGAGGAAGCCCCAAAAGCTTTGACGCCATGAGTCGCCGCTCGCCTGCGATGAGCTCGTATTCCACATCCGTTCCCGTCGGCGTTTCTTTTTCTATTTTTGTGACAACGAGCGGTTGCAGAATGCCGAACTCGCGGATGGAATCCGCAAGCTCGCGGAGATGTTCTTCGTTAAAATCGCGTCGTGGTTGGTGCGGATTCGGTTTTATTTTTTCTACTTCAATATGAAACACCGCGTCCCCCTCTGCAGTCGTCCGCGTTTTTTGCACATAGCGCTTCGGGAGCCACTCGCCGTCCTTCACTGGAGGCGCTTCTTTGCGCACCGGCGCGGGCTCGGACGCAGTTCCTTGCGGCGGCACAAAAGGTCGCGCATGTTCCTCCGTCGCATCTTGATGCGCCTGTTGCGGGAGCGCATTGGCCCCCGTGCTTCCCCCTTGCGGAGCTTGTCCCGAGCTGTGTCGGGGGGGGATCAATGATTCAAGTCCTTTACCAAGCATGTTTCATGCGTTCAAGCGCGCCCTCAATACGATTCACGTTCGTATCGGTTCCCGCGCGCATCACCGCTTCGTCGCTAATGATCTCATCCGCAAGTCGCTTGTATGCCAAGGCACCCGGCGAATCGGGACGGTAGAGTAAAATCGGTTTTGAAAAACTCGGCGCTTCCGCAAGCGCGACGTTCCGCGGAATTTCTGCATCATACACGCGATACGGGAAATGCTTGCGGATGTTCTTCGCCACCTCCCTGCTCAAGTGTTCCCGCTTATCATACATCGTGATCAAGGCTCCTCCAATTTTTAATTCATGACTCAAATTCGCGCGTAGGAGTTCCACGGTCTCCAAAAGTTGTCCCAATCCTTCCAAACTGTAATACTCGGTCTGCACGGGAATCAATACTTCATCTGCCGCCGCAAGACCGTTTACCGTAAGCAAACTCAAGCTCGGCGGAAGGTCTATCAACACATACTCATACTCATGCCGCAGGTGGTTTATGAATTTGCGAAGGTAGTATTCGCGGTCTTCCATGTTCACGAGTTCCACAAGCGCACCCGCCAAATGCGGCGCCGCAGGCACTAGATGAAGCCGAAAAAGAATGGAGGGTTTCACCACTTCCGAAGGATGCGCCATGCCCAAAATTCCGTGATATACGCTTGTTTCGGTACGAAGCGGATCGTATCCCAAAGCCGATGACGCATTCGCTTGCGGATCAAAATCCACGAGAAGCGTCTTTTTCCCCGCCTCCGCCAAATATGCGGCGAGATTTACCGCCGTCGTGGTCTTCCCCACTCCTCCTTTTTGATTGCAAATTGCGATTACCCTAGCCATGATACATACAAGAATCCTGAGCCTGTCGAAGGAATACGCGCGCCATACATTGATACTATCGCACAATTATCGTATTATCAATTCGCATAATGGGCATGTGGCGGACCCCGACGAAATTGCTTCGCAATTTACACGGGGCAAGCTGGCAGATTTACCCCGCACCAATATTGCCGCGGTGGCGGAATGGCAGACGCACAGGACTCAAAATCCTGCGATCGCAAGATCATGAGAGTTCGACTCTCTCCCGCGGCACCAAAAATTGACTTTGTGCACTCACAAACTCATAATGTGCGCATGATGCGATTTGAACAAATGGGGGTGGCGCAGGCAGAGCAAGATCCGGAATTTGAATCATATGTCATGCGGGGCATTGCGGAAGCTATCCGGCGCGTGAGCGACCGGTTTGAGAAAGCAAAAAATCCGCAGGATAATTTGGAGTTCCATAACACCGACCACACGGAAGGCGATGTGGTGCCGCGCACCGAGCGCATTCTGCAACTTTTAAAGGAAAATGGTGTGCAGGTATCCGAGCGAGATGTGCTTATCGGCAAGCTCGCCGCCGCGTGGCACGATGTGATTCAAAAATGGGAGCCGGTTGCCACAGAGAAAAACGGTATCACGAAAACCATCCGCAAACGCGCATTGGGAGATAATGAGCGCGCGAGCGCGGAAGAAGTGATTGCATATGCAAAAGAGATGAGTGAGGAAGCACAGCGTGAGATATTTTCGGAAGAAGATTTGCAAAAAATACGCGCGGCGATAGATGCGACGATTCCCGGTTTCAGCGTGGCAAATCCTGAGGCACCCGCGGAGGAACAGGCAAAAACCGTCAATCAACCAAACCTTAAAGAAGATTCTCCGCTCGTCGCGCGCGCGGTGGCGCTTGCGGACTTGGGAAGCGCGGGGATGGGAGGACCGGAATCGTTCCGTCGCGACGGCGATACGCTTTTCCGCGAAGAGAATTTGGATATTATGCAAAAACTCGCACGCATACACGAACTTCCGAATGAAGAGCGAGAATCGATCCGCGCGCGCATTCTTGGTTGGTCAAAATTCCAAGCGGAATTCGCACGCGGGCGGGAAATGCTATTGCAAAAAGAACTTGCTCCGATAGAACCCGAAGGTGCGCGCGAAGCGGTCAAAAAACTTTTCAATCAATTTGAGGCGTCCATTACTACCGCACGCGAAACCGCCGCACGACGCGAAACGCTTTCCTTTGAGGATCTGGTAAAAGATATCGGATATTCCATAGAATACGTACATTAACTTTCTCGCCTCTGTTTTTCTTTCCCTTCCTTATCGGCTAATTCGCACGAATTAGCCGATAAGGATTCGTGTAAAAAATCTTGCATGGCGCAGAACTATCTCACTAAAAACTCTCCCGCTAAGCGGGAGAGTTTTTATACAAGAGCACGTTCCGAAAGAGTAAACACTACTGCGCGGTGCTAGTCGTCGTGGTCGCTGGAGGTGTAATGCCACCCGCGTTTCCCATCGCGGACTTCAGGTCCATGCGCGCTTTTTCCATCACTGCTCGAAAATTCTTGTGGGCGCTTTCGAACGCGATCTTCCGCGCTTCTTTCACTTTTTCGAATTCTGTCTTGAATTTCTCTTGTGCGGCTCTCACGCTCTCTGAGCGTGTACGCGAGGCCTTCACTGCAGTCGTGAACGCCTGCCGGATCGTCTTCGGGGCTACCCCTGCAGCGCAATCCGCTTTCGCTTTTGCAAGCGCAGCATCATAGTCGGTCTTTGCCTTCACGAGCGCCTGATCCACCGCGGTCTTGCGGTCGGTCATGAGCCCTTGGAGCGCACTTTGGAAATCAGAAACTGCCTTGTCGATCGCAGCGCGGCGCACGGCAATCGCTTGCGTTATGGCCGTTTGGAATGTGACGACCGCCGCTTTCTGCGCGTCGGAAAGCGCACGTGCCGTGAGCTTCGCAATGTGTGCCTCGATCGTCGTGTCGCGCTTCGTGCGCATATCAACACGCTTCGCATCGTGTTCGGTGCGACGCTCGACAAGCTTTCCATCACGCTCGGCACGATGCAGAGATATCTTCTCCATTTCTTTCCCTGAGCGCTCCGCGATCTTTGCAGTACGCGCTTCGAGTGTCGTGCAAAAATTCTCAGCCGTTCCTGTAGATTGTGTTTTGCGTTCTGGCGTTTCGCCTTGTGCGAACGCAAACGCTGGCATGAGCACTGCAATCGCAAGAAATCCTCCGATCAATTTTTTCATCATGGAATTAGAATGCCGATGCATCGAATGCTTTGCCAAAATCACCGACGGCTTGATCGTTTTCCGCAGCAAGCGATGCATCCGCTTCTGCCGCGGGAATCGCATCGTTTTCCGCGTCTTTCATGATAGCCGATACCACGTCATCCACTTCTCCTGTGGGCGCGGGACCTTCGATCTGCGCCTTGGGTTCCCCTGCTTGATTTTCCGTCCCTGCGGGCGCGCTCGGGCGTTCCACGAATGCCATGATGCCTACGAGCACTACCACGATTGCAATCACTGCTAATATATATTTTCCCATTTTGGTGATATGCAAATGTTTCGACCTTGAACTTGGGCATTATACCATATACCCGCTATGCCAAAATATACGTTATCGCACCCTCGTCCGTTACTTTGACCTGCTTGCCAGAGGCGAAAGAAGGCGCGTAGAATGATGACACGATGGCGCACACGTTCGAAGAGCCCATCTTGATACGCCAAAGCCCCGTAGTCATTATTCGGGACCT
>Ga0247727_10005861_pt1 | contig 24522 bp, 23 predicted proteins | sample WisWelCaveWW1625_FD_202498 | JGI IMG/M metagenome (GOLD analysis project Ga0247727, IMG submission 202498) | Biofilm microbial communities from Wishing Well Cave, Virginia, United States - WW16-25 | ecosystem: Environmental > Aquatic > Deep subsurface > Groundwater > Cave microbial mat | place... | reverse complement strand
CAGATCATGATTATTTATTGAATCCGGAAATCAAATACAGTTTCACCGACAATATCTGGGTTGCATTCGGAGCAAATGTATTTGGCGGAGGCGAGAATTTCAGCCAGTTCGGACAGTTTGACACCGACGATAACGTGTATCTGCAACTGAGATACGAATTTTGAGGGGCGCGGACGCAAGAATTCAGATTCTTGAAGACTATGCAAATGAATATGACGAGGACGCATAGCCTGAATAGAATTCTCTCTGCCCTGCGTACAAGGCGATTGACCAAAACAGCAGGAATAAAAGCAACGGATCAGTCACTCTTCTCATCATGCCTGTCTCCTTTCAAAGCGAAAATGGTAGGGCGTCATATGCCTCGCAACAATTTTTCCAGAAAGTTTACGCTGTCGGCCAAGTTGTCTTGTCGGATCCGGATGGAATAGGTTTTGTTACCCTGATCGTCCTTCCCGACCTCCATCGATAACCCCGCCGGTTTAAGAATGGAGTCATAATCGATCGGGCCTTGGCCGTTCACATACAATTCAAAAAACCGGCGAACATCCACACTAGAAGTCTTACGGATTGCTTGAATCAGACTCACTTCGGTATAACCCCGATATCCCGATTTTTTGCATTCCTGATACAACGAGCGCATGACATCATCTAGACTGAAGCGGTTTTGAGATTCAAGCCGCAGCTTCAAATCCAGAAGGAAACCAAGCACAGCGCCGCCATTGTTTGCATTCAGATACTCCATCGCATTAATCCACGCCGCCTTGTCAGCTTCCCGCAATGTTAGCCGCCCTCGCCCCGGTGAAGATTCATACGCGGTGACGTCATTGGAAAGAATGCTGAGGAAAGTATCAAGTTTCAGCGGTCCGGTTCTAGCAAACGTAAGGTAAACATAGTAATTCGTGATGCCCTCAATGAACCAGCTTGCCCACGTGTAGTTCTCCCCGGAAAAATCATATGCCGCAAGATCAGCGGGATAGAATGAGGCAAAATTCCAGGTGTGGAAGAACTCGTGGGTGAACGTGCCGATGAGGTTTGCAGGCAAATCTTCAATCCATGCCTTCCCGATGTTCATCACAATGGCGTTCCTGCGCGCGAGCCCTCCCCCGTATTCCAGATCGGGGCGCCAATGAAAGAATACCCAGAACTCTCGCGAAGGCGATTCCTGAAATAGTGTTTTCTGATACGAGATAACATTCGAGATTTTGATGTCCAGCTCCTTTTCATCGTATTCGGGAAGGTGGTCGTCAAAAATGAGATGGCACGAAATTCCAGCTGGTGCAACCGTACGGCGGTGCATCTCACCAAACTGGACCGGCGCGTCCGCGAGCTCGCTGTAGTTGCCGGCGAGAAAGCTTCCCGGGGTCGGACCTTTCGAAAGGGGCGTTGCGATCTCCCATTGTGCAGGCAATCTCATCTTCAGTGTCACCGGCTCATTGAGATAGTCCGGCAGATACATAAAAACCGAGCTTCCAATCAAGAAACCTCCTTTACCGGAAACCCAGTTAGTAGTGAGGCGTAATTCTTCCTCTTCATTTCTGTGGACATCGTAGATAACCGTGACGGTATGAGCTCTGCCCGCATGGACGCGCCACGTTTGTTTGTCGGCGCGCGACCAATTTAACGGCTCTCCATTCTCATCAGAGGCCTTGAATCTCAGCACATATTTCGCATGGTTCTGAATAAATGCGCCTCGTGTCGATGCCGGCATCGCCACGGTGACAGTGGATTCACTAACTTCGATCCGCATGGTTACGCGAAAGATGATCCCCGGCGGATCATCTACTTGCAACAGATATTCGATCCGTCCCGGTCCGGCTTCGGCGCTCGCAGCGGCCAAGACAACAGAGAACAACAAAGGAATTTTGGCGCGTAAGCGACGCATAGAGCCCCTCTGAATGTAAGACGCTTTAGAAGATCCGATAGTTCTTACAAACACGTTTGTTCTGGTCCGACACGAATGCGAGATTCTTCCCGTCCGGTGACCACGTAGGCAGTGTCGTGATTCCACGGATCATGCGTGATCTGCGCGATCCCTGAGCCATCCATATTCATCGTGCACAACTGGTAGGAGTCAGCGATCTGACGCACGAAGGATCTTCTTCCCGTCAGGCGACGGAAACGGCTAACCGGTGTCCACATGCGTCAATTGGTACGCGAGCACTGGCTTTCCCGATTGTGTCATCGTCGCTCCAGTCGCAATCGTCCAGAAAACCACCACTCCAACAATCGAAAACACAGCACGTTTGGTCTTTCCATGAGCCATATCTATCCCCGAAACGGGAAAAACGAAATCTACATCATGCCCGCCGAGGGCGGCACGCGTCTGATTTTACAAGATTTTTTCAGCGGCGCGAGGCAGCTTACCACGATAGCTGCGGTTGAGGCGAAGAGCTGTACCATCTTTTAAGATCACACGGTAGGCATGATGGAACGTCTGTTGAATTTCCCGGATCTGATCGATGCGAACGAATGTGGAACGGTGGATGCGCAGGAATTTCTGATGATCAAGCGGAGCCGGGCCTCCACACTGGAGAATACTGAAGTTGCACTGAGAGCTTACCGTGACCTGGCCGGATTTGACCTGTCATTTTATTTTTATCGCGGTTTTTTCAGACAACCCTCCGCCAGGCCGGAAGATCCGGCTTTCGTTTTTCTCTTTCTTCAGCCCCTCAGATCATTGATTATCTGTTGAATCCGGAAATCAAATACAGTTTCACCGACAACATTTGGTTTGCATTCGGAGCAAATGTATTTGGCGGAGGCGAGAATTTCAGTCAGTTCGGGCAGTTTGACACCGACGATAACTTGTATTTACAACTGAGATACGAATTGTTAAGCCGGCGTTAGACCGTTACAAGTCAAATCGTTGCAAAAAAAGCAATATAATGCCCCTACGTGAATTCTGCCTTTCTCCTGGTAGCTGGTCCGGCTGTAAAGCGGAGTTGTTTTTTCTTTGCCATCTCAAGGATGAAAGAAACCAATTTCTTTATTTCCTCCTCTTTGAGCTTTTTCTCAAACGCAGGCATTTTGTCCTTTCACATTTTTTTATCGGCGCACAATCGGCACCAATTCCACATTTATTTCAAGTTGATTCGAAATCGTTAAAACGTGGTTAGGGGCTACTCTTTTCCAGTTGCTCTTAGGTTCTGTGAGCCGTTCAGAAGCAAGAATGACAGCCCTCTTCTCCGTACCCAAATAACTTCCTTCGAAGTTATTAAAGCTCCCACAATAGAGTGAAGCCGGCTCAAGTGCTGGGTCGGAAACGTAGCGGACTGCCGCCACGTTCAGACCATCCGTCACCGCGAAGTTGTAAAACGATGCTTCCGAAGTCTGTGCCTCTGTGACGAACGCTTCCAATTCCCGGATAGTCAATATAAGTGCATTGGCCATTTCTCTGAGGGAAGCTTGCTTTTCTGTGTCCCCCAACATTTTGAGGAAGACTGCGAATGCATGCTCGGAATCGGTGGTTCCTTCAATTGCCTCATACAGAGAATCGGGTAAAGATTCCCGCAGTTTGCGCCTAATTCGATTAAACCCTGCGATCCCACCATTGTGCATCCAGAGATACGTACCGTATCGAAAGGGATGGCAATTTGCTTCGGACACGGCCATCCCGGGTGATGCCGCTCGGATGTGCGCGAAGAAGCACTCCGACCTTATGTGTTCCGCAAGATTTTTCAGATTCTTGTTACTCCAAGCGGGAGTTACGCTGGTGAACACACACGGAATTGTACTCACTTCCTGAACGTACCAACCAATACCAAAGCCGTCTCCGTTCAGCGGCTCCACTCGCTCTGTGGCCTTGTAACTTTGAAGAATCAGAGAGTGGCGCGGGCGATAAAGCAGCTCGGATAACAGAATTGGGGGGCCCTTATAACATAGAAATCTACACATGTTTGTTCCCTTGTTCGCAGTCCGAAGTTCGCTCTTGATAGTCCTCGGGATGTCTCTGGAATTCAGCCATGCACCCTTCAGAACAGAAGAAATATTCTTTCCCCCCGTACACCAAAGCCCATCTCACGGTGCTCCGATCAATTTTCATATTACATACCGGATCAATTACCATGCTTGTGCTCCTCTTTGACTCACTTTTTTCCCGTCTCCTATCGCATCATTGGGAGACAAGAGTTAGAATGAAATCCTCGTTTCATTCATGCCTCCACATCCATTCTGCTGGAACGGCTGATTGCAATTGTCCTGAAAGCAGGCATCTCCTGAATAGCCGTTCTTGTTCGTAAATTTCATCCACTCAAGGACAGCCTGTTTCAGGCGCGGAGCGTCATAATTCTTTTTTGCAACCAGATAATTGGAGAGTCCCCAAACGCTCTTGGCGAGATTGCAAGGGCAGCAGCATGTAGCCATGGAATAACTGGAACAACACGAAGCAGGTATCGATGAAAGTACTTCCAGCTTGATTCTTTCCTGCTGTTTGGTCAGCACAATTGATTTGTTGTAGCCAATAAATTCTGCCGTCTGGGAGTGTACGTCCGTGTACTTCAGGGTACCACCAGCCGTTTTGACCGTAGTGGACGCAAAAATACTGAACGCAAAGACGAAGGTTAAGACAGACGTTACCGCTGCCATGAAATATCTGTTTTTCATTGTTTCATCTCCTTTGTAAAGTTTTCCTCACTCCTCTTTCAACCCCAAATAACAGCCCGTCTTTTCACCGACCGTGCTCCTGTTGCCACCGAACATCATATACAGAGAGATGATCCCTATTATGGTTGCAACAACAAACACGATAATCCTGTCGCTTTTCCCAGACGATTTTGCTTCCGGTGCCTTGAATTGCTCTTTCTTCTGCTCCCGCATAATCAACCTCCAAATATCAGTTCGTTTCAAGTTTTGTGCTCTTCTTCCGGTTTTCTTGCGCTTATTAAAACAAGCGTTCCGAAGATGGTCATGAAGCGATCAGGCTCCTCTAGTTGTTCAAAACCTGCGCGTCTCAACATTTGCGGAAGCAAGCCCTTGATGTTGTCTGAAGCCTGTTCCAACCTTCGCATGAATAGCGAGATCAAACGAGCTGCTCTGTTGTGAGGTGGTGAATCACCAGGCTGGAAAGCACGCGTTGAAATGAATGATCCTGGTAAGGCAGTTGAATTGCCATCCCCTGATTGAGGCGCAGATGCGCTCCAGCTTTAGCAGCTTTCTCTTCGGCAATTTGCAGAACCTTTTCGTCAGCATCCACCCCGAACACCTCTGTGTCCGGATAAAGCTGCTTGATCAGAATCGTCAGCGTGCCTGTGCCGCAACCCAGATCAAGTATGCGATCATTCTTCCGAATCTTTGCCTGGTTGACTAATCGGCGCTTAAATCCTGATTCGGGCATAAAGCACTTGATCAGTGCATCGTAAAGGCGGGTCAGCGAATGGAACCCAAGTGCCGGGATATATTTGTCAGCTTTTTTCATAGATTCCTGGTAAAAGCGGGGATTGCGTTCCTCCACACGCACTGAACACAATCCCACTGTGCTTCATCGATGCTTTCATCTCTTTTTCTTGGAATTGTTTTGTGGTTTAGGCTGAGATTCTTCTTCGACTGCGGCCTCTTCTTTTTCAGCAGCATGTCTTGCTGTCACAATCTTCTCGGCCTCGAACCAGTTTTCGAGATCACGGCCTTCAATCCTCCCGCTCTTTTCGTAAATGTTGCAGGCCTCTAATTCGATTTCGTCGTGTATGTCCATGTTTCACCTCATTTATTCAATAGGCGATGTGGAGGCGACTCGCGCCGCCCCCACATCATTCCTTAGAAGTTGATCATCACTTCCGTGGTCAAACGGAAGTCGGTAGTGTCCTTTGCCTGGCTATTGATCCAGGCTCCTTCCGCAGCCAGCCGTACATTGCTCACCACGTTTCTGGTGAACCCAAGAATGTATTGGCGCCGCAGATTGTTATCTACGTCTGTGTTTCCATCAATGAGATCGTACCTGCCGAAAACCGTGAAGTCTTGCTTCTCAAAATACTTCTCGATATCCAGGTACAACCCGTACCCGTTAATGTCCGGAGCTGCTTCCGGCAAGTTGTCTTTGGCGTAAATGTAACCTCCTTGAAACTCAATACCTTTGGCGAAGATCTTGTTGGCGGTGAAACCGTATCGATAGAAGCGATAGTCGCCAGGTGCAGGAAATCTCCCCACATCAGAAGCCTGGATCTCGGCTCTTCCGAAATAACTGTATGCGGTAAAGCCGGAAGCTCTGTCGTCCAGGATCCTTTCAAAAGCTACGGAGACATCTTTCCCGCTATCGGTATCAAAAATTCTCCCTTCGTTCCCTACCCCTTCCGGATTGATACCGTTTAGTACCTGAAAGATGAACCGGTTCCAGCCTCGAACCGCCGTCATTTCGAGGAAGCGTTGGTCCCCGTTGATCCTGAACGGCACGCCGCCATCAGTTAGGGTTGCAGATTGAACGGTAGTCGTACTGATTCCGGTGGGACGGTCAAATCCGCCAAAACCTACCCGGGATAGAGGGTGGGCCGAACCAATTCGGAATGTCCAAAAAGCATCCGGCAGACCCTTAATTCCGGAAACCTGCGCCAGAAGGGTCGTTTCCTCTTCGTCCTCAAATTCGATCTCGGCAAACGCGGAAAAGTGGGCCGCAATCGGCCCGGAGTAGAAGAGAGTAATGTCGTTCAACTGGAAGTCGGTTTTTGTATCTCCACCATCGGGCTTGCTGACAACAAACCGCGGTCGCATACGAAGAGAGATATAGTCTCCGACCTTCTCGATCCCAGGATCCTTGTTGAACTCATCTTCCATCCGGAATCCGGCGCGTCTGAACTCATGACCAAACGTGTTGAGACGAGGTGGGTTAGGATAGTGGCAAACGGCACAATCCACCTTGTACTTGCGAGTCCATGCCGGTATCGCTTCGCTTTCCGGCAAAAAGAGTGTAAGAAAAATCAACAGAACAAGTCCGTAAAATACAATTCTGATTTTTTTACTCATAGTTCCTCCTTGAGTTAGTTTTAGTCTCGTTTGAATTCCGCAAGCTTCTGAGTTCTGTAATACACATCACCTCCTTTTCGTCGTCCGTCACAGCTTCTGGTCGGACGCTTGTGCTTTCGGTTGTTTCTTTTCTTCTATCCATTTCCGAAAAACTGGAAACGCCATCACGTGCTGTTCATGAGTCAAAACCTTGAGTGCATCTATTCCTTTTTGTATGTGAAAAAAGTCCGCTTGAGCCGCGAGATGATATCTTTCTTCCAACCTTTGCTTTAGCATCTTCAAATCGATTTCCGGTTCTGCGAGAAGTCGTTCTATTTGTGCTGTGGCAATTTTCAAGTCGGCATTCAGCCGCGACTCTTCCAGCACACTTTGGTAAACCAAATCCTGCAGTTGTGTGGTCTGATCCTGTGTTAGATCCAAATCGCCTGCGAGATCGGTAAAGTACTGTGTATTCATGGCGATGGTGATCAAGCCTGGCGTCATTTGCGACATTTCCAGTGCCATGCGAGGCACGTCTTGAGTCTCAGCGGTCTGAATCAGCAATGACAAGACCAAAGCGAACAAAAACAGAGATAATTTGCTGTACATTGTTTTTACTCCTCCATAATCCCAACAGCCCGCGCTCCGGCTGCCTGCGCGCGAAGAATCTTTCCCGAATGGTAACGGATTCGGACAATGCTTTCCTCGTTTCTGCAGCAGAAGCCTCGTCTGTAGCTCCATACTGCAGATAGTCCTCGATTTGCCACAAGAGTGCGGGTGTTAGATTAATCGTGAAATGGACCTTTGGATGCTCAGCAACTAAAGCCGCCATGAAATAGTAATCGCGGATGGCGTGAAGCCGGACCCACGGATGGATGTAGCTGCCGCGCTGTGTCTGGTGTGACGTATCCTTATATACAGGTTGATGTTGGTGCCAGAGCAGAGCCAGGTAAAACATATTCACACCTCTGATAAGTTCAGTTCTTCCTCTTGCAAGCTCCGGGTTGCCAGGATCTCTTCCTGAATCTAGGAGGAAAGGAACAGATCGACGATTTGCGGATCCAAATCTGTTCCCGAAAGAGGCTTCATCTGTTTAAGAACTTCCGTTATGGAAAGCGCCTTTCGGTATGGCCGATCCGAGGTCATCGCGTCGAAAGTGTCTGCGATAGCGATGATCCTCGAAGCCAGAGGGATCTGATTCTTCGATAGAGATCCTGGATAACCCGTACCGTTATATTTTTCATGGTGATGCAAAACGCCAGGCAAAACGTCTTTGAGCTCATCAATATTCCCTAGAATTCGCGTTCCCCATTCCGGGTGCTTTTTTATCAACTGAAATTCTCCGTTCAGAAGCTTCGAGCGCTTGTGCAACAGGGAAAGATCCAGTGCCATCTTTCCGACATCATGTAGAAGCGCTGCTATTTTCAGCTTCCGGAGTTCTGCCTGCGACAGATTCATCTTTCGGCCCAGGATCGCTGCAATTTGCATCACTCGGACCGAATGTCCTTTTGTGTAGGGGTCCTTCGCTTCAATTGCAGTTACCAGGCTTCGGATCACTCCAATCAGGAGATTTTCCAGGCGGCGAAACGCCTGTCTCTGTCTCTCGGAAAGAGCTCCAGTGAGGAGACCTATGCCGTGGAAAAGTACAATTTCCAGGAACTGATCAAAACGCTCGTCCGGATCATGAATCCTGAAGAGGATAAACGGCAGATACAGCAGCGAGGCAAAGACAGCCGTTGCAAACCCGCCCCGCGTGCCGAAGGAATACCCGGCATAAATGATCGGTAAGAAGTAGAGCCGCCGGGAGACATCGTGCACCTGTATGTCCGCCATGTTCGTTAGATAGTGCGCGCCTGTCAGCACCAGCACAGATCCTACGATCACGTAAACTTTGCTCTCTTCCTTCATAAAGTCACCTTCGAGTCAGACCATTCGATCTGTCGTCAATGTTCCTGCACGCATTTGCGACCATACTTTCGACTGCACACCCAGATTCTTCAAATGCTGTTGAATCTCAGCAGCACACCTGCGTTCACATTCGTCAAGGGGATCGAAATAGCCTTCGCGATGAATGATCAACATGGTCAATTGCACTTCCTGTTTCAACTTTGTTTCCGGCCGAATGTGGAAAGAGGCATCGAAAGGCTGAATGTCATATCTGGTCGGTCGAAACTCAGTCGGCAGTGCGAGACGCGCAATTTCCTCAAGCTTCTTGAAAACTTCTTCGCATTCCTTGCATCCTGGATTCGTTTTCACCCACGGTAGATGTTGCGCGTAAAGGTCCAGCTCAAAACCGATTTGAATTCTTCCCCCGCGACCGAGGGCGTAGTAAGGGAATAATTCCCAGCAGACTTTGTGTTCCCGAATCCATTCATTTAGATCATTTTGCGTTGTCATACGTCCTCCTTAGCTTGCTCAGTTTGTGTCAAGTTCAGGTTCAGGCGGTTAAAATGTTCCCGCAGATCTGCGGCGCGATGCTTGATGCCGCGCAATTCGGAAAGATCGCATGTACGGCGAAAACCCACGACCTCCTCTTGAATGCGGCCGACTGCTTTTGAGATTGTGCCCAGGTCGTCTGCGGCCAGGAAGATACCCCTGCGTAGCTCCAAACACTTCATTCCGATTGCAGCGGCGCCGATCGGTGTCGCCAGTTGGGCAAAGTCCTGACACAAAATGGCCAGATCGGCTCGCAATCGGGTCAGCAAGACGGTACAGTCCTCTGCATGTGCGTGAATTTCTGTGGACTGCCTGTGTTCCCGGCAACAGGGACAGCGTCCTTCCAGATGCGCATCCGCATCTCCGCATTCGCAATGATCCGGAAGCTTGTCGATTGCATCGCAAAGTTGAATTGCCTCCTGGTAAATCTCAAGCCATAGTTGTAAGAGGTTCATTGTTGTTTCCATTGGGGACCACCTCCCTATTCTTGAACTTGTCCGGTCAAGGCAAGCTTGCCTTTCAAGTCAAAGTTCCAGCGCCAGATCGCGTAGATTGCGGGATACACAATGAGCTCCATCAAGAACGATGTGAAAATCCCGCCGATCATCGGCGCTGCAATGCGTTTCATGACGTCGGATCCTGCGCCCGTGGACCACATGATCGGAAGCAGTCCCATGAACATGACCGCGACCGTCATGAATTTTGGGCGAAGACGTTTTACGGCGCCGTACTCAATCGCCTCTTTCAAGTCTTCGTACGTGCGCATCTTTCCTCTTTGTTTAAAGTCTTCGAAAGCGAGGTCCAGATAGAGCAGCATAAAAACCGCTGTTTCGGCATCGACACCCATCAATGCAATCAACCCTACCCAAACGCCGATGCTGATGTTGTAATCGAGCAGGTAAAGCAGCCAGATCGCGCCTACAGCGGAAAAGGGCAACGCAAGCAATATGATCATGGTCTTGGTCATGGATTTCGTGTTGAAGTAGAGAAGTAGAATGATGATGAACAGCGTTAACGGAACAACCGTAATTAATCTCTCGCGAACCCGCTGCATGTTTTCATACTGGCCGCTCCAAACCAGCGAATAACCGACGGGAAGCTTAATGGCGGAGACAGCTTTCTTAGCATCGTTGACGTATCCACCCACGTCCCGTCCTGCAACATCGACGTACACGTATCCGGTCAGCATTCCGTTTTCATCACGAATCATGGAAGGACCTGACAACAGCTCGAGCTTTGCTACTTGAGCCATCGGAATCCGGGCTCCGCCTGGAGTTGTCAGGAGCGCTCTCTGCAGCCGGTCCATGCTGCTGCGGTAATCTCGCGCATACCGCAGATTGACGGGATATCGCTCGCGTCCTTCAATCGTCGTTGTGATCTTTTCCCCGCCAACCGCGGTCATCAGAAAGAATTCGGCATCTTCAATCGTGAGTCCATAACGGGCGAGTTCATCACGATCGAGTTTGAAGTCCAGAAAATACCCGCCTGCTGTCCGTTCAGCATAAACACTGCGAGTGCCGGGGACTTCTTTTAATACGGCTTCGATATGTGATCCGAGTTCTTCAATCTTTTCAAGATCCGAGCCGTAAATCTTGATTCCAACCGGAGTTCGCACACCGGTTGTAAGCATGTCGATCCGCGCCTTGATGGGCATGGTCCAGGCATTTGTCACACCGGGAAACTGCAGCTCCCGATCCATCTCTGTGATCAGATCTTCGTATGCGATATGATCCGGCCAGAAGCGGCGAAATACCTTCTTCAAGATTTCAGGAGCCCAGTCTGAATACCAGGTGTCGATTGGACGCCATTCCGATTCCGGTTTCAGAATGATGACTGTCTCCATCATTGAAAATGGCGCCGGATAAGTAGAAGTTTCAGCTCGTCCCGCTTTGCCGAAAACACGCTCCACCTCCGGAAATCCCTTGATGATCTGATCCTGAACTTGCAAAAGGCGCGAAGCTTCGGTAATCGAAATCCCCGGAAGGGTCGTAGGCATATACAGGACGGTTCCTTCGCGCAAAGGCGGCATAAATTCGGAACCCAGCTTGTAATACACCGGTATACTGGCCACCACTACAATGACCGATGCCACAACGACTGCATACCGGTGGCGAAGCACAAATTCGACGACAGGGCGGTACAATGCCATCAACGGTCTGCTGATCGGATGTTTATCCTCGCTATGAATCTTTCCCACCAGAACTGCATTTGCAACTTTTGCCAGCCATCGCGGGGAAAAATTGAAGGCTTGCATCCGGGTGAAAAGTAAACGCATCGCAGGCTCCAGAGTGATGGCAAGAATGGCTGCAATGATCATGGAAAAATTCTTGGTAAATGCGAGCGGTTTAAAGAGCCGCCCTTCTTGAGCTTCGAGTGTGAACACGGGAATGAATGCGACGGCAATCACAAGCAGAGCAAAAAAGCTCGGGCCGCCCACTTCCTTGACCGCATCGATAATGACTCTTTTGTAGTCGCCCTGACGTCCGTCTGCCTCCCAGTGCTCGAGTTTCTTGTGCGTCTGCTCCACAACAACAATGGCAGCATCCACCATGGCTCCGATGGCCACAGCAATGCCGCCTAGTGACATGATGTTCGAAGTAATTTTCATCCCGTACATCGGAATGAAAGAGATGATCACCGCAATCGGTATGGTAAAAATGGGAATCATCGCGCTTGGAATGTGCCAGAGGAAGATCAAGATCACGAGGCTCACGATCAGCAGCTCTTCTGTAATCGTGTCCATTAAATTTTCAATAGACCGGTCAATTAATTCGGCTCGATCGTACGTAGTAACAATCTTGACTCCTTCCGGAAGAGTCGGCTCGATTTCCTTGATTTTCTTTTTGACCCGCTCTATGACATGCAATGCATTTTCACCGTAACGCATCACAACAATCCCGCCGACTGCGTCTCCTTGTCCATCCAGATCGGCGACGCCCCGGCGGATGTCCGGACCGAGCCTAACTGAGCCAACGTCACCAATGCGCACCGGTGTGCCTGTTTCCGGATTTGTCATAACCGCAATCTTTTCAATGTCCTGGGCGGTTTTCGCGTAGCCTCTGCCGCGAACCATGTACTCGCGCTGTGAGAATTCCACCAGCCGGCCGCCTACGTCGTTGTTGTTTTTCCGGATCTTCTCCATGACCATTTCTGCGGAAATTCCATAACCTGCCAGCTTGTTGGGATCAACAACGACCTGGTACTGGCGGACAAAACCGCCGATCGGCGCAACTTCCGCCACGCCAGGCACACTCTGGATGTAATATCGCAAATACCAATCCTGATAACTGCGCAGATCGGCCAGACTCTGTTTTCCAGTAGTGTCCACCAGCGCGTACTGAAATACCCAGCCAATTGCTGTCGCATCCGGGCCAAGCTCAGTGCGCACATCTTCCGGCAGCAGCGGTGTGATCTTGCTGAGGTACTCCAGCGTTCGCGAACGGGCCCAGTAGATATCCGTGCCGTCTTCGAAAATGATGTAAACGTAGGAGTATCCGAAGTCTGAAAAACCGCGAATCGCTTTCACCTTTGGCGCGCCCAGCATTGCAGTGATAATCGGGTAAGTGACCTGATCCTCCATGATGTCGGGACTGCGGTCCCAGCGTGAGTAGATGATGACCTGTGTATCCGAAAGATCCGGAAGCGCATCCAGCGGAACGTTCTTCATGGACCAAAAGCCCATAAACGTGGCCATCGCAACAAACAGAAAGACAACAAACCGGTTGTTAGCGCTGAATTCGATAGTTCTGTTAATCATGATGGGACCTTCCTTTGACAGAAATTGCGCCAGTTAATTGATCGAACCGGTAAATGGATCCGCCGTGCTCCTGTTGGAAGTTACGCGCATCGTTATTGCTGCGAAATGCGAGAATACCCGGCGCGCACCGGTCATAGCATGAATGAAGGGCCGAATGAGGCTCGCGAACGAATTTCTGAACTTTAGCATCCTGCGTACAGGGTGAGACGTCCGAACCTACTACATAGAAGGCCGGCTTCGGATCAATCGATTCATTCGCCAGAAAATCAGTTGCAGCTTTGATCTCGACGTTCTTTTCTTGCAACTTGTATGTGACCGCGCAGGCCATGCAGCACGTCTGCATGGGAATCGCGTTGTGAGTGATGGAAACTTGCATCCCTTGATGAACATCGCGCTCGCATAACGGGCATTGCGCGGCTTTCTTGCTGCACGATTGAAGTACGAAGAAACATCCAAACAGGACAGCTGCCATGAATACAATCAGTAGGGCGGGCGTCCCTGGCCGCCCTGGTTTCAGCAAATGGCTGGAAAGACGGGCACGGAGGCCCGTCCCACGTGGCGAAGAAAAAATCCAGTTGCTTTTCATGATGCGCCTCCTTACTGGCCGTGCTTGTGTTCTGTGCCGCTCATGCCTTCCAGCGCGCTTTTCAACTGGCTTTCCGAGTCGATCAAAAAGTTTCCGGAAGCCACAACCTTTTCGCCTGCATCCAAACCCTTGGTCACGACTACCTGGTTTTCGAGGTATTCACCGAGTTCAATTTCACGCGGCTCGAATTCGCCTTCGCCTTTTTGGACGAATACAATCTTCCGGTCTCCAGAATCAAGAACCGCATCTACCGGAATCACAAGACCGCCTCCGTGACCTGTGTCTAACTCGACATTCGCATACATCCCCGGCTTCAAGCTGAAGTCCGAATTGCGAAATTCAATACGCGCTTTCAGTGTGCGGGTCATGGTATTCAAATCGGGGTAGATAAAAGTCACAGATCCTTCGTACCGGCGATCCGGATTGTACGAAAGCGTCATCGTTGCGGTCTGCCCTAAACGCAAGCGCGGAGCTTCGTATTCGTAAATGTCGGCCATCAGCCAGATCGTGGACAGGTCGGCAATCGAATAAGCTTCCGTGTCGTAGTCGATCCGCTGTTTTTCAAAAACGTTCTTGGTCAAAACAAAACCGGATGTGGGCGAATAGAAAGTAATGGTCGTCATCGGCGTGCCGGACTCTTCGAGTCTCTTGATCTGTTGATCCGAAACGTCCCACAGCTTTAAACGCCTGTAGGCGGATTCCCGAACGGCACTTGCCCCGCTGGAAACATCGGCGAACTCGCTCGTTTTCAGACTGCGTTCTGCTTTGACCGCCAGCAGATATTCTTGTTGGGTCGCAACCAGTTCCGGGCTGTAAATCGAGAACAGTGGTTGCCCTTTACGCACCAGTCTACCGACATAATCGACATAGACTTTCTCAATCCAGCCTTCGATTTTGCTGTGGATCTTTGCCACTTTCGTTTCGTCGTACTGCAAAGTTCCGATAGTCCGGATATTTTTCATCACATGTTGATCGGAAACCTCGAAGATTTTCAGATTGATCAACTGCTGCTTGCGGCCACTGATCTTTACAGTTCCCGGTGTGAAAGTTTTCGAGGTGTCTTCTTCCTCTGCGTATACCGGTGTCAACTGCATTCCACAGTCGGGTGCGATGCCGGGTTTATCCGACTTGTATGTCGGATGCATGGGATCTACCCAGTAAAGGATTTGGGGCTCCTTCTTTTCTGCAGAAGCGGCGCCATGCTGGCGCGTTGCGGCTGTCTTCTCTTTCTTTGGCTCCGCGTCGTTGCGCGATGCAAATAAGAAATAGAACAACACGGAAGCAGTGATCAGCAGCAGCGCGGCAACTGTGATTCGTCTCTTAGTCATTGTGGGTTCCTCCCGTTGTCTGGACATTCATTACGACCGGACGTCCTACGGCGCGCTCGAGGCGTGTAATCGCAGTTTCGTGCCGGGCCAGTTCTTCGAAATAATTCATTCGGTACTCGAGTAGAGTCATAAAATTGCTCAACGTTGTCAGGAAATCTGATTTGCCAACCTGATACGTAGCAAGAGATGATTCGAGCGCAAGATTCAACTGCGGTAATACAGCCTGGCTGTACAGCTTCAACAACCTTTCAGAAGCCTGAATCTGGAGATATTGATTCTTGATGCTGAAGGCGATTTCCTGCTGCATGGACCGAAGTTCTTTTTGCGCTCGTGTGAGGTTGTGCGTTGCCTCTCTCACACCGTAGGCTTGTTTGCTTTTGTAGAAGATGGGAATTCGCAGGCCGAATTCTATTTCCCACATGTCAGGAAAATTGGGGCTGTTCCCATATTCGACAGATGTCATGAAATCGGGCCGGTACTGTTTTTTGGCCAGATCCAGTCCGCGCTGTTCGCGCGCTACCATCGCTTCACCGGATCGGATCTGCGGAGCGAGCGCTGCTAATTCCGCCTGAAGAGTCTCAATCGCCGAAACAGATGCGGTTGGTGTCACTTCAGCAGGATTTGGTAAAGGACCATCGACCGGCCGGTTCAGCAGACGATTGATCTCAGCGGCTGCTGTGGCTTTTTCCTGCCGCATGGAAGTGATGCGTTGTTCGAGGATCGAGATTTCAACTTGCGCGCGAAGCACATCCTGTTGGATTCCTTCGCCGACACTGTAACGCGCCCGCGAAATTTCTTCGAAGTGCTTCAGCAGCTCAAGGCTGTCAATCAGGATCTCGATCGATTTGTCACTCTGGAAGTATTCGTAATAAGCTTCCTTTAGATTGGAAAGTACGGTCCACTTCACTCGATCTATATCCGCTTTCGCCGAATCAGCCTCCTGTTGTGCCATTTCGCCTGCCAACCGAAGCTTGCCGGGGAACGGAATTTCCTGTTCCCACATAATTCCAACGGAGCTCAGCGGATCTTTTCCCAATTCTGTAAAGGGAGCAGGATTTCCGCTGCCGTTTCGGCTTACGAATGAAACGACCGGATCAGGAAGCGTTCGCATCTGGCTCGGCCGCGCCCGGGCTGCCGAATATCTGCTTTCCTCTCCCTGTATATCAGGATTGTTTCTCAGAAGCTCGGCTGTCAGTTGTTCCAGTGATACTGTCTCAGTCTCAGCCGGCGCTAAAGATGGCAGCCACAACAGAGCTGCAACTAACACTGCGGTGAATACGATTTTCAAAAACGGTTTCATATCTACTCCTTATTTCCTTTGCCGCAAAACAGTAGCGGCGAGCTTTAACTCAAACGAAAAAAGAGTAGATTACAGACGGAGAGTAGAGAGCTTTGCGAGGTGATCGCCGGTTTTCATGAAAGGAAGGAAGTCAAAATCGAACACAAACGCAACCCGGCCTGTGCCTTCCGGCTCAGGAGAGAGGATGCGCAGGGCCGAACTCTCGAAAGGCGCGTGCAGTTCCTGTACGGGAATTGCGTCTTGATTGCAGCAGCATTGCATCGTCTCTTCCTGTGGCGGAGGTGTCTTGTCGGAACAATGCGAATCTGATTTCGATGTGCTTGTCTTTACGGCCGTGATTGCCGGACACACCATCATCGTGACCAGCACCAGGGCCGTAACAAAACTGATCGTCTTTCTCAATTGCATTGCGTTTATTCCCTTTTGCAAATACGTTGCCAACGGCCGTGCGCCCGGCATGATATTTTGATTCACTGACAATATGTCTGCCATATGACCAGGAAGTCAGAGTCATATGAAAGGCAAATGAATGCCACATTAACAACAACTGTTTGCTCATATGATGGATACGATTCTGCGGAATCAGAGCGTGCCGGCTGAGGTGGCTTTCGTGACATCTTCGCAAATACCGCGACACCGGTCTCAATCCACAGATAGCGCGGTTGGCCGGCCTCTTTTGTGGATTGTAGTTTCAGTAATCGAGAGCCTGCCGTCCTTTTCAGTCACCCAGAAATCCAGATCATACTGTTTCCCTTCGCGCGTCTCATACCCAACGATCGTTGTGATTCGCTGTTTGAAGCTGCCGCCCAGCTCTTTATAAATTTGATCCCCTTCCTCTCTCCGCTCGTCCTCCGCCACAAACTCCCATTGAGTGGGACTCTCATTTCATTTAGGTTGTCCATGATGGCATCCGTTGTTCGGCCGCGATGAGCAGTGGTCTGCTTTCCGGCCACCTAAATCTTTGACCGCGCCGCCTCCATTTCGCGATGAAGGCAGAGGTCAGACCATTGGCGTGCCATTTTCCGGTTCCGCCCGCCTGACCCAAAAAGCAAATGCTTATACTTAGCTCAACAAAGTAGGAATCGGTCACGGAACCCGCAATGGATGCGGTAAAGCAAGAAGCTGCAGGCAGAGATGTGCATGCTACAATCGTTGCGGATGTCGATGTGCGCTTTGTATCGTTAAAGAAGATCACTGCAGTGCCGGGCTCGATGTCAGCTTCGGGCACTTCGAAACGGACGTTTCCGTTTTCAGGCAAAAACAGCTTGAAACGCGTAGTCGATGCGGGCTGAGGCGCAGTCGCGACCCCTTCGACCAAATCAAGGACGGTCTGCTGCTTACCGCTTTTGCTGTATGAATTTCCAAACGTCGACTTCATGGAGGAACTGGCACAACTCTCAATCTGGCTCTCCGATCTCGCTCCCACTGCCCGCATCCATCATCGGCTCCTGCTCCCTAAGTGATCTACAGCGCTTCCAGGAACACACCATTAATATGAATAGCAACACTGCTAAAAAACAAACCACTTACCAAAAGCACATCATAAATAAAATAAAGGAGAATTTATTGCGAAAATCAGGAGAGAAGAGAATTTAAACAATTACAAGTAGCCACGACAGGCTAATTAAGCGACCCCTATTCAATAATGATGTCTCCTTCTGGATGGATAACGACTTCCCGTTTGAGTTTGATCCAAACGTCATTGATGGGTATCGTCTTATTCAAACTCCTCCCGTCGGATTTCGCTTTCGCCTCAATCAGTTTTGCCACGGAGTCATCGAGATCGTGAATCGTAATGGATTTAGCCACGAACATACCTCACAATAAACAAAATAGTTCAAACATTGAACCATTAATGTCCCCAGATTGCGATTGTAGTTCATCAGATGCCTGGTGGCAAAGACGTCCGCTTATTCCGACTGGGCTGACGGACTGTGAAGTGTTGCCATCCAGATGTCGGACTGGCTTTGAGTTCGCTGAACATACAGAGTCCGGTTATCGCTACTCAATTTTGCCCAGGATGCATCGGCATTCAATTCCGCAATTTTGCGAACCGACCCGCTATCGGTATCGACAATATAGAGGGCTCTACCTGAAAGAAACAGGAAGCGGCGATTGTCGGAGAACCACCCTGCAAGAGCGGCCTCGCGATCTCCAATTCTTGGCGGGATCGCAATCAATTTATACTGGCGGTTTTCAACCGAGTAAAGGATGATCTGATCCGTTGCTTCCACGCGCACGCCGGCAATCGACTTTCCATCCGGAGACCAGAAAGCGCCCGAAAATGGATTGGCTGCGTTTCCTGGAAGGTCAGGCAGCACAGCCGACTTCCGCCACGGAACACCTGATGATGCATCAAATAAATACGTGCCGTTCTCATTGTTAGTGATTACATATTTGCCGTCTGGAGAGATTCGAGGTGTCCACGAGACGAGCGAATCATTTGTTGCTTGAGTGAGACCGCTTCCATCTCTCTGAATGAGCCATTGCTCGTATTGGCCGGATCGATCCGACATGAATGCAATGGATTTTCCATCTGGACTCCATGAAGGATACCTGTCCCGGAAATGATCGTCCGTGAGCTTTGTCTTTTCAGAGCCGTCGGTTCGAATGACGTAGATATCCTGCTGCGGCCAGCCCGTGAAAAAAGTCAGCCACTCTCCATCCGGAGATACCTGTGCCACATCAAAGAAGTCCGTGCTGGAGGTCACATCTTGAGGCAACGAAGTGATCTTCTCCTGCACAGGATCAAAGGACATTTTTTCTATTTCGGATCGATTATCGAATGCCGCATATACAAGTTGATTTGGATTGGAAGAAAAACTGATGCTCTCAATCCAGGCGGAAGGAGTTATGACGTTTTCCGGCTTCCCCTGCAATTTTCCGGTTTGCTCATCAATCGGGACACGTTGAAGATTCATACTTCCGCTGCGGTCGCTGATAAAATAAAGGAACTTGCCGTCCGGGGACCAGACAGGATTCCAGTCTACCGGGGAGTCATCTGTAACCACGACAGCATCTTTACCGGAGACTCCGGCAGTCCAGAGATCTCTCTGTCCGGAGTTCCCTTTTAAACCCCAGTAAGCGAGTCTGTTTCCCTGAGGCGCCCAGGTAGGAGCTGTTGAATCCCTTCCTTCAAGCAGCACTCTTTTTTGGCCTGTTTCCACATTTACGATCCACAGCGTTGCATCTCCGCCGCCATGAAGTGGGTCGTTGTTTACCGTTGAAAAGGCAATTTCTTTTCCATCCGGAGACCAGGCGGGAAAGAACCCTAAATCAGTGAGTCTTCGTACAGACTCACCGCCAGCCTCCATCACAAAGATCCCACCGCCATCCCGTTCGGATCGAAACGCAATCTGATCTCCCGATGGGGAAAATGCAGGTTGAGTATCATCGGCGCTGGAATTCTGGGTAAGATTGGTCGCACTACGGCCTCCGACCCGTGAAGAGAAGATGTCAGCGCTTCCCTTTTGTCTGCTGACGTAAACGAAACTCTTGCCGTCCGGGGAGAGACTTGGCTGGTACTCAGTTCCCGGAATATCTGTGAGTTTCTGAAAACTAACTTGCGGCATCGAAGTTGATGCTGCCGGATTAGATTTAGAGGGAAACAAATATCTCCCGGCAAAACCACCAATCACCAGTACAAATAGGAGAGCGAGCGGCAACAATCCGAGCTTTGTGCGATTCTTGTGTGTCTGGGCCGCTGCTGGTACGGATGCTGAACTGGCAGCAGTTCCGCTGATACCGGAAATCATTTCCAATTGAAAGGCCAGATCGCGAATCGATTGAAAGCGCTCTTCGGGATCTTTTTCCAGGCAATGCTGAACTACGTGTTGCAATCCGGGCGGCAATTGAACTCCACTGGAAATCACGTCTTGAGGTTCGCCCTTTAGAATTGCAGTAATCACATCGGCGCTAGTATCACCCGGGAAAGCGCGCCGCGAAGAAAGCATTTCATAAAGAATGGCGCCAAAACTAAAAATGTCGGAACGATGATCCACGTTTCTACCGCGGACTTGCTCCGGAGACATATAGCCCATCGTGCCCAGCATGACTCCCGGCTCAGTGCCCGCATCGATCGTCTGCAAAACCGAATGCTGACCGGAAGCCGGCTCGGGAGCTGTCAATTTCGCCAATCCAAAATCAAGGATCTTTACCCGGCTGTCCTGCGTAATAAAAATATTTTCCGGCTTCAGATCACGATGAACGATTCCTTTATCGTGCGCAGCCGAGAGACCCCGCGCCATCTGAAGTGAATAGTCCGTCACTTTTCGAACAGGAATGGGAGATTCCTTCATGCGTTCGCGAAGTGTTCTTCCTATCAAAAGCTCGGAAACCACATAAACGTTTCCATCCACAGAGCCGATATCGTAGATGGTAAGAATATTGGGGTGATTCAGCATTCCTGCGGCTCGCGCTTCCTGCTCGAATCGCCGCATCCGATCGGAATCCCCGGTGAATTGTGGCGGCAATACTTTCAATGCAACTTCGCGACTCAGCCTCGGATCCTGTGCGCGATAGACTTCCCCCATTCCACCTGCGCCCAGAGGTCCCAGGATTTCATACGGACCAAGTCTCGTACCGGCTTTCAATTGCATCGCAATACTTTAGCATTGTTAAAGCATGGATGCACGAAGTGGCCAGATACCTGAATTCACCGCAAAGACGCAGAGAAAGAGGATTTACTGTTGTGGTGCGGGAGGTTTCCAGTTGACGATTACGTAAAGATTGGGTGGAGTGGGAGGAACGACAATCGTATTGATCAAGAATCGTGAGCCATCATTCGTGACGTCGTATTGCGCAGCGCCTCCCCATGCGCCGAGATCGATGGGGAGGGTTCCGGTTTTGAACAATGCCACGGGAGGCGTGGCTTCAAAAGACGGGCCCGCGCTTACAGACACGGCCATCAATGTGCCATCCGGTGCAAGGTAAAACAATTCCGTTCCATCCCCTCGCCATCTTGGTTCACTGCCGCCTGCCGGTGAAATCTGCCACTTGCCGTCTCCGTTCGGAAAGGGTCTGACATAAACCTCATTGCGTCCCGATTCCACGGATGTGTAGGCGACCCAGCGACCATCAGGAGAGAACTGTCCCTGTGCATCATCCACAGCAGTGGATACGAAAGTAGTTGGTTTTGACTCGCCTCCGGAAACTGGAAGTGAAAAGAGGTCCGTTGAGTTGCCGTTCCCATGCAACAAAAGGAACTTGCCGTCCGGAGACCAATCGATCGGGTGTTCGTTTCCATTCCCTGAATACAACGGCTGATCCTTTCCTTCTGCGGCGGAACCTATCTTGAAGATCTCTGCGCGGTCGGCAGTTCGATGCGAAGCAAACGCGAGAAAGCGTCCGTCCGGAGACCACGTTGGATTTTCATCACTGATGTTAGGATCGAAGGTGACCCGTGTGCGGATGTCTCTGGCCAGGTCAATCACCCAGATATTGACGGATGCTTCTCCTGTGCCGCTTCTGAAATTTGACCCCATGGTGCCGCCAACAGCAGCTCGTGTGCCGTCGGGTGAGAGTGTTACACTGACATCAGATTCGACGGAGCCGACAGTTTCGAGATTTTTGCCGTTGCGATCGAACCAGGCGAGCTGTGTTTTTGCCCACTGATCTCCGCCTCGATATAGAATCGTGCCGTTCAAAGAGGACGTAAAGGGCGCGTTACTCACCGCTGCATTACCAAAAAGTTCGTCAGCTACCGGAATCGGATCGTCCACCAGTTTCGGGGGATCCAACTGAAGTCGTTGCGCGACGAGTGAGTTTCCTCGAACAAAGAGCAGATAGCCGGGCTCCATATAATTTACTTTGTATCGAGAATCCAGGATCCGGACTGTCTCCTTCGAGTCCACTGATCCCAGATAGACAGCGCGCTCTTCCGCCTTATCGCTGTCAGTAGAATACAGGAAATGCCGGCCGTCCGGAAGGAAAACGGGGTACGTATGAACCAGTTCCTTCCGCTCCGGATTGAGGGTTGTCAGCGGCTGTGGCTGCCCGCCGCCGGCAGATACTCGCTGCAAGCCTGAACCAGCCGATGCGAAAACGATGGTTCCGTCCGGCAACCACGCGCCTCCGAAGAAGTCGCCGGCAACTTTGCAGATCACCTGGGGTGTTCCCCCACCAAGTGTGACTTTCTTCAAGAACCCTTCCGAATAAAAGGCAAGCTGTTGGTCATCCGGGGACCAGAATGGAATCTCGGCATTTACAGTGCCGGAAATCGGTTGATCTTTGAAGGACCCAAGCGGTCTCAGCCAGAGCAGACCTCTTCCCGTTGAATCTATCACCAGATATACAAGTTGTTTTCCATCGTGAGAAACGGCAAAGTCTGGAGCTCCCCGCACTGCGGCGCTTGCATTTGCTTCGCGTGACGTGGGGATCCAGAAGCGAATTTCGCCGATTTCGGAAGTTTGTTTCCCGATGAATCGTGACCCTGCCCAGAATGAAACGGCGATCAAAGCAAATGCCAGAGCACCTGCAACAATCCACCTGAGATGGCCAGACTTGAGTTTCGGCATCGCAGTAGCGATTGAGACTGCTGTCTCCGAACCACCGCTCTCCGCAATCCAGCACAATTCATTACTGATATCGTGAGCGCTCTGCCAGCGATCTTCCGGATCCTTGGCCAGGCAAGTTTTCACAAGCCGTTCGAGAATCGGAGGACTTAACGGCTGGACTTGAGATAACGGCTTTGGCTCCTCTTTCAAAATCGCCGCGATCAAACTCGCCTGGCTGCTTCCTTCAAATGCTTTTTTCCCGGTAGCCATTTCATACATCACGGCGCCAAAGGCAAAAATATCCGTTCGTGCGTCGGTCTCTTTTGCCTCCAACTGTTCCGGCGCCATGTACTGAATTGTGCCGAGAATCGTCCCTTCTTTTGTGAGTTCGCGACGCTCCGTAGCAAGTTGGGAAACCCCGGCTACCGGTTTCTGTTCCGCTATTTTCGCAAGGCCAAAATCAAGCACTTTTACGCCCGACTTCGTCAGGATGATGTTGCCCGGTTTCAGATCGCGATGAATGATCCCCTTCTTATGTGCCTTATCCAGCGCATCTGCGATTTGAATCGAATAGCGCAGCAGGTCCGCAATGGGAAGCGGTCCTTTTTGCAAACGCTCAGACAGCGTTTCACCTTCGATGTATTCCATCACGAGATAGTCTGTGCCCTCTTGATGACCGATATCGTGGAGTGTGCAGATGTGAGGATGATTCAGACTCGAGACCGCTCTGGCCTCGCGCTCGAATCGCTGCCGGAGATCGGGATCATCGGACAGGTGTGACGGCAACACTTTAATCGCAACCGTTCGATCGAGTCTCGTGTCTTTGGCCCGGTACACTTCACCCATTCCGCCGGCGCCCAGCGGCGCAAGGATTTCATACGGGCCTAGTTTTGTGCCGGACTCAATTCCCATCGGGTGGAATCATACAACAATTCTGTTTGGTTTGATTCACCTGAAGGCAGCCGGCGAAGTTGGGAAGCCGGTCCCAGCGGCTCTGCCGCAAACAGGAAACTTAGAGCATCGTTACAACGGCTTGCGCGTCCAGATTCCGCCAGTCTCAATCCACAGATAGCGCGGTTGGCCGGCCTCTTTGTGGATTGTAGTGTCAGTAATCGAGAGCCTGCCGTCCTTTTCCGTCACCCAGAAATCCAGATCATACTGTTTCCCTTCGCGTGTCTCAAAATCTGCACAAACGAAATAAACGCCTTCCGCAGTTTTCGCAAGGCGTTCGCGATGGATTCGAACCATTTTCAACTTTAACAGCTCGCCTGTCTTTTCATCGCGAACCTCCATCGAGCCGTTCCCTTTGACGGACCTCGCCGCGACTTCACTCTCCAGAAATAGCGCCACGCCTTCAATATTGAGTGGCTTCTCTTCCGGGAGATGCTCCGAATCTTCTTCCGGATGTTCTTCAGGATGCTCATCGCTTTCGACTCTTGTGATTCGAAGGTTCAAATCGCTAACCTTGTTCTGTTGATCCAACACCAGAAAGATCTCTCCCGCGCCGTGTTCGAATTCAACCGCCAGAAATGCGCCATCCGGAGGATCGGGAGCCGACATTTCGATCTTCCGGATCTTTCCAAGATACTCTTGAACACGTTTCGCTTCGTTCTCAAATCGTTTCTTGCAAGCATCAGGACTTTCGCCGCCGCAATATTCCTTGAGAAATTGATCGGAGGTTACATTCTGAAATT
>Ga0247727_10005860_pt1 | contig 24523 bp, 16 predicted proteins | sample WisWelCaveWW1625_FD_202498 | JGI IMG/M metagenome (GOLD analysis project Ga0247727, IMG submission 202498) | Biofilm microbial communities from Wishing Well Cave, Virginia, United States - WW16-25 | ecosystem: Environmental > Aquatic > Deep subsurface > Groundwater > Cave microbial mat | place... | reverse complement strand
CCCCTTGTGGGCAGATGTTACTACCGCCATTTTTGTTCATCGCGCCCGGCACGACGTTTCGCCTCGTTGCGCGATGGGATGGAAACAAAAATAAGCCCGGTGTTCACAGCAGTCCCTGCCCCTTGTGGGCAGATGTTTTTACCGCGATTTTTGTTCATCGCGCCCGGCACAACGTTTCGCCTCGTCACGCGATTTGGATGAAAATAAAAATTGGCGCGGTGCTTGTAAGAGCGCCCCACAAGGGGGCGGGGCTACGAGTGATTTGTGATTGAAATGAAAAATCGACACACATTGGGGTTTACAAACCCACCGGCCATGGCTCCATCATGCCGCTCCACGGCCATTCTTCCGGGGTATCGACCAATTTCTTGCGCTCTGGATTTTCCAAAATATATTCAGCGCTTTCACGGAAGCTATCTTCTTTGCGCAGGCCATGATCATACGAACCGGGTTGCCACAACGCTCCCTTCCAGCCCAATTCCCAGCTCTGATTCGTGGTTTTGCCTTTGAATCTTTCCGTAAAAGTCAGAACCGAGGCGCCAGCCTCGCGCGGACTCGTCAGCAGGTGCAGATGATCCGGCATCAGACAATAAACAAAAACGTTGCAACGATACGTTTCGCGAGTTTCACGTAGGGTGTCGATCACCATGCGATTGAGATCGTCGCGCACAAAAGGTGATTGAAAAAGATAAGCACGAATCGTGAAGAACCAGACAATGTTGGGCTGTTCGTAGGTCTCGCGCGGCAGGCGTTTATTGCGCGGTTTTACGGGAAACCATCTGGGGCGGTCACGCATAAATTTCTCCGTTTGTGTTGTAGTCCCTGCCCCTTGTGGGCAGATTTTATTGCCACGATTTTCGTTCCTCACGCACGGCGTTTCGTATCGTCACGCGATTGGGATGGGAACCCAAATAGGCCGGTGCTTGTCACAGCGCCCCACAAGGGGGCGGGGCTACGAATTTTCGCCGATGTTGCAAAAACACGACGCGGCATTGGTAGTCCCTGCCCCTTGTGGCAGATTTTGTTGCCGCGATTTTCGTTCATCGCGCACGCGTTTCGTATCGTCGCGCGACGGGGATGAAAACAAAAATAGGCGCGGTGCTCGTCACAGCGCCCCACAAGGGGGCGGGGCTACTCAATCCGTGTAATAATCCAACCCGAACAGATTGAGCCGGCGCCCGACGAGAATGTTGTAGATCACCGCGATGATGGTGCCCGCGATGAAGCCGTAAATGAAGCTCAACCACGGGGTGAGCTGGAGGCCATTGATAAAGGTCGCGGCGCGCGCGTGCAAAATAAAATAGAACAGCAGAAACGTCAGGCCGAGCGCAAAACCAAAAGCAATGGCCAACAACCCTTGCGCTCCCAGGCCAGCTTTGGGAATACGAGGATCGTCTACCGGTGGAGGATCACCACCGGATGTAGTGTGTCCTTGTTCATGCGGCATATTCAATCTCCAGTTTGAATAAATGATTCATTGAGGTGCTACAGTTAATAATACCGCACTGCCCCAAAAATAGGGGTGCGGTTGTTGATAGTAGCGATGTCCCATTAATCCTTGCATCGCTTTGAGTTGACTTTCCCGCAATGCGCGTGACGAGTTCCCTGTTGCGGCCCATGTCGTTAGAAAATCCCGGGCTTGAGCGATGGCATGTGGGGCATTAACTTCCCAGAGATTGCCCAAAACATTTTTGACGCCAAGCGCTAAAAACTCCTGTTGCAGACCGGAAATGCCGGTTCCACGATAAAGCTTGCCACCGGCGGTTTCACATCCGACCAGCATCACCATTTCCGACCTCAACCAACTGATGGTTTTCAAATCCGCCATGATCAAACGCACAATCTTTGTCGTCGGCGCCCCGGACGTATTAACGGATAATTCAATATAACCTTGATCAGGATATTGCGAATTGGCTTGACCATGTCCGACGAAAATATAGATCGAATAATCCTTTTGCAATTGCGCCAGAACCTCGTCTTTCGTAAATGAGCTATCCTGCACTGTTAGTTCTACGGCTAAGGGGAATAATGCTTTTACCTGAGCGACAAATTTATCCACACCGGGGAAGCGTTTGTCGGCGCTCACCAAAACCTTCATCGTTTTGAGGCCGTTGGGAACGGCACCGGCATGATTCGCACTCTGTAAAAAGCTCGCACTTGGCAGAGTCAAAACTGCGGCACGATTCACGAGAAAAGTTTGAATCTCTGAACGACTGGCCATCAATGTCGAGAAGGGAAGCTCATAAAGAAATTCATCCGGAATAACATAAAGCAAATCCGTGTGTTGCAAACGCGACTCGATTTCCGGCCAACCCAATAACTCTTGATAAAGCTTTTGCCCTAAAGCGACCGTGTTGGTATAATGCGCATTGATTCCATCGGGATTATCAGCTTGAATAATACGAAAAGTTTTATTGATCGAATCTTTATAGGCATTCACCGTTTTCCGCAACACCTCGATATCGATATTTTTTCGCAGAAGCTGAAGTCCGTTCCGATCCAGCACGAAAACATATAACGTGTCGGATGTCATCATATAGTCGAGCAATAATTGCCCGGCTTGAAGTCGGATTTTGAATAAATCAAAATTTGTATTTTTCCCATTCGCCTCCTGGCGATGATTATTCGCATGATTATTTGCCAGCCGGTTCTTCAAAGCATAAGCTTTGGCGGAATCAAGCCTGACAAAAGCGGCCTCCGGATGCTGAAACGCGATATCATACAAAACCGCATATTTGAGCAAATCATAAATCTTTTGCCGATAGGCAATCAGGAGTTCCTGATTCTTGAAGCGAGCACTCATCCCTTCAATTTCTTGTAGCGCCGCATTTGAGCTCGCAATGGCTTGGACGAGGTGACCTTCGTGATAAAGTATTTGGGCTTTTCGATCATGTGCGTCGATGAGTCTTCCGATATTATTTCCCCCCTTGGCTAAAAGCTCTATTTCTGCAACCAGGGTTGTCGCTTCGCGATATCTCGACAGCGCGATCAGACAATCGACAATATCTATTTTTTTTTCCAAAGCAAAGTGAAGGAAGCCATTTCGGTAGGCAATGGAATCAGCTTTACGATGGTATTCGATTGCTGCGCTGTACCTTTTTGCCAAATGATACCAATTACCAATATTAGACAGCAAGAGCGCTTCTTCATAAGGATTATTCCGCGATCGAATAAGTCGTTGCACCTCTTCAATGATTTTCTGCAATTGTGTCGAATCATTTTGCGCTGCCAATCTCTCCGCAATATTGGAAAAAACCATCAAGCGTGTGCTCACATTCGGACTGGAAGTTGGGAATAAAGATTGGGCTTGCTTGTAGTACCTTAGGGCCAAATCAAAATCTGTAAGCCGAGCATACAATGCGCCCAAATTATTCAAGCATATAATGCGTCTGTGAAGGTCCCCCTCTCGATCGGCTAGTGAAATTGCCTTTTTAAGCTCGTCTTTAGCTTGCTCATAATGATTCGTTGTCAATAGAAGATTAAACTTTAAAATTTGGAAATCGATTGTCTCGATTTGGTCCAATGGCAGTCTGTTTAACTCACGACAAACATTCCAACATTTCTCGAACTCTCCAAGTTTTCTATATACCTCTACTTTTCCAATTAAACTGCGCTTCGTAAGCCGATCCATGTCTTTGATTTGTCTGAATTTCTCAGCGTTGCTGAAAACCGCTTCATAGAGTACGAGAGCGATTTGATTTTGTCCTATTTTGGAAAACGTCTCAGCCTGAACAAAAATGAGGCCATTCGCTCGCAAATGGTACTTTATTTTACCAGCTTGTGGCAATGCTTTTTGCGCCAATGCAATTGATAGCTCATACATGGAATGATGGAAATATAAAATCCACTGTAAACGCTGGATGATGTCGAGATAAACACGTTCATCTGTTACCTGTTGCAGAAGGTTCAAGCCGAGTGCAGCATATCTTTCGGCATCTGCAATTTTGCTTATATCTCTGTGGTAAAGTCTGCAAAGGTTTTCTGCCTTTATGGCTTTTAACCAATACTGCGCCTGCTCCTTGTCAAAAGCGCTTATCTCTTCAACAAACGGCACCCAATAGCTATTTTGCGTTCCCGTATCAACGGTTTGCGCTATGACCCTGGCTTGCCGAATGAGGTTTTGAAAGGTTTCGTTCTCATCGCGGGCGCGGGCAATGGCGGCTAAACGCAGCACGTCTTGTAATTTTCCTTCCAAACGATAGACATTGGTGTCCGGCGCCATTTCAGTCAAAGCGATTTTCGTGGTGTCCACTTGCGCGGCGACTTCGCTCTCCACGCGTTGGCGAATCGTGTCGGGAATCGAAAGATGGAGATAATATTTCTCCAGCCGCTCGACAACTTTGGCGCTGTCCGCTTTGGTTTTGGCGAGCAAATACTGCTTCTGCAACTCGGCGAGGGTGGGTTCGCGTTTGAGCCACCAGATCGCCGCAGCCGCTAAAATGGCGACGCTGATTATTCCCGGTAGATACTTTTTCATTTCTTACATAAGGTTCGTAGTCCTGCCCCCTTGTGGGGCACTTTTTTAATCGCAAATTTATTGGGCTTCCACAGCGACCCACAAGGGTCGGGACTACAAAGAATCAACCGGAGCGGGCTGTGATTGCACGGTGGAATCCGGCGGGACAACAACACTGCCATCCGGTTTAGGTTGTTCATTGGTTGACAATAAAGCCCGCAAACCGAGACAAACAAAAATCACCAACACCATGATGAACAGAAGGCCTTTGAGCGATAAGCTCTCGACATAGAATTTGAGGCGATTCTTGAGCAAAATGGGAAACGTCTGAATTTGCACCTTGCGATAGTTCACCAGCGCGCCGACCAAATCTTTGAGGCGTTGCGTCGTGTCGGGAATTTGCCCGTAATGGCGTTGCCGCACCGCCACCTGCCGCCGCGCGTTCCAGAGACGAACGACGGCTTCGTACTCTTTTTTAAAGGGGCGCACGATGTCATTTGCCTGTTTGTTGACGTCCAGGATCAAGCCGGTGAGTTTGGGCCGTGGCGGCGTCTGATTGGAATGATCCGGGTTGGGCGATTTACCGCGGCGCAATTTGCCGGGCTTAACGTCGTCATAGTCATCGCCGTCTTTTTTCGGCGGCTTTAAATTTTCTTCAAGAATGAGATGATGCCGGAGCGCCACGAGGCTCTCGTACCGTTCCACCGCGTCATGGGGAAGCTGAGGAATATTCCGGCTGATCAGGTTGCGGAAAGATAAATGCAGGGGCGTCATGGTTCGGTCTCCTCGATTTTTGTAAAAATTTAACGATTTGAAGTGGAGTGCGAAGCTTTAGCTTCGCCCCGCCAAGAGCGGGGCACTCCGACTTCACATAGCTAAATAGATACGATTTTTTCAAATCGTAGGCCCGGCCCCTTGTGGGCCGTTGTTAGGAGCAATAGATTCGTGGTTCCTAAAAGTGCCCCACAAGGGGGCAGGGCTACAAACTCCGGTTGAGTTTGGCCACCAACCGGTCATACATGAAGCGGCTGATCAACTTGTCGAAACGGTAGGGGCCGGTTTCGCGGTCCATAATGCAGCCGATGCCGGGAGAATGGCGCTCCGGGAAGTAGCCGATCCAATCTTCGCGCGCCGAAGGATGCGCCAGATCCGAATGAAACAACACGCCGTTGTATTCGGCAAAAATTTCATGCACCGGAATAACTTTGCCGTCGGGAGGCTCGGCTTTCTTGCGCTCGATACGATTGATGTAGAATTTTGGCTCGCTTTCAGGCGTCGGCGTAGCGTCAGGACATGTGTGCTCGACATAAAACTGGTCGGCATATTCATCGCAAATCAACCCGTGCGAGGCGGAAGACATGGCGTGCGCAAACTCGTGAATGAATGTTTTCTGCCGCACGCCAACAACGTTCAATGCCACGCGACCAAAACACTCGGAGCGAAAGTCATGCTTACGAAAAAACGGAGGAACATCCAGCGCCGGGGGCTGGATATCGTTTCCTTTCCCCAAGTCAGGGTCGGGCTCATATTTAAACTCTTTACCGGGGGCGAACTGATTTTTAGGTGTTTCGCTGTTTTCATCCCAATCCGCATAGTACGCGGTGGAACGATCATGCGTGGGCGAGGCCGTCATCGCAAAAACAACATCGATATCAGTTAAGCTTTTTAGATTAATTGAACTCAGATGCCTCTCAATCACTTTTTTAAAATTGCCGGGCGGCATCGGATTGACCAAGTTATCAATCACTTGCCCATCGATAACGGCGGTTGTTTGATATTCTTCAACCAGCGCGATTTCCGGATCATTAACCTTGGCCAAGCTATCATCAAAAATCGTGATTACACGCACGCGGCTCCAGATTTCGGGGCGGCCCAACACGTCATCCGCCTCCAAGCCGGCGAGCGCCCGATCAACGGCGCGCAAAAAAAGATCGAGATCCTGTATGATCGGATCGGTCTCAAACGCCGGCGGCCCGAGGCGTTTGTGAATTTGGGGATTGGCCACAAACGCAATGGTATAGGGTATTTTCGGCGGCGCCTCCAGATGATAGTGATAAAATTTCCGTTCTTCCAACTGCAAATATTGCTCAACGAGAGGCGCGACCTCTTCTGCAATGACGTCGAGGGTGGCATGATCAGCGGCTTCGAGGCGGCTTTGCAAGGCATTGATTTGTTCGTCAAGGCCGCCAACCAGACCGAGGTCGTCAAAAATCTTTTTAAGACAGTTTTGATCGTCGGGAAACATTTTTTGTTTGGCGCGACGAACCAACTCGGCCAATTCCCTAGCGCTTTGCGGCCTGGCGATGCCGAGCCTGAGTTGTTTGACAAACAACGTGACCGACTTAAGAACTTCGAGCAGCACCGCTTCTTCCGTCTCTTTCGGCGATTTGATGATCTGGATTTTCCTGGCCGGGTCATAAGCAAAAGCGATTTTAATCTGCTTTTTGCCGAAGGCGAGCAAATGCAGAAAGATCAAATCATTGTAGAAGATGGCGAGAATCGCGCCGAAGCCGTAACCGATAAAATACCATTTGGCCAGAGCGTGAAAGAGGGAAAAAAAGGTCGGCGGCGAAGACGGCGTGCCGGGCAGCAAAAATAAAATCGCGGCGAGCAGAACAAACGGCCCGCCGATATATGTGCCGAGCGCAAAAAGGAGAATTAGAATAGCCGTCACATACCACGCCACGCTCGTAAACAGGGCGCCGGCGCTAAGACTGATGCCAGCCAGCGCAACAACGAACGCCAGCGTGAGGCCCAAAAGATGAATGCGCAGATTTGGCGTCAGCGGCATTCTTCGAATTTGAATGATCCTTTTGGGGCGGAACAGGCTCAACAGCAAACGGATCAAACTAATCATAAGCACTCCCTCCTCGAGGTTTTATCACTGCAAACTGGATTTGTCGAACGGACAATAAGGCCGATCATCAAATCGGCTCAGTCGTTTTTCTCGCGCAATTTGCCCAGAATAGCATCGGCCGCTCTCCGCCAGCCTTCGTCGGTTTCGAGTTTGACAGACTCTTCCAAAATCTTGATCGCTTCCGCGGTGGCGCCCGTTTGGGCTTTGGTGAGCGCCAGATTATATCTCGCTTCAATAAACCCGGGCTCAATTTTTATTGCCGCGGCGAAATCTTGTGCGGCGGCGGTCAAATCATTCATCGCCAAATGCAGAACGCCCTGATCGTTCAATAAGTCCGCCTCTTGCAGCGCCGCTGCCGGAATTTGCCGCAGCACCGAATCCGCTTGCGCGTATGCGCCCCGCATGATGAAGGTTTGCGCCAACAGTTGTTTGGCTTTAACCGATTCGGCGTCGCGGGCAAAAACTTCTTTCAAACGTTGCCTGGAATCCGCAATATAAGCCGGTTCTTCTTCACCGGCCATCGCGAAAATCGGCTGATGCGCATATCTGCCTGACAACCGCGGTGTACTTTCGGCAAAATCATCAACATTGACATAAACCTGATAATACTTGCACAGCTCGCGTTCAACCTGAGCGATGGAAGAGGCGTCCTTATAATAAGGAACTCCAACAAACGAACCGATAATAAAAACCAGAAAGACTGCAAACGCTACAGCATATCGCCGATACCGAAAAACTCCCTGCCAAATTTTTCGTACAGCTTCCAACAGGGTCAATCCAACAATGGCATCACGAGCTTTTGTATGATCGGCCTCGACTTGTTTCAAAATTTTTTCAACCTGCTCCTGCGGCGATATTTTCCGCGAGCGGGCGATTTCAATTTTCTCCGACTCGGTGATGGGCGTCTGAATGATTTCCGTCAGCGCCGTCACGTCGGCAAAACAATTGTTGCACTCATTGAGATGTTGCTCGATGCGCTCTTCTTCTTCCTGAGTCGTCATTTTTTCGAGATAGCGATAGAGCAAATCATCATCGAGGCAAGCCCCGGTCGCTGCCTCATTGGTTTTATGACTCTTCCCTGGCATACCGATAAATCTCCACAAGTTATGGAGTCTGTAACATCTCACAGATTATCGCGCACGCTGACGACCAAGACACGGCATAACCGTCAGGATTCGCACTCCGGCTCCACCTGTTGTCGATCTGCAATCTGCTACACACTCCTGATAATGGAATAGGTTTGATTGAATACTCAACTGTGGCGGTAATAGTTGCACGGGCCGGCAAAACAGCGTTTCGCGTTGGGCCGGAACTAATCGCTGAACATTTATTTACCACCACCATTTATTATATAAGACACTCAAATCGGCAAAAAGTCCCTTCGCGATTAAATTTTTTTGCCATTCGGCGGCCGCGTTTTTATGCGTCTTCTGATCATCGTAACAATATTACGAATGCGCTTGGGAGAAAGAGCGACGCGCGCGGAAATCTGTTGCGCCGACAGCTCTTCATAAACATGATATAAAAAAATTTCCTTGTCGCGTTCTTTTTCATTCCCGGTCATGATTTCGCCGAGAAGCATTTCCACTTCCCGGCGCAAGCTCTCGATCATCAATTTCTCGTCCGGGAGAGGCGCATAGGGATTGGCCAGGATGTCAATAAGGATTAACCCTTCGTTGTCGACCGGATCGTAAAGCGACTTTTGCCGGTGCTGGCGTTTTTGAGCGTTTTCCTTTTTCTCATATTCACTGACCGCCGTGCGGGCAACCAGAGCCAGATAGGAATAAATCGACTTGTCGCTTTCGCCGATATAATTCCGCAGCCTTTTGCAATCATCCTTCACCAGCCGCACATAAGCATCCTGCGCCAGATCCTCGATAAGATTCTGGTCGTGCAAATGTTTCAGGCCGCAGTATCGCGTGACCATTAAGCGAATGTGATCATCAAAACGACGATAAAACTCGTTCCACACCAACCGATCATTCGATTCTTCGGCACAGCGTTTGACGAGAGCGTTATTCGAAAGCTCTTTAAAATCCATAGGCGACGAAATTAACCCGATTTGCCAGCCCTACAAACCGTGGTTTAGCCGTGCCGCAAAAAGCCCATGGTCGTCAGTTCGGAAAACTCATGACCATCAAGACGACAGGTGTGAAAGACGATTGAAAGAAAGGCGCGAAGACACACAGCGCACGGCACGGCATCATTATACAAAAGTAACGGTAGGAAGTCAAGGCTTTTTTTTAATCCAACATCGCAAAGGCCTCCTCAAGCTGCTGCCGGCGGTGCAATTGCGCATACGGCCCCTCGTTTAACAGCAGCGTTTCATGGGTTCCGGTTTCAACGATGCGGCCTTCGGCGAGCACGACGATCAGGTCCGCGTTTTTCACCGTGGAGATGCGATGCGAAATGATAATGCTCGTCCGCTCGCGCCTCAAACCGCGGAGGCCGCGCAGAATTTCCTCTTCCGTGTACGTGTCAACCGCAGCCAGCGCATCGTCGAGAATCAAAATGCTCGGCTGCCGGATAAGCGCGCGCGCCATCGCCGTGCGCTGCTTCTGGCCGCCGGAGAGATTGATGCCGCGCTCGCCGAGCATCGTCTCGAATTTTTCCGGAAACGCTTCGACCTCGTTGCGAATCTGCGCGACCGCCGCGGCGGCGAGCATTTCGTTCTCGAAAACATTTTTTCCCATGGCGCCGTTCTCGCGCGCCAGCCCGAAGATCATATTTTCGCGAATCGTATCGGAGAATAAAAACGTTTCCTGCGGCACGCAACCGAGGTGCCGCCGCAGAACTTCCAGCGGGAGACGCTTGATATCCACGCCGTCGATTAAAACTTTTCCTTCCGTCGGCTCGATCAAGCGCGGAATCAAATTCACCAGCGTTGATTTGCCGCTGCCGGTGTGCCCGACGATCGCCAGCGTCGAGCCGGCCGGAATTTTCAAATCAATGTGGCGCAACACCCAATCGCGGCCGGGATACGAAACGCCGGCGTTTTGAAATTCAATCTCGCCACGGATCATCGTGATCGCCGTGTCCGTCGCCGCGCCGTCTTTGATGTCCGGCAATTCGTGCAAAATGCGATTGAGACGGCCCATCGACGCCGTGCCCTGTTGCATGAGATTGATCACCCAGCCCAGCGCGATCATCGGCCAGGTCAACTCGCCCATGTAAGCAAAGAACGCGACAAACTGGCCTTTGGTAAAATCGCCCTGAATCACGCTGCGGCCGCCGAGCCACAATAAAATCAACGTGCTCGCGCCGGAGAGCAGACCCATCATCGACCACAACACGCCTTCGAGCTTGGCCAGCGATAAATTTCTGCGCAAATAATCGCGATTGAGATTGGCGAACGCGCCGATTTCATACGACTCGCGTTGATAGGCTTTGATGACGCGAATGCCGGAGAGGTTTTCCTGCGCCCGCGTTGTCAGACGGGAAAATTGCTCCTGAATTTTTTCATAAAGTTTGTGAATGCGGTCCATGGCAAAATTGACGGTGATCACCATGATCGGCAGCAGCAACATCGCCGCGAGCGTGAGCGGCGCATTCATCCACAGCATGATCGCCAGCGCGCCGATTCCGACCGTGAAGGTGTTGGTCGAATACATGATGCCGGGGCCGAGCAGCGAGCGCACCGAACCTAAATCATTGGTGGCGCGCGCCATCAGATCGCCGGTGGGAACACGATGAAAAAAATTCCGCGACAGCGTTTGCAAATGACGGAAATAATCGTTGCGCAAATCGTATTCGATCAATCTCGACACCACGATGATCAACTGGCGCATCCAGTAGCGGCAAATTCCGCCGAGCAATGAAACCAACAAAATTAAACCGCCGGCCTGCAGCAGCCTCGATTGCGTTATGCTTTTATCGAGCATATCGATGGCATGAAGCAACACCTGCGGCGCGAGCAGCGTCAAAGCGTTGGTGAGAATGATGAAAACGAGGCCGGTGAAAACTTGTTTGCGGTATTTTCGCAAATAAGGCAATAGCGTTCGCAATTCGCGCAACTCCGCGAGGCGGCCTAGTTTATCCTGCGTCATAAAATAGTCATTTTAAAGTTGAATCTGTGCAAAAAGCAAAGCTTTTATAGTGGGATCCGGATTTGCCGAATCGTTCGGATTCAAGCCATTAGATTTTTGATCCGGACGATTCGTAAAATCCGGATACAAAAGCTTTTCCTGTTTGGCTGCGCCTGTAAGGTTCCGGCTTATCCGGGTTGTGTGTGTTGCATGATAAATTCCCAGATGCGCGCAAAAATAATCTCGCGATCATAGTCAACGGTGAGCACGTGATAAGAATTTTCCACCGCCATTTGCTCGGCGGCGCCGGATTTGATCAGGCTCATGAGCAACGCCAGATTGTCAAACGGCACGACGTGATCTTCAGTCGCATGAATCGCGAGCACCGGCATCGTCACCGCCGGCAGCTCGTTGCGAACTTTGCGCAACATGCGCATAAGCTGCCGCACCGCGGACATCGGATAGCGATCGTAATTTTGCAGCAGCGCTTTGCCGTCGGCGTCGCGCACATCCGGGCCATTGGGTTTATAGCGCACTGAAACAAATGGGGCAAAAACATAGCTGGCAATTTCCAGGTGCAACGGCAATCGCAACGCCGCGGCCAGCGTCACCACGCCGCGAAAGTGGTGGTTCGCCGCGAGATGCAGTGCCAGCGTTCCTCCCATGGACTGGCCGATCACAAAAACGCGCGCGTGCTCTTGCTCAAGCTCCCGCAACGCTTTCTCGCTCGTGTCGATCCATTGCTGATAGGGAATGTCGCGCAGATCCTCCGGTTGCGTGGCATGTCCGGGTAGCGTCGGCACCGCCACGGCGCAACCCTGCCGGCGCAAAAAATTCGCCAGCCCTTCCATCTCCGCCGGATTTGCGGTGAACCCGTGCAGCAACAGACAGGCAATGGATTGTTCTCCGGTTTTGAGCATTGCGATTTAATATATCGTGCGCGAGGGAAAAAGTCAAGGCGGGAGGCGACACAGTTGAACGAGCGCCGATTCAACCATGACGGGCCTTACTTTCTGATGCCACAAAAAAACGCTTCCACTCCGGCAAGCGTTTTTAAAACAATTTTTCGATTAACGCCACAAACGTCGGATTGGCAAAAGTTAAAGCCGCTAGCGCGATGGCAATAAAGATATTCAATTTGAAATTGAGGCTTTTGAATTTCTCATCGACGACATTGAACCTTTCTTCAAAGACCTCTCGCGTTACCAGCTCTTTCTTTAATTCATCCTTGAGTTCACTTTTAGCCAGTTCTTTTTTCTCTACAACTGCTCTGGCAGTATTGTCGTTGATTGCTTCGATGGCTGATTCCATAGCACTGGCGAATTTTTCTGCCTTATTTTTATCGCCCAGCGCCTCGACCAATAAATCAAAGGCCTGTCGCGGTAAGGTGTAAGAAGTTTCCATTTTGCCTCCGGATTTTCGTAGATTATCTATGGCCGTCGTCTTGTTGATATTAAAAACTACGCATCTTTTTCTGAAAAGTCAAGCACGGTTTGAGACAAGTTCTTTCGCCATTTGTGCAACAATGGCAATCTCATCATCCCGAAGCGTGCGCGCATCAAGCCAGAAATAATCTTCGCGTAAATAACCAAGTATCGGGATCGCCGCGAGACGAAATTTTTTTGCCAATTCGGTCGCGGAATAAACTTTACTGCGCAGGCCGACGGCAAAGCTCGGAATTTTCTCGATGGGCAGTGCGCCGCTACCGGCTTCGGCGTCGGAAGCACGGACAATCGTTGCAAGCATGTCACTGCAATTCTCATTAATCGCTTGCTGCAATTGTACGGCGCGGGCGCGCACCACGCGGCGTTTTTCCGTGAGCATGCGCCACACCGGATGCGCTTTCATCAACTGTTCCGGCTGCAAAAAAAGCCGCAGCGTGCTTTCCAGCAATGCCAGCGTGACTTTGTCGCAGCGCAGCGCGCGCATGAGCGGATTCTTTTTAATTTTTGCCATCCAGCCTTTTTCGCCGGCGATCAAACCGCATTGCGGGCCGCCCAAAACTTTGTCGCCGCTAAACGTGATAACGCTCGCGCCGGCGCGAATGCTTTCACTCACCACCGGCTCGTACGGCAGGCCGAATTTTCGCAAATCCAGCAGCACGCCGCCGCCGAGATCGTGCACAATAGGCAAATTATGTTTGCGCCCTAATTTCACCAGCTCGTCGAGATGAACTTCCTGCGTGAAACCGACGACGCGATAGTTGCTCGTATGCACCGCGAGCAGCGCGCCGGTTTTCGGCGTGACGGCTTCGGCATAATCAGCGGCTTTCGTTTTATTCGTCGTGCCGACTTCCACCATCTTCGCGCCGCTTTTGCGAATCACCTCCGGCATGCGAAACGCGCCGCCGATTTCCACCAGTTGGCCGCGCGAAATGATCACTTGTTTTCCGAAAGCCATCGTGTTCAGCGCGAGCAAAACCGCGGCGGCATTGTTATTCACGACGCATGCAGCTTCCGCGCCGGTTAATTGACATAATATTTTTTCAACGTGCAAATTGCGGTCACCGCGCTCGCCGGTTTCCAGATCGATTTCGAGATTGCAATAGCCCGCGAGAATTTCCTGTGCGTGTATCTGCGCCGCGGGCGCTAAAACCGCGCGGCCCAATCCGGTGTGCAAAATTACGCCCGTGCCGTTGATGACACGTTTCAGGCTCGCGCTTAAAAGTTGCTCCGCATGTACGAGTGTTAGTTTTACAACTTGCTGCAAAACATTTTCAGTATCAACCTGTGCCGGCGGATTTTTTTTCCACCGCTCCCGCAAAGTCGCTATCGCGTGCCGCACGCAGTTGGTGAGAATCGTGGAAGGCAATTGGCTTTTTAGCTTGTCGATGATAGAAACTTGCAATACTTTTTCGACGGCGGGTAAATGACGGAGTGCGAGGTTGGGGGAATTAATTTGACGCATAATTTTTAAGATGAAAATTTTTAGAAAAAGCAATGATTTTTTTTAACCACCAAGACACAAAGGCACGAAGAAAAAAACAAAACACATCATAGCTTTTTTGGGGTGTTTTGGTGTCTTCGTGGTGAATAAATTTTTAAACCACTAAGACACAAAGGCACGAAGGAAAAACAAAAACCATATCATAAGCTTTTTGGTGTCTTGGTGTCTTCGTGGTGAATAAATTCTTAAACCATTAAGACACAAAGGCACGAAACAAAAACGACAGCATAAGCTTTTTTGCTGTCCCAGTTAGCCATCCAAATACTTCCGGGTCAGCTTAGACTTGCGAAAAGTGACAACAACCGCCCCACTCATTTCAGCGTATTCAGGCTCAGGCAAACCGGCGGCGCGGCACAGCTCGATCATCCGCAACGTTCCCGTGCCCCACTGTTCGATGTAACGAATAAGAAGGAAAGCGCGCGCGATGCGATGATTGCGTGGCCGCGAGTTGTGGGTGCGATAGAGATCGCTGATGGTGATGCCCTCGGGCAATAGTCCCGGACTCCACACCTCAACGCGGTCATCGAAAATGCGCACTTGCACATTGCTGATGTTCGGTTTGCTGCTGGATGCTATTGGCCAGCGCCTCCAGCGTATCCTTGCCAATGTCGACGCCCAACACTCTGCCGGCATTGGTGACGCCAATCACAATCGTGCCACCCTGACCGTTAGCAAAGGCGCCGGCAGTCTCGATGATTTCGCGTATCTCGCCGAGCGATTGCTTAAACTCAAGTATTTCGCTTTCACCGGCGTCAAGCATTTGTTGAATTGCATTTGCCATTCTTGTACCCGTCGCGTTTATTTTTTCGACAATCACGAACTCCTCATCCCGCTGTCAATTTGTCAACGCGTCATATGAAAGTCAAGCTCAAATTTCTTTTGAACCAATCGGCTCATAACGGCGTCCTATTCCCAGAGACAAAGACCGTCCGCCTGGAATTTTCCCTGCTCGCCAAACCCGGATTGACAAATATTCCTTTTTTAATATGGTGTTGACGCATGATCCGACGCGCTATCCTTCTACTTACATTGGTGTTCGCCGCTTCCCTTTTCGCCCAGTTCGAGCATCTTTCGCTCGAACATGGCCTCTCGCAAACCACCGTCAAATGCATCCTGCAAGATCGCAAGGGCTATCTATGGTTTGGCACGTCGGATGGATTGAACAAATATGACGGTTATAACTTTACGATTTATCGCCACAATTCGCTGGACGCCCATTCACTTTCAGATGATAACATCTGCGCGATCGCCGAAGATAAATCCGGCGCGCTTTGGGTTGGAACAACAAGAGGCGGATTGAATCGCTTCGATCGCGCCGGCGAGCACTTCGTGCGTTACACCTTGCCCGTTCCCACCGGCCCGGCGGGCGCTGCCGAGAATGAAAGCGCCGATCTACCGTTCATTTTTTCATTTTTTGTCGATCAAACCATCACGACTTTGTATGTGGATTCCAGCCGGGGCAATCATCATCTGTGGATCGGCACGTGGCGCAACGGCCTTTATAAAATAAATCTCCAACAGCTTGATAAAATGGCCTCGCCCGGCGAGGGCTTAACATCAAGCGGCGTTCTTCATTATCAACATCATCCCGCCGATCCGAAGAGTCTCAGCGATAATCGCATACGCGCCATTTGTCGAGATCAAAAAGGGAGGTTATGGGTTGGAACATTTGGCGGCGGTTTGAATCGTTTTGACGATGCCACCGCGAGCTTTCAACATCTCAAGCATGATCCGTCCAACCCCAACAGTCTGAGCGATAATCATGTCCTGGCAATATACGGGGAAAGATCCGGCGCGCTGTGGCTCGGCACGCTCGGCGGCGGATTAAACAAGCTTGTTTCGGCAGCAGACGAGCCAGTCTCCGGGCAACCGGCTTTGAGCAGCCTCAAATTCGTCGGTTCAGCTTTTGATCATCCTCACAATAATATCGCGTCCGGCTTTCGTTTCATTCATTATCGCCATGATCCGGCCAATGCTTTCAGCTTGAGCGGCAATGACGTTACGGCCATTCTCGAAGATCGTAATCAGACGCTATGGGTGGGAACATTCGGCGGCGGACTCAACCAATTCGACCCCGTGACTGAACGCTTTGCGCATTTTCGGCGCGACCGTTTTAATCCGAACAGTTTCCGCGCCAACGATGTTTTATCCATCTATGAAGATCAATCCGGTATTATCTGGATCGGCTCACAGCTCGGCGTCGGCGTCAGCAAATATGATCGGCGCAAAGAAAAATTCATGCACTACAAAAACGATCCGTCGAATCCCCACAGTTTGAGCGACGACGTGGTCTGGTCGATTTTTACAGCGCCCGGACGCGACGATATCGTCTGGATTGGCACGTATCATGGCGGCTTGAATCGCTTTGACCGAAAAACCGGACGCTTCACGCCATTTCGACACGACCTGTCCGATCCTCACAGCTTGAGCCAGAATCACGTTCGCGCCATTTGCGAGGATGAGGCGGGCGCGCTTTGGGTCGGGACCTTTAGCGCCGGGCTTAACAAATTGGTTCCGGAGGGGGCGGAAAAGTCAAAGCACGGCATCGTTCGTTTTACCCATTACCAACACGACTCCACCGATCCATACAGCTTGAGCCATAATTACGTTCGCGCGCTGCATAAAGATAAATCCGGCGCTCTGTGGATTGGAACGATTGGCGGCGGGCTGAACCGCTTTGAAAAAAGCTCCGGCCGTTTTATCCGCTATCAACACAACCCGGCGAATCCCAACAGCCTGAGCGACGACCGGGTTTATACCATTTATGAAGATCGCGCCGGCACGCTCTGGATCGGGACTTTTGGCGGCGGGCTTAATAAAATTTTTATTCCCAACGCCGGTGGCAGAGCGAAAAATTTTGAAGGTCTCTATTTCGTATCCTATAAAAACGATGCAACTGATTCCACCAGTTTGGGCGATAATCGGGTGATGGCGATTTGCGAAGGCCGCGACGGCATGTTGTGGATTGGGACCTTTGGCGGTGGACTGAATCAATTTGATCGCGCCTCCGGCAAGTTCAAGCGCTTTGGCATGCACAACGGTTTGCCGAGCGACGTGATTTACGGGATACTGGAAGACGCGGGCGGCAATCTCTGGATCAGCTCGAATTATGGCCTGTCCCGTTTCAATCCGCGCACGTTGACGTGCAAAAATTACGATGAGCGCGACGGCTTGCAGAGCAAAGAGTTCAGCGGCGGCGCTTTTGCCGAAAGCCCGGATGGCGCCATGTTCTTCGGCGGCATCAACGGGTTGAATTATTTCTTTCCCGACAGCATCCAGGATAATTTGTTCGTGCCGCCGACTGTGATTACCGCGTTCAAAAAATTCAACGACGTCGCCGGCCGCGAAATGGAAAAAATCGAGCTGGCGCACACCGACAATTTTTTTTCATTTGAATTTTCGGCTTTGGATTTTGCCGATCCGGTAAAAAATCAGTACGCCTATTATCTCGAAGGCTTTGACCAAAGTTGGATTTTTTCCGGAACCCGGCACACGGTGAGTTACACCAATATCGATCCCGGGCAATATACGTTTCGCGTCAAAGGCGCCAACCATGACGGAATCTGGAATGAAGTCGGCGCCGCCGTTCAGATCACGATTCACCCGCCCTTTTGGCAAACCTGGTGGTTTCGGCTGTCGGCGCTCGGCCTGCTCGCGGCGACTATATTTATGCTGCACGAATATCGGGTGAAACAAAAAATCGACAAAATGCTGGAAATCGAGCGGGTCCGCAAAGCGGAAAACGAAAAATTGCGCAAACAGGTTGCCGATGATTTTCACGACGAATTCGGGCAAAAATTGACCAATATCGCTTTGTTTGCCGAAATCATCAGAAGAAATTTAAACGGCGCGGCGCCACGGACGGCGGCGCATTTGAATAAGATCAATGACGCGGCCGCCAGCTTATCCGACGGCATGCGCGATTTTATTTGGACGCTGGATCGCAACAAAGACTCCTTTTACAATGTCGCGACCCGTTTAAAAGATTGCGGCGAGCTGCTGTTTGCCAAAACGAAAATCGGTTTTGAAATGACCGACATTTCCCCCGATTGGGAAAACATGGCGTTATCCATGGATTGGAAGCGCCACTTGATCCAAATTTTTAAAGAAGGAATGAAAAACGCCGTCAAACATGCGGCATGCGCGAAGGTGACGCTCAACATTGCTTGCACCGATCAGCGTCTGGACATCCGGCTCGCGGATGACGGCAAGGGCTTTGAAAACGACGACACGGAATATGGCGCGGGCCTGCGTTACATAAAAAAACGCGCCGGCAAAGTCGGCGGCGATTTGAAAATTATTTCACAACCCGGCCAGGGAACGATGATTCAATTCACGGGCAAAATAAACCAACCCGAGCCATCACAACCTGGACGAGCTGGAACCTTGCAGACGTAGCCAAACAAAAAAAGGCTTTTTGTATCCGGATTTCACGAATTGCCCGGATCAAAATTTAACTGCTTGAATCCGGGCGATTCGACAAATCCGGATACCACTAAACAGTCTTTGCTTTTTTTGTAAAGCTATCGCTTGCAACAGATTAAATTTAACCGTTCACGTTTCTAAGGTATAATATCATGATCACTGTCACCATTGTCGAAGATGACGGCGATCTGCGGGAAAATCTGGCGTTCTTGCTCGATAGCACGAAAGGTTACGGCTGTGTGAGCACATACCCGGATTGTGAAACCGCCCTGCTCGGTATCGAAAAAGATTTGCCGGACGTGATTTTGATGGATATTGGCTTGCCCGGCATGTCCGGCATCGAAGGCATTCGCGAGATTAAAAAAATGTGGCCCGCCCAGAACATTATCGTCTTGACCGTGCACGATGATGACGAGCTGGTGTTTGAGGCGTTGTGCGCCGGCGCCGGCGGCTATTTGATCAAAGGCATGGCGCCGGAAAAATTGCTCGAAGCGATCCGCGAGGCGCAGGAAGGCGGCGCGCCGATGAGCGCCCATATCGCCCGCATGGTCGTTGGCTCATTTCAAATCGAATCGCAGACCACCTTAACCCGGCGCGAGAAAGAAATTCTGACGCATTTGTGCAAAGGCAAAAGTTACAAAATGATCGCCGGCGCGCTGTTTATCAGCCAGGACACGGTGCGCTCGCATATCCGCCACATTTATCAAAAACTCCACGTCCGCTCCAAATCCGAAGCGGTGGTGAAAGCGTTGAAGGAGCGGCTGGTGGCGATTCATGTTTAGTCACGACGCGCCAAAAACCCAAAAAATTCTTTCGGACGCAGTCAACGTCATGCAATTCGCTAGAAACCAATAGGGGTTCTCGAATAAAAACACCTCGTGCATTCAGTGCGGAATTTGTATTGCGGTGTGTCCGATGGAGGTGTTGAAGTTTGGCGAACAACCGAAAGCGGTTTTGAAAACGACGTAATGATGACTAAACTCAAGAAAATAAAAAGCCAGAGCAAAACGGCCCTGGCTTTTCAATGTATAAAGCGAATAGGGTTAAAATGGGGTTAATTGGACGCACCGGAAATCTTGATCACGACGGTTCGATTGCGGGCAAGATTACTTAAAGGAACATCAAAATAAGGAATATTATCGACGGCGCCGGCGCTTATCGTGGAAAATTTGATGGACGGAAAGTGTGTCGTCTTTCGCAAATGCTCCCTGACCGCGCCGGCGCGGTTCTGTGCGAGCGCCTCGTTATTCGGATGTTTGGTGGTATCGGCATAACCGATAATTGAAATAAGAGAAATTTTTTGATCATACGGCAGCAACCGGCGCCCAAGCCGCAAGAGCAGACTATCCGCACGAGGATTGATTCGATCATCTCCCGAGGCAAAAAGACCTGCTTCAAACCAAATCACTAGTTTGTCGCCCTCTTTTTCCATCCCGATTCCGTTAATATTTTTTATCTCGGCCTGGAGCAAATCCCCAAACGCATCGGATTGTTTGGCCAAATTCGGTGGATTGGCAACCATCACGCTGTCGGCTTGCGGTTGTCTGTTGGTAATCTCCGCCTGTGAATCCGTAAGTATGACCCATAGAACAAAGCCGGCAATTCCAAAGGCGGCAAAGCCAAAGATGGCATAGAGATTGGCCCGCAGCGCGAATTTGCCCAGCGGACTTGCCTTCAGACGTTTGGTTTTTTTGAGACCGTCTTGCGCTTCGACATTGGCCGAATCTTTGGCGAGCGCTTTTTGCCATTGCGCGATGGCGGCGTCAAATTGGCCTTGTTGGACGAAGATCTTCGCGCGCAGTAAATATACTTCAATCGGGCTTTCTTCCGTGTTGAATGTTTCCAACAAAGCGCTCGCCTCGCGGTAATTCCCAGCGGCCGCCATCCGCGCGGCGATCAGCAGGGTCGGGTTGGTCGTGGAGGGATTCATATTTTGAGTTCCGGATAGCAAAATCTTATTCGTCATTTTTTAACAAAATTATGTACGCCTCTTCAGGCGAGATACCTGACGGCAAGTTTTTTAAAAATTCCGCCGGGCTGGGGTACCAGATGGCCGGCACATTTACCACGGCGAAAGTTTTGCCGGTGCGATCTAAAACTGTGGTCGTAAATTGTGAAAGAGCGGGCTTCTCTCGGTTGATCAACTCGACTCTCGCAGCGAAGACGCCATTCACCTCGACTGGCAAGCGCCCGCTCGACCATCTGCCATCGGCGCGTCGAAATTCAATCGTGAGTCCGCTGGCCAAAACCGCAGCGCTTTCGACATTTCCCAAAACGAGATAGATCGGCATTGTCGAGATGCGCTCATATTGCAGCTTGATTCCGACGTCGCCGGTTTGTGTTCCATACCTCTCTTGCGATTGGTTTTCTGCCGGTAAATTCCCCAGGAAAATGGCTACATGTTTATCGAGATCAGAGACGGCGACGACAAGTTTGCGATCCGCCTCTTCTAGTCTTTCCAAATCTTGAATAGTTAACGTTTCCGGCGCGCCTTTGGCAAGCAGTTCATCCATTAATTTGACCGCAGCGAGATTGACGTTATATCGATCCATCGGCATCATAACCCCACGCAGCGCCACTACGTGCAAAGCAAGCGAATAATAGGGCCGCCAGCGTATCCGCCGATCGATTTCATTCACCGCGTCTTCAACCTTCTCAAGACTTGCCTTGTCGCCGCGCGCTTGCTCCAGCTCGTTTTCAATCGTCGTGATCGCCTCATTGTCTTTGTCCGTCGCGTTTTTTCGGATACCCTGCAATTTCTGGCGCACGCGCACCTCGCTTTGGTCCTGCCAAATTTTATTGAGCGCGCCGGAGAGTTCGAGCACTCTTCGCCAGGCGCGATAGCAAGCGTCGCCCTCGCCCGGTTTCGCTCGCGCCAAATCCGTGTCGATATCTTCGACGACTTTCAAATTTTGAATCACCGCCAGCGATTCGTTGACGCACGCCACCGGACTTTCGGCTTGCAACTTTTGCACTTGGGCCAAACGCGACTTCTCCTCCTCGAGCCGTTTGGCAATATCCTCGACTTTGATGCCGAAGCCCTCTGCTTTGAAGGTTGCTTCAAAATCCTCGTTGAGCAGAGGAATATAAGCCACGGCGTGAATTTCGCGCGATTCGTCTACAACTATAGTGAGATCAATTTCTGAACCCTGCGGAACGTCCATCGTGACACGCTCGTCGCTGCCCTTGATGATAACCGATCCGACATGCACGTTGCAAGCCGCGTGATCGTCTTCAGCGCCGAGCAAATGAGTCACAGCTTCCAAAATGGGAATACGCAGAACGTCTTCTTTGCTGCCTTTGCAAATTGGCTTTTGTGTTACAAGTGTGAATTGGCCTTTCGCCGGCAGATCCGCTCCTTCTTTAATCAAAATCGCGGTTTTATTGCCCTTAAGTGTCACGCGCAAAGAATTAGCCAGCCGCGGTTTGACCGTGGAATAAGGATACCAAATTTCCGGCTCATTCACCGTGGCGAGAACGCGGCCCGCTCCATCCAAAACTTTGGTCGTAAATTTTGACGGCAACGGCTTGCCGCGATCAAGAAGCATAGCTTCAACTAAAAACATGCCATTTTCGTCGACCGGTAAACGGCCACTCGTCCACAGGCCGTCGGCTCGATGCACTTCGACCATCAATCCATCGACGCCGTTTGCGCTTTCGATTTTTCCATACAAATGGCACTGCGGCAATTTCGAAGTGCGCTCGTATTGCAATTTGATTTGCACGGCACCGTTAGAGGTTTCGAGAACGGCAAAATGTTTTTTTAAATCATCTGGAATTTCTACGGTACTGGCATAAATAGCAGCGCCCTGCGCGACAACCGTCATCGGATCGATGGAATCGATAATTCCAATATTGAGTCGTTCGGCGAGAATTCTTTTGAGATAAGGCGTTTTGGTTGGGCCGTCGAGCAAGATCAGACCTTGCACATCTCTGGCGCTCAATCGATTTTTGTTCAACAAGTTCTGGCAAATGTGAACCGCTTTTTCGACGTCGGGCGCAATCAATTTTTCGTACATCTTTCTGGTCACTGGAATTTCAACTTTTACTGACCTGCCGCGATCGTCGTCGCAGAACACGCCTTCGATTGCAACAATCGTTTCTTCGCGTTTCGACAATTCCATCTTGGCCTGCTCGACCGCCAGCATGAGCCTGCCCCAGGCCGATTTATAGGCCGGGTTTCTCTCGGAAAATTCATTGAGTACATAAATTTTGGCCAGCTCATTTTTGACATAATCGAAAAGCTCGCGGTCAAATTTGCCGCTGCCGAGACGATTGTCGCCGGCGTGGCCTTCCGAAGGCACGACCATCTGACCATTACGAACGAGAACGAGTGATACGTCCAGTGTGCCGCCAAGATCAAAGACCATCCACTGCGCATTTTGATCCTGTGCGGAAAACCTGTAAGCAAGTACAGCGGCGATGGGTTCGGGCAACAATGGAGAATATAACAGCCCAGCCAATCTCGCGGCTTCGCGCGTGCCTTCGCAAGCGGCTTGTTCGAACATAGCTGGGACGGTAATGACGGCGGCCTTGACCTCTTCGCCCGTTTCTTCACGATAAGCCTTGAGAAGCTCACCAATAACGATTGCCCCCAATTGTGGCGCGGTTTTGACGATCCGCGCTTCCGGAAACTCGTAGCGGTCATCCTGACCCATACGAATTTTGTATCTCATGTGGCCAGTGCCTTCGCCGGGAGATTGCGTCAGTATAGCTTTGTAAGCCGAGTGACCAACGAGCATCCTGCCGCGCTTGTCGATGTAAACGGCTGAAGGCATGATTTCGTCCCAGCCATTCGGTTTGATGACTCTTGGTCCGTCGTTTTCCATCACAGCAATACAAGAATGCGAGGTGCCGTAATCGATGCCTACAGAAGGATTCATGACGATTCCTTACTCGTGCTAATTTGTTTTCTTCTTAATCGTCGTGCCATACGCATCTTCCGGCTCAGTGTCCGCCGGCAGCGTGCCGAGAAACTTGGCCACGTGTTGATCGAGGTTCGGAATGGCGGCGACCAGCTTGCGATCCATTTCTTCGATGCGCTTCAAATCCTCGTTCGTCAACGTTTCCGGCGCGCCTTTGGCAACCAGCTCGTCCATTAATTTGACCGCCGCGGAATGAATATTGTATTGATCCCTCGGCATCATGACGCCGCCCATCGCCGCCGTGTGCAGCGCCAGCGAATAATAAGGCCGCAAGCGGATCCGCCGATCAATTTCTTGCACCTCGTCTTCAATTTTCTCGAGGCTCGTTTTGTCGCCGCGCGCCTGCTCCAGCTCATTTTCAATCGCCATGACGGCCTCGCGGTCTTTGTCAGTCGCGCTTTTGCGGACGCCCTGCAATTTCTGGCGCACGCGCGCCTCGCCCTGATCTTGCCAAATTTTATTGATGGCGCCGGAAAGCTCGAGCACTCTTCGCCAGGCGCGATAGCAGGCGTCGCCTTCACCCTGTTTCGCCCGCGTCAAATCCTTGTCGATGTCTTCGACGACTTTCAGATTATGAATCACTGCAAGAGATTCATTGACGCGCGCCACCGGGCTTTCGGCTTGCAACTTTTGCACTTGCGCCAAACGCGATTTCTCCGCCTCAAACCGATTTGCAACATCGTCAACTTTAATGCCAAAGCCCTCTGCTTTAAAGGTGGCTTCAAACTCCTCGTCGAGCAAGGGAACATACGCCACGGCGTAAATTTCGCGCGATTCGTCGACAGCGATGGTGAGATCAATTTCTGAGCCCGGCGGAACATCCATCGTGACGCGTTCGTCGCTGCCTTTGATGATGAGCGATCCGACATGCACGTTGCAATCCGCGTGG
>Ga0247727_10005859_pt1 | contig 24524 bp, 22 predicted proteins | sample WisWelCaveWW1625_FD_202498 | JGI IMG/M metagenome (GOLD analysis project Ga0247727, IMG submission 202498) | Biofilm microbial communities from Wishing Well Cave, Virginia, United States - WW16-25 | ecosystem: Environmental > Aquatic > Deep subsurface > Groundwater > Cave microbial mat | place... | reverse complement strand
GCTGAACCGCGTTACACTCCGTGCGCATTGGGCGGGCCTCCTGATCCGTTATAGGTGTTTTCGGCAACTCACCTTGTAACGAATCAGCCCGCCCTTTGCTATGTCATTCGTGAGATATGCGGGTTAGTGGCCGCGGGCAAGAGCGGGTCCGCGTGCGGGGCGATGGTCCCCGCAGGCGACATCGCCCGGAGCCGCGCCGGCGCGATGTCCGCGCCTGCGCCGCGAGCCACGCGCGCGCGGCGAGGCAGTCGCCGAAGGGGAGCCATCGCCCCGCGATCGCGCGGACCGGCCCGCCCGCGCTCCGCGCGCCTACTTCGCAGCCGGCAGCCGGCTCCTCAGGTACGCGTCGATGAACACGTCGATCCCGCCGTCGAGGACAGCGTCGACGTTCGACGTCTCGGCGCCGGTCCGGTGGTCCTTCACCATCGTGTAGGGGTGCAGCACGTACGAGCGGATCTGGTTCCCAAACTCGATCCCCTTCTTCTTCGCCGCCTTCTCCTCCTGCTTCTCGCTCTCGATCCGCTTGAAGTGGTCGTACAACCGCGCGCGGAGCACCTTCATCGCGCTCGCGCGGTTCCGGTGCTGCGAACGCTCCGTCTGGCACTGCACGACGATCCCCGTGGGGAGGTGCGTGATCCGCACCGCGCTCGAGGTCTTGTTGACGTGCTGGCCGCCCGCGCCCGACGCGCGGAACGTGTCGACGCGCAAGTCGGCGTCCTTCACCTCGACCTCGATATAGTCCTCCCGCTCCGGGAGGACGTAGACGGACGCGAACGCCGTGTGGCGTCGGTGGTTCGCGTCGAACGGCGAGATCCGCACGAGCCGGTGGACGCCGATCTCGGCCTTGAGGTAGCCGAACGCGTAGGCGCCCTGGACCTCGATCGTCGCACCCTTGATGCCGGCCTCCTCGCCCGACTGGAGATCGAGGACCTCGCCCGAGAGGCCGCGGCGCTCGATCCAGCGGAGGTACATGCGCAGGAGCGTCTCCGCCCAGTCCTGCGAGTCGGTCCCCCCCGCGCCGGAGTGGATCGTGACGATCGCGCTCAGCGGGTCGTCCTCGTCGGAGAGTAGGCTCCGGCGCTCGAGGTCGTCGAGGCGCGCCGCGGCCGCGTCGAGCATCGCGCCGATCTCGCCGCCGAGCGAGTCGTCCCCCGACTCGCGCGACAAGTCGATGAGGTCGCCGATCTCGCGGATTCCGGTCTCGATCTCCTCCACCGAGCGGATCCAACCCTTCTCGCCGGAGACCTCCTTCGTCACCTCCTCTGCGCGCCGGCGATCCTCCCAGAAGCCGGGACTCCCCATCTCGGCCTCGAGGCTCGCGATACGCGCCCGCCGCCCGGCGAGGTCAAAGATGCTCCGTGATCTTGCCGAAGCGGTCCGCGATCTCCCGATGGCGCTGAGGGTGCTCGACGTTCATCTCCGCTCTCCTCCCGGCTTCCTCTCACCGCCCGATCGGCGCGGAGGAAGCGTCTTGATGGTCTCCCACAGGACGGCGGCCTTCCGATCCAACTCGTCGGCCGAGCCGTCGTTCTCGATGACGAAGTCCGCGCGCGGCCGCTTCCGCTCGTCGGGCCACTGGCGGCGCATCCGCGCGAGCGCGTCCGCGCGCGCGACCCCGCCGGCGGCCAGGCGCGCGAGCCGCGTCTCCTCGGCGCTCGTCACGAGGACGAGGGCGTCGAAGAGATCGGTCCGGCCAGCCTCCATTATAAGGCTCGCCTCGACGACGAGCACAGGGGCGTTCGCCGCGCGCCGCTCGGCGTCGATCCACCGCGCGATCTCCGCGAGGATCGGCGGGTGGAGGATCGCGTTGAGGGTCTCGGCGGACTCGTCGTCCGCGAACGCGCGCGTCGCGAGCCGGTGGCGGTCCACCTCGCCGTCGGCGCCCAGGACCTCGGGGCCGAACGCGTAAAGGAGCGACTCGCGCACCTCGGGACGGCCGAGGAGCCCCCACCCGATCCTGTCCGCATCGATGGCCCGGGCGCCGAGGCGCTCCCACGCCCCCACGACGCTCGACTTCCCAGACGCGATCCCCCCCGTCACGCCGACGACGATCATGCCGCGCGCCCCGGCGCCCGCGCCCGCCCCGACGACCGTCCCCCCCTCACGCGAGGTCCGCCCAGTTCGGCCCGCGCCCCACGTGGACGTCGATCGGGACGGAGAGCGCGAGCGGCGCCCGCATCGCGTCGGCCGCGCGCGGGAGAAACGCGTCGAGCGCGCGCGGCGCCCCCTCGAAGACCAACTCGTCGTGCACCTGGAGGATCATGAGGCATTCCGGACGCTCCTCCTCGATCGTCGCGTCGATCGCGATCATCGCCATCTTGATCAGGTCCGCCGCCGTCCCCTGGATGCGCGAGTTCACCGCGAGCCGCTCGCCGAGCGCCTGCACCCCGCGGTTCGTCGAGGCCAGTTCGGGGACGTAGCGCACGCGCCCCGCCATCGTCGTCACGAACCCCTTCGTGCGCGCCTCCGCGATCGTCTCGTCGATCCACGCCTTCACGGCCGGGTACGTCGCGAAGTACTCGTCGATGAAGGCGCGCGCGTCCTCGCGGCTGATCCCGAGCCGCGTCGCGAGCCCGAACGCGCCCATCCCGTAGATGATCCCGAAGTTCACGGCCTTCGCTCGATCGCGCGCCTCGTCGTCCACGGCGCCCTCCGGCAACTTGAGGACGCGCGCCGCGGTGCGGCGGTGGATGTCGGCGCCCTCGCGGAACGCGGCGGTGAGCGCGGGGTCCCCGGTGAGGTGCGCGAGGATCCGGAGCTCGATCTGCGAGTAGTCGAGACTCGCCATCTCCCAGCCAGCGCGCCGCGGCACGAACGCGCGCCGGATCTCGCGCCCGAGCGCCGTCCGGACCGGGATATTTTGCAGATTTGGGTCCGAGGACGAGAGGCGGCCGGTCGCGGCGACCATCTGGTTGAACGAGGTGTGGATCGCACCGGTCCTCGGGTTCACGAGCCGCGGGAGCGCCTCGACGTACGTCGAGCGGAGCTTCGCGAGCCTCCGGTACTCGAGCACCTTGCGCGGCAGCTCGTGCTCGATGCCGAGCTCCTCGAGCACCTCCTGGTCGGTCGAGTAGCCGGTCTTCGTCTTGCGGCGCGGTCCGAGCCCGAGCTTCTCGAACAGGACCGCGGCGAGCTCCCGAGTCGAGTTCACGTTGAACGGCTCTCCCGCGAGACGGTGGATGTCGCGCACGAGGGCATCCATCTCCTTCTCGAAGGCGGCGCCGAGCGAGCGAAGGCGCTCCGTGTCGACGAAGACGCCCGCGCGCTCCATCCGGACGAGGACCGGGATCAGCGGGACCTCGATTTCCTCGAAGAGGCGCGAGAGCCCCTTCTCCGCGAGCGTCGGGGCGAACCGGTTCGCGAGACGGAGCGTCATGTCGGCGTCCTCGCAGGCGTACTCCGCGGCGTCGCCGACGGCGACCTGGGCCATCGTCCTCGCGTCCTTCCCCTTCCAGATGAGGTCGGTGATCGGGATCATGCGGTGCCCGAGGACCTCGAGGGCGAGGGCGTCGAGGTTGTGCTGCCGGCGCTCCGGCTCGAGGAGGAACGACGCGAGCATCGTGTCGAAGCGGATCCCGCGCACGGGGAGGTCGTGGTTCGCGAGGACAACGACGTCGTACTTGATGTTCTGCCCCACCTTCGCGAGCGACTCGTCGGCGAAGAGCGGCGCGAGGATCGCGCGCGCGGCGTCGAGGGGGAGGCGGGGCCCCGACTCGTGGCCGACCGGCACGTAAACGGCCTCTCCCTCGCGGTGCGCGAGCGAGATGCCAACGAGAGTCGCGCTCATCGGATCCTCGCTCGTCGTCTCGGTATCGAGCGCGAAGCGGCCCGCCGCGCGGAGGTCCGCGGCGACGCGGGCGAGCGCGCCGGCGTCGGCGACGGTCACGTATCCGGGCGTGCGGCGGCGCGGGGCCGTCTCCTCCAGGGCCAGCCGAGGGGCGCCGATCTCCGGGGCGGTCGCGGGCGACGCCGCGTCGGACGCCGTGCCGCCCACGCCCCCCGCGGTGCCCGCGTTCCCCGCGGATCCCGGCGCGCCCGCGTCGTCCCCCTCGACGAGCGCGAGGAGACGCCGGAACTCGAGCGCCTCGAAGAGCACTCGGACGGCGCGCCGGTCGAACGTCTTCGTCGCGAGCGACTCGACCGACGCCGCGAGCGGGATGTCGGTCGCGATCGAGACGAGCTCGCGCGACAGGAGCGCCATCTCGCGGTCCTCTCGAAGCGCCTCCTGGATCTTCTTCCCGGGCGCGCGCTCCGGGGCCGCCAGGATCTCGTCGAGCGACCCCGCCTCCTCGAGAATCTTCAACGCCGTCTTCTCGCCGACGCCCCGCACGCCGGGAACGTTGTCGCTCGAGTCGCCCATGAGCGCCAGGAGGTCGACGACGCGCTCGGGCGGCACGCCGAGCCGCTCGCGCACGCCCGCCGCGTCGAGGAGCGCCCACGCGTTCCCCTCGCGCCCCGGCGCCAGCACGCGCACGCGCTCGGAGACGAGTTGCAGGAGGTCCTTGTCCCCCGAGACGAGCAGGACCTCGATCCCCGCCGCCTCCGCCCGCCGCGCGAGCGTCCCCATGATGTCGTCCGCCTCGTAGCCCGGGGACTCGAGGACCGGGATCGCGAGCGCCGCGACGACCTCCCGGACGCGCGGGAGCTGCGCGACGAGGTCATCCGGCATCCGGTCGCGCGTCGCCTTGTACTCCGCGTAGCGCGCGTGGCGGAACGTCGGCTCCTTGGAATCGAGCACGAACGCGAGATAGTCCGGCGCGTGCTCGCGCAGGACCTTGATGAGGGCGGCCGCGATGCCGTAGGCCGCGCTCACGACCTCCCCTTTCGAGGTCACGAGCGGGTTTCGGATGAACGCGAAGTGGGATCGGTAGATGAGCCCCGCGCCGTCGACGAGGACGAGGCGCTTCATCCGATCGAGAGGCGAAGTCGCCGCTCCGTCGGCCGCGCTTCGACGACGTCCGCGGCGAGGTCGTGCGCGGTGGCGCCGGTGACGAGCGCCTCGACGAACATCCCCGGCTCGGCGCTCCCCGAGAGGACGACGAGCCCGTCGACCTCCGGCGCGTCCGCCTCGGTCCGGCCGTGCAAACGCCCGGCGTGGTCGCGCCCCTCGACGAGGACGCGCACGCGCGTCCCGATCTTCGCGGAGTTCGCCTCGAACGCGATCGCGTCGGAGCGCTCACGCAGCGCGTCGGCGCGCTCGGCGGACACCTCGCTCGGCACGGCGCCGGGCATCGCCGCGGCCGGCGTCCCATCTTGCGGCGAGAAGAGGAACGCGCCGATCCGCTCGAAGCGCGCCTCCTCGACGAGGTCGAGGACCGCCTCGAAGTCCTCGTCGGTCTCGCCCGGGAAGCCGAGGAGGAACGTCGTGCGGAGCGTCACGCCGGGGACCCGTTCGCGGAACGCCCGGACGAGGCGGCGCAGGCGCTCCGGGCTCGTGCCGCGGTTCATCGCCGCGAGGATCCTCGCGCTCGCGTGCTGCACCGGCATGTCGACGTAGCGGCAGAGTCGCGACGTCGTCGCGAAGACCTCGATCAACTCGTCGTCCACGTGCGCGGGGTGGTTGTAGTGCGCGCGCACCCAGCCGACGTCCGGGACCTCCGCGAGCGCGCGGAGGAGCGCCGCGAGGCGCGGCCGCCCGTAGAGGTCCTGCCCGTACGACGTCGTGTCCTGCGAGATCACGAGGAGCTCGCGCACACCCTGCGCGACGAGGCCGCGCGCCTCCTCGAGGATCGTCTCCATCGGGCGACTTCTGAGATCTCCGCGGAAGGAGGGGATCGCGCAGAACGCGCAGCGCTTCGAGCACCCCTCCGCGATCTTGAGAGGCGCGCTCACGCCCGGCGCGAGCCGCAGCCGCTCGAGCATGAGGGGGCCGATGTAGGAGCCGCGCGACTCGATCTCCGCGACGCGCTCCCCTCGGCGCGCCCGGTCGAGGCCGCCGGCGACGAAGTGGAGGTTCGCCGTGCCGAGGAGGAGGTCGATCTCCGGGATCTCGCGGGCGATCTCCGCGCCGTAGCGCTGCACGAGGCATCCGGTCACGACGAGCCGCTCGATCCGCCCTTCCTCCTTGAGGCGCGCGTACTGGAGGATCTCGTCGATCGATTCCTCCTTCGCCTCGTCGATGAAGGCGCACGTGTTGACGAGGACGACCGCGCCGAGCTCCCCCTCGCGCGCGATCCGGTAACCGGAGCGCGCGAGGATCCCCGCCATCACCTCGGAATCGACCTGGTTTTTCGAGCAACCGAGCGTGACGATCGAGACGGTGGGCTGCGCCGGCTCACTCATCGGGCTCTTGCCGCGCCGCCGAGAGCTCTCCGGGCTTCACGTACACCTCGCGCGCCTTCGACCCCTCGAAGGGACCGACGATCCCGGCGCGCTCCATGATATCCATGAGGCGCCCGGCGCGGGAGAACCCGACCCTGAGCCGCCGCTGGAGCATCGACACCGAGGCGAGTTGGTGGCGGACGACGAGGCTCACCGCCTCGCTGAACAACTCGTCCTCGGAGTCGCCGTCGAACGGGCGGTCCGCCCCTTCCTCGCCGCCCGGGACTTCGATCTCGAGACGCTCCGCCACGTACCCCTGCTCCTTGATGAAGTCGACGATCGCGGCGGTCTCGTCGTTCGAGATGAACGCGCCGTGCACGCGGTCCGGCTCCGGCTTCCCGGTCTTGAGGAACAGCATGTCGCCGCGCCCGAGGAGCTTCTCGGCGCCGTTCACGTCCATGATCGTCCGCGAGTCGACCTTCGACGCCACCTGGAACGCGATCCGCGACGGGAAATTCGCCTTGATGACGCCGGTGATCACGTCCACCGACGGGCGCTGCGTCGCGACGACGAGGTGGATGCCGACCGCGCGCGCCATCTGCGCGAGCTTCGCGATCGGCTCCTCGACCTCGGCGCCGAGGGTGAGGACGAGGTCGGCGTACTCGTCGATCACGACGACGAGGAACGGGAGCGGCCGCGGCGCCGGCTCCTCGCCCCAGGTCTGCGCGTGCTTGTCGAGCGAGCGGTTGAACTCGCCGATGTTCCGCACGCCGGCGCGAGCGAGCGACTTGTAACGCCGCTCCATCTCGTCGATCACCCAGCGGAGCCCCTTCGCCGCCTCGCGCGGGTCGGTGACGACCGGCCGCATGAGGTGCGGGATGTCGTTGTAGACGGTCAGTTCGAGCATCTTCGGGTCGATCAGGAGGAAGCGCACGTCGGTCGGCGCCGCCTTGAGGAGGATGCTCGAGATGAGGACGTGCATCGAGACGCTCTTCCCCGAGCCGGTCGCGCCGGCGATGAGGAGGTGCGGCATCTCCTCCATCGTCGTCACGAACGCGGCGCCCGAGGTGTCCTTGCCGAGGCCGAGCGTGAGCGGCGAGCGCGACTCCTGGAAGGCGGCCGACGCGACGACCTCCTTGAGCGTCACCGTGCGCGGCTCGGGGTTCGGGATCTCGATCCCGACCGCGCCCTTCCCCGGGATCGGCGCGACGATCCGGATCCGCTTGGCGCGCATCACCAGCGCGAGGTCGTCCGCGAGGTTCGCGATCTGGCCGACCTTGATACCGGGCGCCGGCTCGAGTTCGTAGCGCGTGATGACGGGTCCCGGGTGCACCTCGACGACGCTAGCGCGCACGCCGAAGTCCGCGAGCTTCGCCTCGAGCGTCCGCGAGTTCTCGAGCAATTGCTCCTTCGTGATCGAGGAGCCCGAGTGCTCCGCGTCGTGGAGGAGGTCGATCGGCGGGAGGACGTAGCCTCTCGCGTCGCCCGAGACGCCGGAGCCGGAGGCCGCCGAGCGGCCCGTGGCGGCCGCGCCGTCGCCCGACGCGCGCGCCCTGCGCGGCGCCGAGTCGGGCTCGTCCATCGCGACGCGCGGCTCCGCGATCGGCGGCGACGCGGCGGCTCGCGACGGAGCGCCCGCGCGCTCCGCGCCGCGCGCGCCCGCCAGGGGCTCGACGATCGCGACGCGCGGCTGGCGCTCCCCGAGCGCGCCCTTCGACGTCTTCCCGTCCTCGCGGCGGACCGCCGTCCGGCCTCCGCGCCCGACCTCCGCGACGTTCACGACGCGCGCGGCCTCTCTCCGCGCCGCCTCCGCCGCCTTACGCCGCTCCTCGGCGAGCGCGCGCCGCCGCTCGCGCCAGTCGGCGAACGCGGTCGTCGCCCACTCCGCGACGCGCTCGATGAGACCGCGACCGGGGACCTCGAAGTCGACGAGCGCGACGAGGAGAAGGAGGAGCCCCCCTCCGAGAGCGAGGAAGGCGCCGGGCCCCCCGATGAGCCCGACGAGGAGGCCGTGCACCGCGTCTCCGATCTCGCCGCCGAGGAAGGTGTGCCGCACCTCGGAGAGCCCCGGCACCGCGTGGAAGAATCCGGAGAGGAGGAGCGTCGTCCCGAGGAGGAGCCCGCCCTCCGCGAGCATCCGGCGCCCGGAACGGCGCGCGAGCGTCGCGAGGCCGATGAGGGCCGCCGCGACCGGCACGACGAACGCGAGGACGCCGAGCCCTCTCGCGAGCGCCCCGGCGATCACGCCGCCGACCACGCCGAGCCCGCGGGCGCGCCGGGGGCTCAGGTCCGCGCCCGCGCTCCGGAAGAATCCAACGAGGAGGACGAGGAGCAGGGTCGCCACGATGAGGAGGCCGATTCCGATCAGACGTCGCTTGCGCCGCTCGCGGTTCGTTTTCCCCATCGCCTCCTAGTCCCCTCCCTCGAATGCCTTCCGGATGTCGTGCGCCGCGCGCGCGACGTCGGGCGCGCCGAAGAGCGCCCGCGACACCGCCACGCCCGCGAGCCCCGTCCCCGCGAGGCGCGCCGCGCCGCGCTCGTCGATCCCTCCGATCCCCACGACCGGCACGAGCACCGCGCAGGCGATCTCCGCCGCCAGATCGATCGTCATCGGAGGCGCCTCCTTCGTGCGGCTGGGGAAGAGCGAGCCGACCCCGATGTAACTCGCCCCGGCCGCCGCGGCTCCGTGCGCCTCCTCGAGGCCGCGCGCCGTCGCGCCGACGAGCGCCTTCGCCGGCAGGATCCGCCGCGCCGCCGCGACCGGCAGGTCGTCACGCCCGAGGTGGACGCCGTCCGCGCCGGCGGCGATCGCCACGTCGGCCCGGTCGTTCACGACGAGCGCCGCGCCGTGCCGCCGCGTGACCGGCAGGAGGCGCGCGACCGTCTCGAGGAGCCCGGCCCCCCCGTCCTCCTTGTCCCGCACCTGCACCACGCCGGCCCCTCCCAGGCACGCCGCGTCGACCGCCTCCTCGAGATCGAGGCCGATCCCCTCGGCGTACGGAACGTCGAGAATCGCCACCAGCGTGAAGTCGACCGGTCCCTTCACGATCCGCCCTCCAGCTCGAGCGCGGCGAGCAACTCCGACTCGACGGAGTAGAGAGTATACCGCAACTCCTTGTACTCGGAGACACGAGACGGGTCGGCGAGCTTCGCCACCTCCTCGATGACGCGCGCCGCCTCCTCCGCGCGACGCAGGTTCGCGCGCACGAGGCTCGGAACGTCCGCGCGCGCCGCCTCGCGCGGGCCGGTCACGCGGCGGCCAGGGTCCGCCTCGCTGTCGCGGCCGCGCGGCGCCTCGGCGAGGCCGAAGCGCGCGTCCCACCCGCCGATCGTTTCGCGGAGCGTCTTGAGGCGCGCGGCGAGGCCCCCGTCGGCGACGTAGAAGCGCGCGACCTCCTCGGCCACGCGGATCCCTTCCCGAGCGCGGTTCAGGTTGGCGTCGAGTATGCGGAGGAGACGGGGGTCCGTGGGGAGTTGCCCCTAGACGATGCGGCCTTCCCGCACCACGGGAACGGTCGTGAGCGCATCGACCCGCGAGCACACGTCGAGGTCGTCCCCGTAGCCGATCTCCAGGAGGAACCGCCCGTGGGCGGTCTCGCCCAGGCACCTCCGGAGGTCGCCGCCGTGGACGCCGAACAGGATCTCCGCGGCGACGGCCGCGTCGTTCGGGACGAGGGGCTCCACGCCGAGCTCGCGCAGCCGCGCGATCAGTTTCCCCGCGCAGACCGCGTCCTCGAGCGAGAAGGCGCCGAGTCTCCCCGAGCAGGCGATGAAGAGCTCCGGCTCCTCCCGGAGGTAGCGGGCCACGGCGGAGAGGTTGACGAGCGAGCAGACCACGAGCTCGCGGGCACCCTCCAGTCGGGACATCGTCTCGGTGCCGTTCGTCGTCGTCATGATCAGGGTCTTCCCGGCGACGGTCTCGCTCGTGAACTCGAGCGGCGAGTTCCCCAGGTCGAATCCGCTGATCGGGCGCCCCTCGCGCTCGCCGCAGAGGAGCGTCGTCGCGCGGTCGAGGGAGGTCGCGAGACGCGTCGCCGCTTCGATCGACGCGGCCGGGATCAGCTTCTCGGCGCCGTGGGCGCGCGCGTACGCGATCGACGTGCTCGCGCGCAGGACGTCGATCACGACGACCGGTTTCCCCCGGAACGCGGCGTCCGCGATCTCCCCCGGGGTCAGGTACGCCTGGACGATCACGAGGCAGTCCGCTCGGGCACCGCGCTCTCCGCGGCGGCCGCCGGCTCGCCGGCGAGGAGCCGCTCGACGAAATGGGTGTCGACGTCGCCGCGGATGAAGTCGGGGTGGGCGAGCACCTTTGCGAGGAACGGGATGGTCGTGTGGACGCCCTCGATGATGAACTCGCGGAGCGCCCGCTGCCCGCGCGCGATCGCCTCGGCGCGGTCGCGGCCCCGCACGATCAACTTCGCGATGAGCGAGTCGTAGTAGCGCGAGACCGTGAAGTGGTCGTGCGCGTGCGAGTCGATCCGGACGCCGGGGCCGTTGGGCGCGTAGAACGTGCTGATCATCCCGGGGGAGGGGATGAACCCGCGCTCCGGGTCCTCGGCGTTCACGCGGCACTCGATCGCGTGACCCGACCAGCGGACGTCCTCCTGCCCGTAGCCGAGCGGCTCGCCCGAGGCGATCCGGATCTGCTCCTTCACGAGGTCGAGGCCGGTCACCTCCTCGGTCACCGGGTGCTCCACCTGGATCCGGGTGTTCATCTCGATGAAGTAGAAGCGGCCGGTCTCGTCCACCAGGAACTCGACGGTGCCGGCGTTCTCGTATCCGACCGCCTGCGCCGCCCGCACGGCGCACTCCCCCATGCGGCGCCTCAGCGCCTCCGAGAGGAACGGCGAGGGCGACTCCTCGATCAGTTTCTGATGGCGGCGCTGGATCGTGCACTCGCGCTCGCCGAGGTGCACGGTCTGCCCCCAGCAGTCCGCGAGGATCTGGAACTCGATGTGCCGCGCCTTCTCGATGTAGCGCTCGAGGTAGACCGCGCCCCGCCCGAACGCGGCCTCCGCCTCGCCGCGCGCCGCCTGCACGGCGGCGACAAGCGCCGCCGGCTCGCGCACGAGGCGCATCCCCTTCCCGCCGCCGCCCGCGGACGCCTTGACGATCAGCGGGTAGCCGATCTCCCCCGCGATCGCGACCGCCGCCTCGTCCGTCTCGACCTCGCCGTCGGAGCCGGGGACGACCGGGACCCCGGCCTCCGTCATCGCCGCGCGCGCCGCCGCCTTGTCCCCCATGCGGCGGATCGCGGACGCCGACGGCCCGATGAACTTGATCCCGCACGACTCGCAGACCTCGGCGAACTCGGGGTTCTCGGCGAGGAATCCGTAGCCCGGGTGGATCGCCTCGGCGTTCGCGATCTCGGCGGCGGAGATGATCCGCGGAATGTTGAGGTACGAGGCGCCCGACGCGGCGGGGCCGATGCAGATGTCCTCGTCGGCGAAGCGGACGTGCAGGGAGTCCGCGTCCTCCTCGGAGTAGACGGCGACGCTCGGGATCCCCATCTCGCGACAGCCGCGGAGGATGCGGAGGGCGATCTCCCCGCGGTTCGCGATCAGGATCTTGCGGAACATCCTCGGACCCTAACGCCCTCCCCCGCCCTCGAAGAGGCTCCACGTGTTGTCGGTGGTCGCCTCGATCCCCCGCACGCGGAGGTCGAATTCGGTCGGGTTCGAGCAGTTGTGCATCGCCTCTTCGAACGTGATCGTCCCTTCCTTGTAGAGCTTCATGAGCGCCTGGTCGAAGCTCTGCATCCCGTACTCGACCACGCCCTCGGAGATCGCCGTCTTGATGAGGTGGAGCTTCTCCGCGTCCATCAGGTACTCGCGAATCGCCGCGGTCGTGATCATCACCTCCACGGCCGGGACGCGGCCGTGCTCGTCGGACCGCCGCACGAGGCGGAGCGAGATGACCGACATGAGGCACGAGGCGAGGAGGAACCGGACCTCCTGGTGCTGGTGGATCGGGAAGAACGAGATGATGCGGTTGATGGTCTGCGTCGCGTCGATCGTGTGGAGCGTCGTGAGCACCAGGTGTCCCGTGTTCGCCGCGGTGAGCGCGATCGACATCGTCTCCACGTCGCGGATCTCCCCGATCAGGATCACGTTCGGGTCCTGGCGGAGGATGTGCTTGAGGGCGCTCCCGAAGGAGGTCGTGTCGCTCCCGATCTCTCTCTGGATGACCAGCCCCTTCTTGTCCGTGTGGAGGAACTCGATCGGGTCCTCGATCGTGATCACCTTCACGTTCTTCGTCGAGTTGATCACGTCGATCATCGACGCGAGGCTGGTCGACTTGCCGCTCCCGACCGTCCCGGTGACGAGGACGAGCCCGCGCGGCCTGAGGGCGAGCTCGCGGAGGATCGGCGGGAGGTTGAGCGCCTCGAGCGAGGGGATGATGTACGGCACGATGCGGAACGTCATCGCGAGGCTCCCGCGCTGGCGGTGCACGTTCGCGCGGAAGCGCGCCACCCCGGGAAGCGAGATCGCGAAGTCGACCTGGTTCTCCTCGTCGAGGAGCCTCTTCTCCCGGTCCTTCGTGATGTTCTCGTGGACGATCGCCTCCACGTCATCGAAGGTCAGCGGCTCCATCGCGACGCGACGCAGCTCGCCGTCGATCCGGTAGATCGGTGGAGACCCGACTTTGAGGTGCAAGTCGGAGGCTCCGAGGATCTTCATTTCCTCGAGGAGCGGCTTGATGTTCATCGAATGCGACCTCCTTGGAGCCCCGGCGGCTCGCGCTCGGCGGGGCGCTCGCGTTTCGCTCTCAGCCCTTGGGATCGATGAGAAACAGTGTCTGCCCGTATTCGACCGGCTGCCCGTTCGCGACGAGGACCTTGGCAACCCGACCCTCGACGTCCGCGTGGATCTCGTTCATGAGCTTCATCGCCTCGATGACGCAGACCGTCTGGCCGACGCCCACCCGGTCTCCGACGTTAACGAACTGCGGCTGCCCCGGCGCGGGAGCCGAATAAAACGTCCCCACCATCGGCGACTTGATGGCCGGGAGGCTCGCCTCGAGCTCCGCCGCCGACGCGACCGCCGGCTCGGTGGCCGCGGACGCGTGGTTCCCGCTCGCCGCCGGCATGTCGAGGGCCTCCGGACCGCCGTTCACGCTCTCGCGCCCCCGGCGCCGCGTGATCTTCACGCGCGTCCCCCAGCGGCGGATTTCCAACTCGTCGATCTGGCTCGCCTCGACGATCTCGATCAGGCGCTTGAGCAGGTCCTCGCGGATCATCCCCATAGAATCGGCACCTATCGGCCTTCCTTGACTAGGGCGACCAGCCCCCGAAGGGCCAGGAGGTAACTCTGCTTCCCGAAGCCGGCGACCCGCCCGCGCACGATCCCCTCGAGGTGCGAGACGTGACGGAATCCCTCGCGAGCCCAGGGATTCGAGAGATGGACCTCGACCGCCGGAAGGCCCACGGCCGCGAGAGCGTCCCGGACGGCGATCGACGTGTGCGTGTACGCGCCGGGATTGAGGAGGATTCCCCCGAATCGCCCGGCCGCCTCCTGGATCCACTCGACGAGCTCGCCTTCCCGGTTCGTCTGTCGGCAGGTCACCTCGGCGCCCAGTTCCTTCCCGAGGCCCACGAGCGCCTCGTCGATCTCCGCGAGCGTCGTCCGCCCGTAGTTCTCGGGCTCGCGCCCGCCGAGGAGGTTCAAGTTCGGTCCGTGAAGAACCAGGACCTTCAGGGCTGTCCGCCTCCCCCTCCCTCGGAGAGCCGGAGGGACTTCTCGATCGCCTCGATCCGCTCCCGGATGTCGTTCCGGTCCGGATGGGCCGCGAGGAGGCGCTGGTAGACCTCGAGCGCCTTCCGAAGAAAACCCTGCCGCTCGAAGATCTCCCCCATCGTCTTCGTGAAAAACTCGATGTCGAGCGGGTCCTCGAGGGACGCCCGGGTCCCGACCTCGAACGCCACGTCCGTCCCGCGATCGCGATCGCGCTCCAGGCGCGTCGCGACCGGGGCGTCGCCCTCCTCGTTCCAGCCTTTCGCCTTGAGCGCGAGCCCGAGGAGCCGCAACGCGAGGGTGTTCTTCGAATCGAGGCTGATCACCTCCTCGAACTCGCGGATCGCCTCGGAGAACTCCCCCTTATCAAAAAAGCATCTCCCCAGGACGAGATGCCCGCTCGAGTGATTCGGCTTGTGCCCGAGGCCGCTCCGAGTGATCCGGATCGCCTCCTCGAGGTCTCCCCGCCGGCGAAGGCTCTCGCCGAGGGGGACGAATGCCAAGGAACCGGGGTCCCGGTCCCATGCCTGCCGCAACCGGTCCAGGGACTCATCGCCCATCGCTCTCCCCCTCCCGTCCACACCCGAGCTCGACCAGGACCCGGCTGACGAGCCGGATCGAACGCAACGGCCGTAATCTAGCAGAGCCCACGGAGGGTGTCAACACGAAGACAAGGCGGCCATCGCGAGCCTTCTTGTCCCGGCGAAGTGCTTCGGTGACATGCGACAAGGAAATCCCGCGAGGGACGCGCGTGGGGAGGCCGAGCCGCGCGAGGAGCCCCTCTTGGCGCGCCGCGGCAGCCGGGGAGAGCGTCCCCAGTCGGACCGCGAGCCGCGCGGCGGCCACGATGCCGATCGCCACGGCCTCCCCGTGCCGCAGCCTCCGGTACCCGGTGGCGGCCTCGAGCGCGTGGCCAACCGTGTGCCCGTAGTTGAGGAGCGCGCGGCGCCCGGAGACGTCGCGCTCGTCCGCGGCGACGAGGCGCGCCTTCAGGCGGGCGCAGCGCGCGACGACGCGGGCGACGAGCGCCGGATCGCGCGCGAGGAGCCGCTCCGCCTGGCGCTCCAGGAGCGCGAAGAGCGCCGGGTCGAGCGCCGCGCCGACCTTCACGACCTCCGCGAGCCCAGAGCGGAACTCGCGATCCGGGAGCGTCGCGAGGGTCGCGGTGTCCGCGAGGACGAGGCGGGGCTGGTGGAACGCGCCGACGAGGTTTTTCCCCTCGGGGAGGTTGACCGCCGTCTTCCCGCCGATCGACGCGTCGACCTGCGCGAGGAGCGTCGTGGGCGCCATGACGAGCGGGACTCCCCGGAGATACGTCGCCGCCGCGAACCCGGCGAGGTCGCCGACGACGCCGCCGCCGAGCGCGAGGACGCGCGCGCCGCGGTCGAGGCCGGCCCGCGCGAACCGCCGGTGGAGCCGTTCGGCGTGCGCGAGGGTCTTCGCGCGCTCGCCATCGGGGACGAGGAGGAGGATCGGACGGTGCCCCGCGCGCCGGAGCGACCGGAGGAGGCGCGCCCCGTGGAGCCGCGCGATCGGCGGCGTCGAGACGACCGCGACGGCCGAGGCGCCGCCGAGCGCCCGCAGCCGCCGCCCGGCCTCGTCGAGGAGGCCGGGCGCGACGAGGACCACCGAACGGCCGCCCTCCGCGCCGACGACGATGCGCGCCGGGCGCCGCGACCGGGCCCTACTCGGGCGCGGCATGGACCTTTCCCGCGAGCTGGAACGTGGCGGCGATCGCATCCAACTCCCACATCGCGACCTTCGCGCCGCCCTCCTCGGCCGTCCGCGCCACCTCACGCTCGACGACATAGAGCCGTTCCGGCGCGCCGCCGAGGAAGAGGGCGGCTTCGAACGGAGTTCCGGCGTCGCCAGGGGCGCCGCGTCGAACCCCGCGGGTCACGAGCGCGCTCTTCCCCGCGAACCGGCCGAGGAGGGCGCTCGCGCTCTCACGGTCCACCGCGCCGCCTCGTCCGTGCCGCGCCGCGATCGCGTCGAGGTGATCGAACGCTCCCTCGGCGGCGAGACGGCTCGAGTCCGCCGGCGCCCACGCGACCGTGAGGGCGCGCGGAGGCCGATCGCCCTCGATGCGGACCAGTCCGTCTCCTTCGCGCGCGCGGTCGAGCCGCCACCCCTTCATGGGGATCCGCACCGACCAGCCCACGGCGCCCGCGAGGTCGTTCATCGCATTCTTGTCCTCGCCGTCCCGGAAGAGGTCGCGCGCCACGCGCTCCCTCGACGCGGTGAGGAGCGCCTCGCGGATCTTCTCGGAGCGCGACTCGACGAGGCTCAGGACGTCCCGCGCGTCCTGGCCCGGGACGACGAGGACACTCTGCCCGGGCCCCCAGACGTCCTTCTTGAGGTAGAACGCGCTGCTTCCGGCGCCCGCCTCCCCGGCCTCACGCGCGCTCAAGATCTCGCGCGCTGCGCGGGCGACGAAGCCTGGGACGCCCATGTTCGCGAGGAGGAGAATCGACCGCGCACGGCGCACCCGACCGAGGTCCGCGGCGGCCACGCGCTTCACGTGGAAGAGCGGCTCGGGCGTTCCGTACGTCACCTCGCGACGGAGCGCTTTCTCGAGGATGTCGGCCGCCGCGGGGGCGACGCCTTCCCCGACCACGAGCGCGACCTCGTCGGGGCGCGCGTGCCCGGACGCCGGCGCGCCTCCGCGCCCGCACGCGGCGAGCGCGAGCGCCAGCCCGGCGACGACGTGCCCGGCGATCGAGACACGAGCGTTCAGGAGACCCTCCAAAATTCCGCGGGCATCCCGCGGGAGGGGCTCATGCTATCACGAGCCGTGAGGAGACGCGGGGAGGGTCTAAGGATTGGGGGGTGGCGCTTGCGCCGTCCCGAGCAGAGTGCGGAGCGCCGAGAGTTCTGACTCGAGCGCCTCGATGCGCCGGCGGAGTTCCGCCCGCGCCTCGGGCGTCGTCTCAGCGGGCGCCGCGGGGCGCGCGGCTCGCGGCGCGAGCCGCTCCTCCGCGAACGCGACGGGCATCTCCTCGATGACCGCCGCGAGATCCTGCGCGACGCCGTCTCGAAGCACGGAGACCGCGAGGGTGGCCTGCGGCGGCATCCCTTCGACGATCCGCTGGAGTCGGCGGGGGGAGTTGATCGGGCCCCCATTGACCGCGAGGATCACGTCGCCGACGCGGAAGCCAGCGCGCGCCGCCGGGGCGCCGGGGGCGACGCCCGTCACGACGAGGGCGGGGCGCGCCGGACCGACCGCCGCGGGCGCCTTCTCGGGCGGGACCGCGTGGATCTGGAGTCCGAGGTAGCCACGGACGACGCGCCCCTTCGAGCGGATCTCCTCGACGATCGCTCGCCCCGCGCCGATCGGGAACGCGAAGCCGACCGTCGCGCCGCTCCCCCACCCCGGCCCCTCGCCCCCGCCTCCGACCAGCGACCCCCCCTCGGGGTTCTCGCGCGGCGTGATCGCGGCGCAGACGATCCCGATCACCTCGCCCCGCGAGTTGACGAGGGCCGCGCCGCTGTCACCCGGGTTCACCGGCGCGTTGATCTGCAAGAGACCCTCGGGCTCGTCGAGCCCGTAGCAGGCGCGCCGCCCCGCGAGGATCCCCACCGAGATCGTCGGGCCGGCCCCGTACGAGTTCCCGAGGACCATCACCCAACTCCCGGTCGGCACCTCCGCCGAGGAGGCGATCGGCGGCGGAACGAATCCGCCTCCCTCCACCTCGAGGACGGCCAGGTTCGTGATCGGATCGATGCCGAGGAGGTCCGCCGCGAGATCGCCGCGCCCGGGAACGCGCACGCGGATCTCGATCGCATCGCGCACGACGCTCGCCGTCGTCACGAAGATCCCGCCGGCATCGACGACGACGCCCGCCCCGACAAGGACTTGGCTTCCGATCTGGCGCGCCTCGATGCACGCCACGCTCGGGCGGAGCGTCTCGCGGATCCGCTGGATCTCGGTCTCGAGCGAGCCGATGACCCCCGCGGCGCGCGCCGCGGGCGTCGAGGGGACGTGCGCGACGCCGGCGCACGCGAGGAGGAGGGCGACCGACCGGACCGCGATCCGTCGCGCCCGACGCCGCGGGTCCGACGGAACGGCGAACGCGGTCAGCATCCGACCAAGGCTAGAAGCTGATCGGCGCGGAGGCCGCCTCACCTTCCACGCCTCCTGGGAGGAGGAACGGGAGATCGGAGGGGCGGTCGATCACATAACTTCTTTCGCTCGTCGGGGAGCCCAGCACCACGCCCTCTTCACTCAGGAACTTGTCGAGCACCGAACGGCCGGCGATCGCACCGCCGCGGTCCGCGGCGGCGACCTCTCCGACGTCCGCGCCTCCGGCGGGGTGCGACGCCCCGGACCGGGCCCCGTCGGTCTCCGTGGCCGGCGCCCCGTCCCCGGGGAGCGCGACTTCCAGCGCGGATCCGTCCGCCGCGCCGGACGCGACCTCGCCGCGAATGCGACGCGCGCCATCATCGGAGCGGAGGAGGAGGGCGCCAATCCCGAGGACGACCGCGGCCGCCGCCGCGACGGCGACCCAACGCGCCCACGTCGGGAACACGAGGGTGCCGCCCGCCGCGACGCGCCGCTCGGCGCTCAGGCGATGCGCGAGGCGCGCGTCGAAATCCTTCGACGCCGCGATCGGCGGCAGGGACGAGAGCCCCTCCCGCATCGCGCGCAACACGCGGAGTTCGGCCGCGCAGGACTGGCACGCGGCCGCGTGCCCCTCGAGAGCCAGTTTCTCTTTCTGGGGAATCTCTCGGTCGGGGTACTCCCCGACCTCTCTACGAAAATTGTGACAATCCATGGTGGCGGACGCTCTCTCCTCTCTCGGGTCTCTCCCCGTCGATCCGTCCAGCGATTTCATTGTGAAGGCCCCACCCCATCAAAGCAAGGGCTCCAGAAGCTCCTTGAATCGAAGCCGTGCGCGGTTCATCCGCGACTTCACCGTTCCCTGCGGAAGTTTCAAGATGTCCGCGATCTCCTCATACGACAGCCCCTCCACGTCGCGGAGGACGAGAATGGTCTTGTACTTGGGCGGCAGCCGGTCGATGCAACGCTCCAGGAGAGCGCGCAGGTTTCGCCTCTCGAGGGCTTCGTCGGGACGCTCGGCGTCGTCTGGAATATCGAACGCCGCGCCCTCGGAGCCGCGCTCGGGGCCGATCTCCCAGAGAGAGGTCGTTCGCCTGCGGCGCGTGTTACGGATCTCGTTCTTGGCGATGTTGAGGGCGATCGTGTACACCCACGTGGAGAACCGAGCGATGGTCTTGTAGCGATGCGCATTTCGATGGACCCTGAGGAAGGTCTCCTGGACAACGTCCTCCGCCTTGTCCCGATCACCGACGAGCCGGATGACCGTCGACACGAGCCGATTCTTGTACCGCCGCACGATCTCCGGGAAGGCGCTCTCGTCGCCGTCCCGGTATCGGAGCATGAGGGCCTCGTCGGAAACCTCCGGCCCGAATTGTTCGGGGCTCCCTGGCATTGCCCTCGCGCCTCTCAAGAACCCCGCAAGGGGGCCGAAGTTCCCCGCGCCGGGAGGCTCGGTCGCCCCCCCGGCCGGGCCCACCCCAGGAGCCGCGCCCCGGCCGGGGGCGCGAAGCGGGCCGGGTCCTGCGCGCGGCCGACCGCCTGCTCCGAGAACACGAAGCGGATGCGGGCACGGCTCTCGGAATCGCGGACGTCGACCACGGCGGGGCGCCGCGAGCCGTCGACGGCGGCGAAGCGATCGTAGAGGACGAGGAGCCGCCGGTCCCGGCCGCGGTCGTAGAGTTCACGCTCCCTGAGGTCGCCCGTGGACGCGCGGATCGTGAGCGACTCGACGCGGTCCCCCCGCTCGAACGTGAGGACGTAGCCCTCCGCGCGGGGCTCGTTGCGAAACGCGACGAGCTCGCCGCGTCGCCCCTCGAGGTCGCCCGCCGCCCCGAGGAGCGCCAGGATCAGTTCATCGGGCGCCAGTCCACCGAGAAGGTCGATCCGCGTCGGCCGGTCGGGAACCCCCGCGTCCGGTCCCGTGTCGTCCGGCAGATCGAGCCAGACCGAATCCCCGCGCACGAGGACGCTCCCGTCGCGCCGCACGAGCCCCACGAACGCCTTCCAGGTCAGATCGACGCGAAGCCCCGAAGCGCCGTCGTACGCGAGGCGGAAGGAGAATGCGGATTGCCCATCGGGCGTCCGGACCCCGAGACGCCCCTTCCCGTCGAGGCTCGCCGGGGCCGCCCGCGAGAAGAGCGCGAGGGCGCGATCCTCCGTGAGATCGAGGGCGGGGGCCGGCGCCCGCGACGCGCAGCCGGCCGTGGCGAGGCCTAGAACAAGTATCAGGTAAAGCCTATTGCGCATTGAGGGTATTCAACTTCGATGAGATGCGCTCGCGGTCGGCGCCCCGCTCGAGCGCTCGTTTCCACGTCGCGATCGCTTCCCCGTTCATGCCGCGCCGGGCGTAAACGTCGCCGAGATGATCGAGGATCGTCGGGTCGTCGCCGGCGAGCCGGAGCGCCCGCTCCAAGTGCGTCGTCGCCTCCTCGAGCCGCCCCAAGCGGAAGAGCACCCACCCGAGGCTGTCGACGTAGAACCCGTTGTCCGGATCGAGCGCGACCGCCTTCTCGATCTCGACGAGCGCTTCGTCGAGACGGAGTCCGTGGTCGGCGAGCATGTAGCCGAGGTAGTTCCGCGCCTCGCCCGATTTCGGATCGAGCTCGATCAACTGACGGAACACGTCGGCCGCCTCGCCGATCCGTCCCGATTTCTCGAGCGCGACGCCGAGGGAGAGGAGCGCCTTCTCGCTCTTGGGTCGGAGTTCGAGCGCGCGGCGGAGCGGCGCCACCGCGTCCTGGGGATGATCGGCGTCGAGCTCCGCGACGCCGAGGAAGAAGAAGACCTCGGCGCTCTCGGGGAGGAGCCCGCTCGCGGCGCGGAACGCCTCGATGGCCGCCGCCGGGTCGTCCATCGACGAGGCGATGACGCCGAGGGTGACCCAAGCGACGGCGAGCCGCCGATCGAGCCTCACGGCGTTCTCGATCGCCGCCCTCGCGGCGGGGAGGTCCTTCTCCTCGTAAAGGAGTCCGCCGAGCGTGCTCCACGCCACCGCGTCGTCGGGCGCCCGCTCGGTGAACGCGCGGAAGTGCGCGACGCCGTCGGAGACGCGCCCCGCCCGCGCGTACGTCTCCCCCAGTTTCCGCAGCGTCTCCGAATCGTCGGGGAAGTCGCGCGTCACGCGCTCGCCGGCGCGGATCGCGTCGTCCCAACTCTCGCGCCGCAGGTGGAGGGCGAAGAGGGCGCGCTCGACGTCGAACGAGAGGAGTCCCTCGTCGATCAGACGCTCAAAGAGCCCGGCGGCTTCCTCCGGCCGGCCCGCCCCCTCGAGCACGGAGCCGAGCGTGAGGATCGTCTCGGTGTGGCCGGGCCGCAACGCGAGGGCCTCCTTGAGTTCGCGCTCCGCGTCCTCGAAGCGCCGCGCTTCCGCGTAGAGTTTGCCCATGCGCAGACGAAGGAAGTGCGACGCGGGCGCGAGACGCACCGCCTCCTCGAGCGAGGGAATGGCGCGCTCGAGGCGGCCGGTTCGGAGGTAGAGGCTCGCGAGGACGACGCGGAGGGCGCCGTTCTTCGGCTCGAGAGCCACGAGGTCCTCGTACTTGGCGATCGCCTCGTCGACGCGGCCCCGCGCGAGATACGAGGAGGCGAGCAACTCGATCGCGGACTGCGCGGACGGATCGAGCGCGACGGCGCGCTCCGCCGCGGCGATGACCTTCTCGTGCTCGCCGAGCGCGTGATGGACCTGCGCGATCGCGGTCTGGATCCCGGGCGATTCCGGATCGAGCGCCGCCGCCGCCTGGAAGGCCGCGAGCGCCCCGGCGACCTCGCCCTCGTCGCGCAGGCGGCACCCGCGGAGGAAGAGCCCGTACGCGTTCTCCCCGCGCGCGGCCTTCTCGACGACGAGCGTCGGCTCGAGGCGCGGGCGCGGGGCGCCGGAGCCGCAGCCGAGGTGGGATGCCACGGCGAGCGTTGCGATGACCGCCGAGAGGCGGGAAAAGGAGCGGGCGCCCGCTCGTCCGACGTGCCGTGTCATTCGAGAGGAGTCTAGCACAGCCGACCGCGATCGGCCGCCGCCGCCGTCGAGGCGCGGCGTCTTCGCGGCGACTTCGCGGCGAAGGCGTTTGACTCCGAGGCGATCCCTCATGTAGATTGCCGATGAGCATCACGAAGCCCCTTGGGAGTCCCGAACGCTCGTGAGCCACGTGTCGCGCCTGAGCCTCCTCTTGATCCTCCTTCTCGTCGGCGGTTCCCTCGCCACGGGTTGCTACACGGTCCTCCGCCACCCGGAAGCGGAGGACCTCGTCGTGTCGGAAACCGGCTCGCGCAAGGCGTGCGCCAACTGCCACGTCGGATCCGGGTTCTACCACGACGCGTTCGACCCCTGGTCCTACGGCTTCGGCGGCTATTGGGACTTCCCCGGCTACGGCGACTACTACTTCCGCCCGTGGTGGTACAGGGACTTCTGGTACTACGATTCGGATCCGCACGCCGTTCCGGGGACGCCGGTCGAGACGGGCGGCCGTCACATGTGGGGCGGAGGCGGCCGGCGCGACATTCAGCCCGGCACGACGCCGTTGATCCCGGGATCCGGAACGCAAGGATCGGGAAGCGCGGCGCCCTCCGGATCGTCGCCCACGGGCGGCTCGGGATCGCAGTCGCCCGGGGGGAACCAGGGGAGCGGGAGCGACAAGCCGCGCGACGAGAAGCCGCGCGAGAGTTCGCGCTCCGCAGATAGCCACCGGGACACTGGGCGGCGAGAAATGGGCACGACGAAGCCGCCCGAGAGTCCGCCGCCCGCGCCCACGCCGCAGACTCCTCCGCCCGAGGAAGATGACGACGACGACGGCGGAGGCCGGCGCTCGTGACGAATCGTCTCGGCTTCGCGATCCTCCTCTCGCTTCTCCCGGCCGCCGCCGCGGGCCAAGGATTCCCCGACGTCGAATCGGAGGTCCCGCTCCCGTCGCTCACGGGGACCGAGGCGCGCGCGATGGGGATGGGAGGCGCCGGCATCGCGATCTCCGAGGACGGCTCGGCGGTCTACTGGAACCCGGCCGGCCTCGCGCAGATCCGGCGGATCGAGATCTCGGGGTCCGTCGCGCACGACCGCACCGAGATCTCGAACACGTGGGAAGGCGTTTCCTCGAGCATCACGAACCGTTCGACGAACCTCGGGAGCCTTCACGTCGTCTACCCGTTCCCCACGTATCGCGGCTCGCTCGTCATCGCTCTCGGCGTCGACCAGTTCCGGAACTACGACCTCGAGTACGCGCGCCGCACGGTCGAGGGATCTTCGCCGCAGCGGATCGAGAAGCACGACACGATTTCCGAATCCGGCAAACTGAACGGATGGAGCGTCGGCCTCGCCGTCGAGGCCTCGCCGCGGCTCTACCTCGGCGGCGCGCTCTTCGTGCACACCGGCGAGGACTTGATCGCGGTGAACCAGATTACCACCGACCTCGACGACGCCAACCCGGACACCTTCCAATTGGACGACCTCATCGAGACCGAGGCGGACATCTCGGGCTTCACGGGGAACTTCGGGCTCCTCTACCGCGTGAACCCGCACGTGCGGATCGGCGCGACGGTGCGGACGACCACGAGCCTCACGTTCGAAGGAGTCCAGCGCGTCAGCGAGATCACCATCGAAGACGACGGCGACGAGTCCGAGTTCTTCGAAGAGGTCTTCTTCAAGGATCAGTTCGATTTCCCGGTCTCGATCGGCGCGGGCGTCGCGGTCTCCGGGCGCGGGCTCACGGTCGCGGGCGACGTCCGTTACACCGATTGGACCCAGGTGCGCCTGAACGACACCCCGTTCGGAAGCCGTGCCCTGAGCAACAGTTTCGAGGACAAGGCCTCGGTCTACCTCGGAGGCGAGTACATCGTCGGGCGGTCGCCCGTGCGCGTGCGGGCCGGCTTCACCTACGACCCGGTGCCCTTCCGGCTGAGCTACGAGACGAGCCCCGAGCCGGTCGAGGTCCAGGTGGACCGCGACCGGAAGTTCGCGACCGTCGGCGCGGGCGTCCTTCTCGACACCGTCTTCACCATCGACGCCGCCGCGCAGTTCGGCTCGTTCACGCGTGAGTCGGCCCTCTACTCCGAGGAGCGCCAACTCACCCGCGTCTTCCTCTCCGGCGCCTACCGCTTCTGAGGCGCCGGGCCGCGCGCGAGCGCGTCGAGCCCCTCCTTCGCTTCCGCGTTCCCCGGCTCGATGCGCAGCACCTCGACGTACTGCAGCCCCGCGCGATCGCGCTTCCCGAGTCGCGCGTAGACGCGCGCGAGGCCCAGCCGCGGCTCGACGAGGCGCGGCGCGGCCGCGACGACCTGCTCGTATTGCGCCGCCGCGGATTCATCGTCGCGATCTCGCTCGTAGAGTCGCGCGTACCAGATCCCGACCGGGATGGCGAGCCCGCGATCGAGCTCGACCGCCTTGCCGAATTCCTCGAGCGGCCGCTCGGTGCTGCCCAACTCCGCGAGCGCGACCCCAAACCGGAAGCGGACGCGCGCATCGCCCGGCGCGATCGTCTTCG
>Ga0247727_10005858_pt1 | contig 24524 bp, 31 predicted proteins | sample WisWelCaveWW1625_FD_202498 | JGI IMG/M metagenome (GOLD analysis project Ga0247727, IMG submission 202498) | Biofilm microbial communities from Wishing Well Cave, Virginia, United States - WW16-25 | ecosystem: Environmental > Aquatic > Deep subsurface > Groundwater > Cave microbial mat | place... | reverse complement strand
GCAGCTTCCCGATAATCTGCTCCGCCGTATGATGCTTCCTCGCCATTCAAAATACCTCCTATAAAGTTCCCGTTATGGATAGCAAAGTACCTATCCAACATGGACTCCTTTATAGGGGGCGGGTCATTCCAATAAGTGTCTTGCATAGGCTACCCCCCTATACTATATTTCTGCCATGTCCCATACCATCCAAGACAAAGGCAAGCTGCTATCCCGCGTCCGGCGTATCCGGGGCCAAGTCGAGTCCATAGAACGCGCCTTAGAAAATGAAGCGGGCTGTGATGAAGTCCTTCATTTGATTGCCGGGGTTCGCGGTGCAACGTCCGGGCTTATGGCCGTGGTCGTTGAAGATCATGTCCGTACGCATCTTGTCGATGAAAAGAAATTTCCGGGCGCACTCGATGAAGATGCTACGGAACAATTACTTGAAATCGTGAGAACGTATTTAAAATAAGGAAAACCAATGAACGAATCTATTTTCCTGTCCATCTCGGTGACCGGATTTACGGTCGCTTTCGCACACGCCGCCCTGCCGACACACTGGCTACCTTTTGTTATAGCGGGTCGCGGCCAAGGCTGGAGTAAACCAAAAACACTCTGGGTCACAGCTCTGGCCAGCCTTGGCCATGTGTCATTTACAACAATTCTTGGTGTTCTTGTCGTCTTTTTAGGTCTTAAGGTTGAAGGCTGGCTTGATGGGGTGTTTCCTTTGATCGTTGGTGGCGCCTTGATTGCTTTCGGTCTTTTTTATTTGCTGCGCCAACAGCGTGGCGGCGGCGGGCATCATCACTGGCAGTTGCCTTGGATGAAAAAGCATGGCCACAGCCACGAGGTTCATGGTCACGACGATGAACGCCGCATTGATACCGGGCATGGCATCGTTTTATTATCTGTCTTCGAGGATGGTGTTCCGCCACGGTTTCGCCTGTATTTTGAGGATCATGGTAAAGAAATAAATCCGCCGAAAAGACAAACAGTGATGATTGAAACGACACGCCCCGATGGAAAGAGGCAGTCTTTTACGTTCGCCGATAAAGGCGCATACCTTGAATCGGCTCAGGAAATTCCAGAGCCGCATGAATTCAAAGCGCGACTGACATTGACGCATGACGGCCACGGCCATCACTATGATTTTCAATATACCGAGCATGACCACGGTCATGGCGATGACCATAAGGATCATGAAAATTGCGGGGAGCGTCCGTTTGTTTCCGGTCGCTCGGACAAAGCAGTTATTATCGGTCTTCTGGCTCTCCTGACGTTTTCACCTTGCGAAGGATTTTTGCCCATCTATCTTTCGGGCATTCAATATGGCTGGGCTGGCTTTGCAATCCTAAGTTTTATTCTTGCCTCCGCGACGATGGCAGGGATGATTTTTTTCACTTGGCTGACAATCGCAGGAATTGAACGCTTGCGCCTTCAAGTGCTTGAGAAATACGAAGCTGGAATATTGGCGACCCTGCTTATCATACTTGGCCTCATTGTAATTATTTTTGAACGCGCCGCTTAAAGAATTGGAGAATATAAAATGTCAGGCCAATGTAATCACGATGATGAGCATAACCACAAGCACGATCATGGCCATCATCATGGCGTTGGCGGACATAGCCATGCGCCTGCTAGTTTTGGCAAAGCGTTTCTGATCGGCATAATTCTGAATACTCTTTTTATTATTGCAGAAGTTATCTACGGCCTGAGCGCAAATTCGCTGGCCTTGCTTGCAGATGCCGGCCATAACGCGGGCGACGTATTGGGGCTGTTTATGGCATGGGGCGCGACGGCTCTGACCAAGATTAAACCTTCGTCGCGCTATACGTATGGCTTTCAAAGTTCGACGATCCTCGCTGCGGTCGCAAACGCCATGCTTTTACTGGTAGCGATTGGCGGCATAATCTGGGAAGCCATTTTACGCCTTGGCCATCCTGAAATCGTCGCAGGTTATAGCCCACGCGCAGCGCCAGACATTCCCTGGTGTAAGTCCGGCATAAATACTGGCCTGCTGTAGCAAAGCAATGCCGTGATATTCTTCACATGCGCCTCTCAAATCTTGTTGGTCACTGGCCGATAGATCAGTAAGAAGGTGAAGATTTCCGCATAAGGCCTGAATGGTAATTTCGCTGGAGGCGAGGTTTTTATTAATATCCAGAGTGACAAAATAGCTGACAAGATAGCCAATAACAGGGATGGCCAACGTCAAAGTCAGCACCAAAAGAACCCTTTTAAATAAGTTTCCTATATTGGATTTTTTATCTTCAGCCATGAATATGCCCCTTAAAAAGCTTCTAAATTCCTGATTTTGCAATCCTTTCGTATAACAGTTGAATTGAAAAATTTCAACTTATGCTAGTCCACCTTTTCGGCTTTCTGTCAAATAAGCCAGACGTTCTTTCCAAAAAAAACAACCGCTACCAGTTAAGGAAGCGGTTGTTTGTATTTTGGCTGATAGGTGTGGTCAGAAATCGGAACTGATCGGCCTATCACTATACCCCCCGCAAACGCAGGGCTTTTATTCGTTCAGGTCGATCAGACTACTGACACCCGCAACCGCCGCTACCGCAGCCGCCACCGGACATCTTTCCGTCTTTGTCTGTTTTTTTTGTCTCTTCTTTTTTGTTGATCTCAGTCATGGGATCACTTCCTTTCCGTTTTTCTAAATTCAGGCTCAAGCCCCCAAGGGCTTTGCGCTGAAAGACTATATAGGATGAGAGGCTAAAAAGGGAAGGGTTATAGCAAAAAAGCTTAGAAAGCCGGGCTTTAAGGCTTGTGCCAGAGGCACTGTTTCTTTATATCCATGGCCATGATTATTTACCCGGCCATAGACCTGAAAGGCGGCAAATGCGTCCGCCTGTACCAGGGCGACATGACGCAGGACACTGTCTACAACGACAACCCGGCGGCACAGGCGCATGAATGGGCGCGCAGCGGATTTTCGTGGCTGCATGTCGTCGATCTCGACGGCGCGGTACAGGGCGTTCCGGTGAACGCGCACGCGGTACGCGATATTCTCAAAGCCGTCGATCTTCCCGTGCAGCTTGGCGGCGGCATCCGGACGATGGCGCAAATCGAACACTGGCTGCAGGAAGGGTTGAGCCGCGTCATTTTGGGCACGATTGCAGTGCGCAACCCGGGGCTGGTGAAAGATGCGTGCCGTAATTTCCCGGATCAGATTGCCGTCGGCATCGATGCACGCGCGGGCCGTGTTTCCGTCGAGGGCTGGGTGCATGATGCGAATATTTCAGCGACTGAGCTTGCAAAACATTTTGAAGATGCAGGTGTGGCGGCGATCATCTATACCGACATCGCACGCGACGGAACGCAGAGCGGCGTCAATATGGACGAGACGGTGGAACTTGCGCGCACGACATCCATTCCCGTGATTGCATCGGGCGGCGTCGGCAGCCTGGACGATATCCGCGCCGTGAAAAAAGCCGGCCTGCCGGGCGTGATTGTCGGCAAGGCGTTCTATGATAAAAGCATCAGCCCCAAAGAAGCGCTTGCGCTGGCGGCGTAAAAAGTATTAAAGAGTGGCCCGTTCTTTCCCGCGTCCACGGAGTTGCTGTTTGCACAATCTCAAAAAATCTTCACTCCCCGAATTTATAACGGTTCGCGATCATGCGAGCCGCTTTGCCGAGGCCATGAATGGCGGGATTTTTACGCTGGCGGAAACGCTGGCACCGATCGGCATCCGCGACCCGGAAAAAGTTCCTTACGAAGAGCGCAGGAAAGTTACGGCCATCGGTTTTGCGTTCAGCGCTTTCAAATCCGCCCTCATCGTTTCCAAGATTTCAAAAGGCGACAACGGGCCTTTGGTCGAGGAAGAACATTTCGCGAAGGCAAAGCGCGGCGAAGTGACCGTGATGGACAATCTTTCGCGCCTGAAACATACGCAGACACAATTCGGGCTGCATCAGTACGGGGAAGGCTATGTTGTCGACCGCAAAAACCTCGCGGCGGGGCTGGCAGAATATTCACTGACCATGCGCGCGAAGGCTTTTGAGAATATACCCGGCGTGGCCGAGGCTCTGAACCGGGCGCTGCTGAACGAGGTTGTGAGGAGAAACCTGCCGGTTATTTTCTCGCGGGCCACATTGCACCAGGTAGAAGACCATGGGGCGATTGTCCGGATGGTTTTCCGTGGCTATACCCTCCATGAACCCCGTTTCCTCATCTCCCGGCCTGTCGCAGAGCTTTAAAAGCGCCAAAAACTCCATCTCCGCTGCATAAAAACGCATAGCTGGTATACATAAAGTACTTTTTTTCTTTACTTTTATGCACAAAATAGGCATAACCCCGGCACGGCAACAGTCGGGGTGTTATAACGGAGAAATAAAAAATGGAACGCGAAGAAAGCATAAATCCAAGACAAGCGCTGGCAGATGCAGCAACGGTCCCTTTGCACGAAGCTATTTTCTTTCATGCCGCCAGCGCTGCGAGAACACAGGGTGCCCAGCCCCTAGCAACGTATTTTCGTGCGATTGATTTGAGCACAACCATTGCGCAGGCGTCGGCGGGAAAAAGACCTACTCGACTTGATGGCGATACTTTGCCAAAGCGAATGATCGAGGCAATTGAAAGATTAAATACTTGCCCGATTGTGGTTGCCAGTTTTCATCAGGTTCGCCGTCATTATCCCCATGCGAGAGCCGAGATTCCAAGAGAAACCCTGGCACTTGCGGCGACGTTGTAAAAAGCGAGTTTTGCTTTTTTTAACGGAGGGGTTTAAAAAACCTTAACTGATAGATAATCACGCAGCGCTTGCACGTTTTTGATAACGGCGTTACATCTACGCCATGCTGAAGACCCGTATTATTCCCTGTCTTGATGTCGCCGATGGCCGCGTGGTCAAGGGCGTCAATTTCGTCGACCTGGTCGATGCGGGCGATCCCGTCGAGCAGGCGAAGATTTACGACGCGCAAGGCGCTGATGAACTCACATTCCTCGACATCACCGCCACAAGCGACAACCGCGACACGATTTTCGATGTCGTCAGCCGCACGGCGGAGCAGGTGTTCATGCCTTTGACCGTTGGCGGCGGTGTGCGCGCGCTGGAGGATATCCGCAAATTGCTGGAGGCGGGCGCGGACAAGGTTTCGATTAATTCGGCGGCTGTGAAAAACCCCGGGTTCGTGCGCGAGGCGGCGAATAAATGCGGCAGCCAGTGCATTGTTGTCGCGATTGACGCGAAATCCAACGGCAAGAACGGATGGGAAGTGTTCACGCATGGCGGGCGGCAGGCCACCGGCATTGATGCCGTGAAATGGGCGCAGCGCATGGCGGAATACGGCGCCGGGGAAATTTTGCTGACCTCGATGGACCGCGACGGTACGAAACAGGGATTTAACATCCCGCTGACGCGCGCAGTGGCGGACGCGGTGAAAATTCCCGTGATTGCCTCGGGCGGTGTCGGTAATTTGCAGCACCTGGTGGATGGTGTTATCGAAGGCCATGCGTCGGCGGTGCTGGCGGCGTCAATATTTCACTTCGGTGAATACACGGTGAAGCAGGCGAAAGAAGCCATGGATAAAGCAGGGATAGCGGTGCGGTTATGAGTGAAATTCTGAAAGATCTTTATATCATCCTGCAGCAGCGCAAAGGCGCCGATGCTTCGAGCTCCTATGTCGCGAGCCTCTATAAAAAAGGCACGAAGCACATCACCGAAAAAGTGATGGAGGAAACCGAAGAAACAATTGCCGAAGCGCTTAAGGGCGACAAGGACCGGCTGAAAGAAGAATCCGCTGACCTGCTGTTTCATCTCTCGGTGCTGTGGGCGGACCAGGGCGTTTCACCGGATGAAGTGTTGGCTGTTCTCGAAAAACGTTTTGGCACCAGCGGCCACGCGGAAAAAGCCTCGCGCAAGAAATAGTTATTCTGCCGGGCCCCCGAATCCCGGACCCAGATCGTGAAACCATTCCTCCACCCCGAAATAAGTGAAGCCCAGATGCACAACAAAGCAGCTGGCGACCGCCATGAAGGCCGTTTTCAGGAATGAGCCGCTTTCTTCCATTGTTTCCTCATATGTTATAAAGTAACAGTGTTATATTATAACATTTAGAGAGTCAAGCTGACAAAAAGGGAATTTGTCATTGCGAGCAATAGCAAAGCAATCCAGACAAAAGCTGGATCGCCACGTCGGCCTGACGGCCTCCTCGCGATGACAGGGGCGTTATTTCTTTTTAGAGCGGTTTTTGGAATCCATCAGGACGATGGTCGGCTTGTGTTTTTTGCCGTCCTTCTTTTCCAGGTGCGTGTAGGCGCAGACGATGACGAGATCGCCTTCCTGCACCAGGCGCGCGGCGGCGCCGTTGACGCCGATCATGCCGGAATTTTTCTTACCCTCGATGACGTAGGTGGTGAAGCGCTCGCCGTTGTTGATGTTGAGAACGTCGACCTGTTCGTAGGGGAGGAGGTCGGCCTTGTCCATGATGGCGCGGTCGATGGTGATCGAGCCTTCGTAATGAAGGTCGGACTGGGTCACCGTGGCGCGGTGAATTTTGCTTTTAAGCATACGGATATACATGCGGAAAGTAGAAGTATATTATATGGCCGATATGTCAAGAGGAGCCGTGCTATGAGCTATGACGATAACAATATTTTTGCGAAAATCCTGCGTGGGGAGATTCCCTGCAAGGAGGTTTATGAGGACAAATATGTTCTTGCGTTCAACGATATCGCCCCGAAGGCGCCGGTTCATATTTTAGTCATCCCGAAGGGGAAATATGTTTCGATCAGCGATTTCGGCGCCAAGGCCAGCGCGGAAGAAGTAAAAGGTTTCTATGCCGCCGTTTCAAAAATCGCCGAGGAGCAGAATTTGAAGGATGAGGGCTTCCGCACCATCGCGAATACAGGCCTCAATGGCGGGCAGGAAGTGCCGCATTTCCACGTTCATATCCTTGGCGGCCGGAAACTTGGCCCCATGCTGGCAAAAGCGGCTTAGGTTTTAAACGCGTTCTTTTGCGCGGAACGGGATGACGTTGTCGTTCATCTGCTGCGCCAGAACCGGCGCAACTTGCGGTTCATCCGCCATGTCGCGCGTGACCTTCATATAAAGCGCTCCGAACAATTCATCAGCGATGATGGCATGCGCCCTGGCCTGGATGCCGAGAATTTTCGCAATGGCCGCAGCGGATTTATCTTTTGTCTGCAGGAAGGTGACGGCGAGATCGAGAAGATCGCCGAGGCCTTCGAGATCCTCGGAGATGCAGGAGATGGCATCGAGCGCTTCATGCTCGCTGACATTTTCCGTTTCCGCATTTTGAAGCCAGAGCGGCGCGTAGTCATTGATGATGCTTTCACACTGGACTTTCAGAACGGCGATGCCGGGAGATGCCTTTTCAAATGCATTCGCGATTGTCAAGGCACCCAGTGCGATGGAAAGCAGAGCAGAGTCTGGCGCAAGTTCGCTTATAATTTCATGCAGCCCGTAGTGCACGTCGTCTGTTAATTCACCCTCTCCGGCCATTATGTCCGAAATAATCAACGGGACTTGTAGTCTGTTTGCGACTGTTGCGAGTTCTTTGTTGCTTAACATTTCTTCACCAGTTGTTTGTACGTCGTTCTTATCTCCCGGTGTAAAGGGGAAAGATGAATGAATAGTTAATAAGTGTAAATTTTTTGAAAATGAGCGGATTTTGCTGGTTTTGCGAGGTGGGTAAATCCCGATATTCACATAAAGGCTCCGCAATCATGGGATTCTGTTCTGTTGTGAACTGCCACCCGGCGTGGCATAAATTCCTATCCATCCAGATATGTATTTCTGCGTTTTCGCTGTGTGAATCTTTTGTTCGTGAGGAATGAAGAATGGTAGCCCGCGTTAACACCGTCGCGTTTCAGGGCATTGATGTGCGTCCCATCGATGTGCAGGTGCAGATTTCAAGTGGTCTGCCCTCGTTCACGATTGTCGGATTGCCGGACAAGGCAGTAGCTGAAAGTAAAGAACGCGTGCGCGGGGCGCTGCATGCGCTGGGGTTGTCGCTGCCGGCGAAACATCTGACGGTGAATTTGGCGCCAGCGGATCTCGCCAAAGAGGGAAGCCACTTTGATTTACCCATCGCGCTGGGGTTGCTGGCGGCGATGGATGTTATTCCGAAAGACGGGTTGGAGAATTTTCTGGTGCTTGGTGAATTGTCGCTGGATGCATCGATCCGCGCGGTGACGGGAATTTTGCCAGCGGCAATGCATGCGAGCGTGAATGACAACCAGCTGATCTGTCCGGAGGATTGCGGCGGGGAGGCCGCGTGGGCAGGGGGCCTCGATATTCTCGCGCCGCGCGATCTGCTGCAACTCATCAATCATATTAAAGGTACGCAGGTGATGAGCGCGCCCGTGGCGAAGCTGGGAAACGAAATATTGCGCAGCGGACCGGACATTTCGGAAGTGAAGGGGCAGGAAACCGCGAAGCGCGCGCTGGAGATTACCGCGGCGGGCGGGCATAATTTATTGATGATCGGGCCGCCGGGTTCGGGCAAGTCGATGCTGGCGGCTTGCCTGCCGGGGATATTGCCGCCACTTTCCCCGCGCGAGGCGCTGGAAGTTTCGATGATCCATTCGCTGGCAGGGACGCTGCCTGATGGGGGCCTGCTGACGTATAGGCCGTTTCGCGATCCGCACCATTCGGCGTCGCTGCCGGCGCTGGTCGGCGGCGGGCACCGCGTGAAGCCGGGAGAAATTTCGCTGGCGCATCACGGCGTTTTATTTCTCGATGAGTTGCCGGAATTTGCGCGGGGGACTTTGGAATCTTTGCGCCAGCCACTGGAGACCGGCGAGACATTGATTGCGCGCGTGAATCATCACGTGCGATTTCCGGCGCAGTTCCAATTGATCGCGGCGATGAACCCATGCCGCTGCGGCCACCTGGGAGATGAAGATCTGGAATGTACGAAAGCGCCGCGTTGCGGATCGGATTACCAGTCGAAAATTTCCGGGCCGCTGATGGACCGCATCGATCTGCAGGTGGATGTTCCGGCAGTAAAAATTTCCGACATTAACGACAAAACGATTTCAGAAAATTCAGCGCAGGTGCGCACGCGGATTACACGGGCGCGGGAGATCCAGGCGGAGCGGTTTGCAAAACTTGCGCCGGAATTTGCAACAGAGGGGCCTTTGATGCTTAATGCCCGGACCGACGGAAAAACGCTGGAGGTTACGGCGCCGCTGGAGGCCCAGGCGAAGGCCTTGCTGGACCGGGCTATGGAATCGGCCAAATTCTCTGCCAGGGCCTATTTCCGGGTTTTAAGGGTCGCCCGGACCATTGCCGACCTGGAGACGGCAAAAACGGGGAATCAAAACCCCGAAATAGGAAAAATTCACATGGCGGAAGCGTTAGGATACCGCCGGACTGTACTGAATTAATATATAATATTATCAATGATTTAAGGACGCGTACGGGCTAAAAAAGCCCGATTTTATCGCCTTTTCTGGAGTAATGGGTTATGCTGGTAGATAGAAAACAAGCTTTAAGTAAGACAATATTAACCATAATAAATATAAGATCTTATAGAAGCTTAAAAAAGACGGTGTGTTTAGATGTCTAACTCCCAGAAAAACCGTAACAACGGATATACCACTCACCGTGATAAAGTCGCGGACCTGTTGAATGCGGCCAAGACAGACCTCGCCGCCGACAAACCCAAAGACCTGACATCGACCGCGCCGGATATTTTCGAATCCCAAAATGAACAACCTGTTGAGCCGCTTTTCGCGACGGATTTAATGACGACACCGGTCGTGAATCCCGTTTTGAACCCGGTTGAAAAATTCGACAGCGCCCAACAGATCAACGTTAAACCGGTAAACCCGGAAAATGTTCGCGTGGAACAAAACGCCGCCAAGGCAACCTATGTCGAGATGGACAGGAAGATCAAAGCCGAGTTCATGGCGGAGATGAAAAATGTAGACCCGAAAATGGCCGGCCAACTAGGCGGCATGATGCAGGAGCGCCCTGAAGGATTTATGTTGGTGGCGTCGCTTGCAGACGATGTCGTTGCCCCGGGAGCGGGAGCAGTGGCGGCCGCGATGAATGCGATGCTCGGCGATAATGCGGGAAAAATGAACGACTCGATCGCCGAGGCGCTCGACAATCTGAGAGCCAAAACAAGCCAGCAGAATGAACTCGCCAAACAGGGCAAGGCCCCCGCGCCGGTCATCGACTGGACCAAAGTCGCGGAAGGCGATACCGGGGTGACGCAGATAAAGAATTTGCTGATGACGCCAGTCACCGAGCAGCCGTTCATGAAACAGGCGGCAGAGAATGAAAAAATTATCGACCAGATGGACAAAAATTTTGCAATCTCCCGGGAGGTTGATCAGGGCCAAGTAGCAAAAGTGACGGCCGGCCATATCGAGAATGCCGTGCAATCCGGCAATGATGCGCAGCTGGCGGCGCTGGTGCGTGGCAACGAGAACAAGGTCCAGGCTGCAAAACAAGGCAGACCCGTCGTTGCCGACACTGCCGCCGATGCCCGCACATTTACGGCAGCCGCTCATGAAATTACCGGCGCAAGACCAAAGCCGCAGGACATCAGCGATCTGGATGAAGGCGCAAAAGACGTTCTGGCTTCGCTGGGCATGGAGCCGAAAATGAACCAGCTGGTTCCGAAACTCGAAAATTCCTTCGCGGCCTAATTTCCCCTGCTATAATCCCTGAATGAATCAAACAAAGATGATCGGCGTTTTCTGTGGCTCGTCCACAAGCGCAGATGAAAAATATATGACGCTGGCCCGTGATGCCGGAGCGGCGATTGCCGAAGCCGGTTTTGGAATCGTCTATGGCGGCAGCCGCAACGGGCTGATGGGCGCGGCGGCGGATGCGGCGTTGAAGAAAAACGCGAAGGTCATAGGCGTCATCCCGCATTTCCTGAAAGAAAAAGAAGTCGCGCATACTGGTCTTGCGGAATTGCACCTGACGCACGGCATGCATGAACGGCAGGTCGGTATTGCCGAGCGCGCCGACGGGTTCCTGGTTCTGCCGGGGGGCCTGGGGACGCTGGCCGAATTTTTCGAAGTGCTGACATGGAGACAGTTAAAACTCCATGACAAGCCGATTGCCCTGATGAACAAGGGCGGGTACTGGGATTCGCTGCTGGCGTTTTTAAGGCACAGCGCCGATGAAAAATTCCTCTATCAGGACCATAAAAGCCTTTTTACCGTATTGGAAAATACGGAGAATTTAAAAGTTTTCCTGAGCGGGTTGTAAAAAGCAATAAATTCTGTTTTATCTGACGCTTAAGTATTTATTGTGTATAATGGTTCAGGGGAGCCATATATAAGGTTTTCTGCATAAAAGAGTTCATTAAAAGATCGGTCGCCAGTGCATCACACCCATTCTACAGAACGAGCCGCGAAGCTGTCCGGCCTTGCGCTCGAAAGAATTCATAAAGAGGCCCTGCTGCCCACCCCGGAGAATTATGCGCTCTGGTATGTTTACTATTCCGAGGAAAATCCTGAAATCATCCGCGCCATCGATATCCTGGTAGCAACGGGCCAGGCCATCACGAATGAACGCTGTCAGGAAATCCACCAGCGCTTCCTGAGCGATTCCAGCGAGAATGAGCGCGTGCGCCAGGTCGGCGACAAGATCCAGACGACCATCAAGGAAATGAGCGGGATGGTTACCAACGTGAAAGAGGCGACGTCGAAATACAATACGCGCCTGAATGAAGTCAACGATCAGATCAGCAAAAAGAAAAGCATTTCGAAAGAAGAAGTCGAAATCATCCTGAAGGATGTCATGGAAGGCACGCAGGATATGATGAAGCATAACCAGACGCTGGAGGAGGAGTTGGGTCGTTCGTCCAAGGCGATGAAGGAATTGCAGCGCGACCTGGAACTGGTGCGTAAAGAAGCGCTGACCGATGGCCTCACGAATTTGTCGAACAGGAAAGCGTTCGACGCCGAGATTCGCCGCGCCGCGCGCGAAGCACAAAAAGACGGCATGGCATTCTCATTGCTCATGATGGATATCGACCATTTCAAGAGCTTCAATGACAATTACGGCCACCAGGTCGGCGACCAGGTGTTGCGTCTCGTGGCGCGTACATTGATTGACGGCGTCAAGGGCCGCGACATGGCCGCGCGCTTCGGCGGCGAGGAATTCGCCATCCTCCTGCCGGAGACGAATTTACAGGCGGCACTCAAGGTCGCGGAAAGCCTGCGCAAGGCTGTAGCCAGAAAAGAAGTCATCAACCGCAACAGCGGCGACAAACTGGGCCGCATCACGCTTTCAGGCGGCGTCGCGCAATATGTCGCGGGGGAAAACGTTGAAGACCTGATCGAGCGCGCCGACGCGGCGCTTTATACCGCCAAGCATAACGGTCGGAATCAGATTGCCGCTGCGCCTGCGCCGGGACAGAAAAAAGCCTCCGCTTAATCAGTTGCCGCTCGCGGTAAAAATCCCTATCTATATGGGATGCAAAATTCATTACAAACTGTGTCCGCGATGCAAGCCCCTTATCTCGAAAATCTGAACCCGCAGCAACGCGAAGCGATTGAGGCGCTTGACGGCCCGGTGCTGGTGTTGGCGGGCGCAGGGACGGGCAAGACACGCGTGCTGACGACGCGCCTTGCTCATATTCTCAATACCGGCCGGGCGTATCCGTCGCAGATCCTGGCGGTGACATTCACCAATAAGGCCGCGCAGGAAATGAAGCAGCGCATATCGGATCTTATGGGAGGCCAACCGGTTGAAGGTTGGTGGCTGGGGACGTTTCATTCGGTTGCGGTGAAAATGCTTCGACGTCATGCGGAACTTCTCACTATTCCCGGAGGCAATATCGGCCTATCCAGTAATTTTTCGATTATAGATCCTGACGACCAGGTGCGGTTATTCAAGCAGATCATGGAGGTTGAAGGAATCGACCATAAAAAATGGGAGCCGAAGATGCTGATAGCGATGATTAATCGCTGGAAGGATCGTGCTTTGACTCCGGATGACGTGAAGCCTGATGAGGGTGGCGAAGCGGCGGACGGGAAATTACAGGCGCTGTACCGGATTTACCAGAGCCGTTTGCGTGCCATCAATGCGTGTGATTTTGGCGATCTGCTGCTGCATACAATTACGATTTTGAAGAATCCGAAGAACGCGGAAGTGCTTGCAGATTATCACCGCCGTTTCAAATATATCCTCGTTGATGAATATCAGGACACGAACGTGGCGCAGTATTTGTGGCTGCGGCTGTTGGCGCAGGGATCGAATAACATTTGCTGCGTCGGCGACGACGACCAGTCGATTTACGGCTGGCGCGGCGCAGAAGTCGGAAATATTTTAAAATTCGAGAAAGATTTTCCCGGCGCGAAGATTATCCGGCTTGAGCAGAATTACCGATCGACCAATAATATCCTGAAGGCGGCGGGCGCTGTTATTTCCAACAATGATGGTCGGCTTGGAAAAGAGCTTTGGTCGGAGGCGGGTGATGGCGACAAGATCAAGGTACGCGGATTGTGGGACGGACAGGCGGAGGCGCGCTGGGTGGCCGAGGAAATCGAGCAGCTGCAGAATAAAAAATACAGCCTGAATGAAATTGCGGTTCTGGTGCGCACGGGATTCCAGACGCGGGAATTTGAAGAGCGGTTCATCAAGCTGGGGTTGCCTTACAAGGTGATCGGCGGCCCGCGGTTTTACGAGCGGATGGAAATCCGCGATTCTCTGGCCTATCTGCGCGTAATCGCGCAGCCGCAGGATGATCTGGCGCTGGAGCGCATCATCAACACGCCCAAGCGCGGCCTTGGCGATTCAACGATACAGACTTTATATGCGTATGGGCGTGCAAAAGGCACCAGCCTTTATTCATCGATCATCGATCTGACACAGACGGATGAGCTGAAGCCGAAAGTGAAGGCGACGCTGATGAAGCTGATGGATGATTTCGGGCGCTGGCGTTCGCTGATTGATTCCATGAATCATGCGGAGCTGGCGGCGTTGATGCTGGATGAATCCGGCTATATGCAGATGTGGAAGACAGATAAATCAGTGGAAGCGCCGGGGCGCGTCGAAAACCTGAAAGAATTGATTTCGGGGATGCAGGAATATGAAAGCCTTGCGCAATTTCTGGAGCATGTGGCGCTGGTGCTGGAAAATCAGGACAGCAGCATGGGCGAATTTATTTCCGTGATGACGCTGCACGGCGCGAAGGGTCTTGAGTTCGACGCGGTGTTTCTACCGGGGTGGGAAGATGGCCTGTTTCCCTCGCGGCGCACGATGGATGAAAACGGTATGAAGGGTTTGGAAGAAGAGCGCAGGCTGGCTTATGTGGGCTTGACGCGTGCGCGTAAACGCGCTTTTGTTTCTTTCGCCGCGAACCGCAGGATGTACGGAAATTTTATCAGCGCGATTCCGTCGCGTTTTGTCGATGAATTGCCCGCGCCTTTGACCGAAGTCAGTGCCGATACCGGAATTTACCAGCCGGGGCGCTCGCAGCATTGGGATTCCAGCGGGTTCTCAGGCAGCAGCAAGCCGGTTTACCAGCGCCGCGTGACCGAGACGGTTTCGAAGTTTTTGCGCGGGGAACGCGTGTTCCATGACAAATTCGGCTATGGCGATATCATCAATGTTGACGGCCACAAGCTGGATATCGATTTTGAACATGGCGGGGTTAAGTGCGTGATGGATAGTTTTGTTGAGAAGGTTTAGGCGGCTTCCAGCGGAAGGGCGACGACGAGAACGCGCTGCGACTCTTTCGCTCTTGGGTCGGTGCGGTGGAGCAAGCCTTCTTTGAAAAAGAATATGTTTCCTTCACCGGCCTGCTGTGTTTTTCCGGCTTCGTTGTCCCAGAGCGTCCCGTCAAAACCCCAGTCGCAGTTCGCGACATCATACTCATGCGGGTGGTTTTTTGTGACCATCAATTCCGTGCACAACATGAGTTCGATATCCCGCACGCCGGACATCGCGTTGTAAATATTCGCCATGGAGTCGAGTTCCGTGCGGATGGGATCAAGCAGGGCAGGGAAATGTTGCCTGACCATGCCCTGTGCTTCACTCCATTCGTAAACAAGGCAGGTGGTTTTCGGAAGACTGGGCCGGAGCGCGGCGAAAATTTCTTTCAGCCTTTGTTTTTCAGCGCCCGCCCTTTGCAGGATCGCACCGCTGCAATCTTCGAAATGTGCGGCGTTCTGGAACATCGCCAGATCGTAGGTCTGTACGATACGGTGATCGTGTGGGTGACGCGGCAGCTTTATTTTTTCGATCATAATTGTCATGGGCGGGAAACTAACCAACCACTATCATTATGTAAAGATATTTTTACGCGTGTTCTCTGGACTTTAAGCGTATAGAGCGACATATTCTCTTATCGATAAGGGTTTTCAGCACATGTCAGACACACAAAAAATAGCGACGGTTTTCGGCGGCACGGGTTTCATCGGCCGGCAGGTGGTGCGGGGACTGGCGCGGCGCGGCTATACGGTCAAGGTGGCCAGCCGCGTGCCGGAGAGCGCGTTTTTCCTCCGCCCGGCGGGCGTTGTCGGACAGATCGTTCCTTTTGCCTGTGACTATAAAAATTCCGAGAGCATCGGCGAGGCGGTGCACGGCGCGGATATCGTCGTGAATTGCGTAGGCATTCTTCACGAACGCCGCAAAGGCGATTTCAGGCGTGCGCATGCGGATATTCCTGCTGCGATCGCGGCGGCCTGCGCGTATGAAAAAGTGAAACGGCTGGTGCATATCTCGATTCCGAATATCGAAGCGGACAAGTCGCGCTATGCCGCGACGAAGCTGGAGGGGGAGAGGGTAGTGCTGGCGGCTTTTCCGCACGTGACGATTTTAAGGCCGAGTGTTGTATTCGGTTCCGACGATAATTTTTTCAACAAATTCGCGAGGCTGGCGCGCCTGCTCCCGGTGCTTCCGCTGATCGGCGGCGGCAAGACTAAATTCCAGCCGGTTTTTGTCGGTGATGTGGCCGATGCCGTTCTCGTGGCCGCCCACAACCCGGCCGCCGCAGGACAGATTTTCGAGCTGGGCGGGCCGGAGACGGTAAGCTTTAAAGAGATTTACGAGATCCTGTTCCGCTATACGGGCCGCAGCCGCCGGACGATCAATTTGCCGTGGGGTGTGGCCAAGGTGCAGGCAACGTTTACGGGTATGCTGCCCAATCCGCTGCTGACGCGCGACCAGGTCGAATCGCTGAAGACGGATTACACGGTGGCCGGAGATGCCCTGACATTCGCGGACCTGGGCATAACGCCGACGGCCATGGATGTGATTTTGCCGACATATCTGGAGAGCTACCGTCCCGGCGGGCGCTTTGCCAACCAGAAGGCGGCCTGATTGATTTACAACAGGCCCTGCCGCGTATTATAAGTAATGCTTAACAATTCAGCGGATTTTGCCATGCGTATCATTCTTTTCCTGCTTGCCCTGGTTCTCCTTGTTCTGCCGGCTTCTGCGCAGGCGCGTACGGAAGGGATTGCCGCTGTCGTCAACCAGGATGCGATCAGCATGACCGACCTGAATGACAGGATGCGGATGATCATCGTGTCGGCGGGGTTGCCGCCTTCGAAAGAGATCCAGGACAAATTGCTGAAGCAGGTTCTCAATGACCTGATCGACGAACAGCTGAAGGTTCAGGAAGCAAAAAGAAAAGAGATCGAGGTTTCCCAGGGCGAGGTTGCCGCTGGATTCGCGCGGATCGCCAGCCAGAACAATTTGAGCGCGGAACAATTCGCAGCGGCGATCCGCCGCGACGGCGTCAGCCCGGCGACGCTGGAGCGCCAGATCCGTGCACAGATCGGTTGGTCAAAACTCATTCAACAGGAAATGCGCCCAAAGGTTATCGTAACCGATACCGATATCGACGATTATATCGGTCGCCTCGAAAGCGCCAAGGGCAAGTCGGAATACCTGGCCTCCGAGATTTTTCTGCCCGTGGGCGAGGGAAATTCCGAAGCCGATGTGCAGCAGCTCGCGCACAAGCTGGTGAAGGAAATCACATCCGGCAAGACGCCCTTTTTCAAGGTGGCGCAGCAATTTTCCGGCGCGGCCGGGGCAACGCGCGGCGGCGACCTGGGATGGGTGCAGCAGGGACAGCTTGATTCTGCGCTGGAGCAGACACTGGCCGGTCTTGAGAAAGACGGCGTCAGCATGCCCGTTCGCACGGCGGAAGGTTTTCACATCCTTTACCTGCGCAATCTACGGACGCTGACGGATGACACCATTCCCTCGCGCGACGAGGTTTTCCGCATCATCGGCATTCAGCGCCTGGAGCGCATGCAGACCCGGGAATTGCTGGAGCTTCGCAGTACGGCCTTTATCGAGAACCGTGTCCAGTCCTGATCCGCCGGATTCCCTGCCGCCCCTGCGTGATGTCATCGCGGCGCATGGATTGCGCGCGAAAAAAGCGCTAGGGCAGAATTTCATCCTGGATACCAACATCACCGACAAGATCGCGCGCCAGGCCGGAGATTTAAACGGCTTTAGCGTATTTGAAATCGGCCCGGGACCTGGCGGGCTGACGCGCAGCCTGATCCGGTCGAACGCCGCAAAAATCATCGCCGTTGAATTTGACGAACGCGCGGTGGCGGCGCTGCAGGGCTTGCCGAAAGATAAACTCGAGATCGTGCATGGCGACGCGCTGCGGCTGAATTTGTTGCCGCTCGCAGAAGCGCCGCGCGTGATTGTTGCCAATCTGCCCTACAATATCGCGACGCCTTTGCTGACAGGCTGGCTGAAACAGATCCGCGAACAGGACGATGCGTTCCGGTCGATGACGCTGATGTTCCAGAAGGAAGTGGCGGACAGGATTGTTGCCGCGCCGGGATCGAAGATTTACGGTCGGCTGTCGATTTTGTGCCAATGGCTGTGCGATGCGCGGGTGTGTTTCGATTTGCCGCCGTCAGCGTTCACGCCGGCACCGAAAGTTTCCAGCAGCATCGTGCATTTCATCCCGCGCGCGCGGGAGGCGAACTGGCCGGAATTCCGGGCGCTTGAAAAAGTAACGGCTGCCGCGTTCGGCCAGCGGCGCAAGATGATCCGCACGACTTTGAAGGATTATGCGGCCAAACTGGACGAGCTGGGGATCGACCCGACTTTAAGGGCAGAAAACCTGACAGTTCAGCAGTTTATAGAGCTGGCGCTGGACTGAAATGAGTCAATTTATTGACATAATTCAATAAAATATGGTTTTATGGCCTCCAATTTTAAAAGGCTTAGACCGATGCCAATGAAACGCGATGGCGACAGGAAGGCACGTGGCCGGTATTACTGGCTCGCGAAAAGCCCTGATGCCCGCGTCATCCGCCTGTCATCTTATCTTCGTGGGGACTGGGGCAAGGTCAACAAAGCCGTGATCGATCAGCGCCTGGGCGTTACGCTGATCGACAAAGACAATCTGACAGAACTCGGTACCGTCCTGCCGCCGGATCTGCTTTACGTGTTTCACATGAAGGTTACGGATGAGCGGCAATTTTTTCCAGTCTACCATGTGGATATAAATGATTTCAGGCAGCTTAACCCGGTTCACATACTTCGTGTCGAGGACAGGTTTGCGCATCTGATTTTGCTGGAGGAAGGACGACCTGTTCTCGGTGTCACCCACCCGACATTCCGCGAGAGGGCGCTGGATATTCTGCATGAAACCGGGCGCATTGGTTTGACGCTTGAGAAACGCAGAACATTTCGGGAGACCTACGTCCCGAAATTCCGCGTCAGTTTTGAAGAGGCCGCAGAGATTCTGAGCAAACACAGCTTACGTATTTCTGCCGAAACTCTGAGAGATTTTGCCAGAAACCGCACTCACCCGATGGATGAATCAAACAACAGGCTGCTTGACCAAGTGACTGAAAAACTCAGGGCATTCCCGTTACAAACAGCAGGCGGTTATGCTGCCGCCGTTGAAAATTTATCCATCGATGTGAAAGAGGGTACCGTTAAAGAATTACTTCCGCCGAACATTGCTGCCGGGCTTGAGCGAATGTTTCTACAGCCCGCTGATCAGTCCCCGCACGAACTCTGACAGTCCCTTGGCGCGGTGGCGCTTGAGGCGCTCGGCATCCAGAATCAATTGCGCGCGGGCGATGGCTTCGTTGATGTCCTTGTTGATGATGACATAGTCGTATTCCATGTAGTGCGACATTTCGTCGGACGCCTTGGACATGCGGTGCTGGATCTGGTCTTCGGTTTCTTTCGTGTCCCTGGCGCGGTCGCGCAGGCGGCCTTCGAGGACTTTGCGCGAAGGCGGGAGAACGAAAACGCTGACGACATCCTCGCGGGCGATTTCGCAAAGCTGTTGCGTGCCCTGCCAGTCGATGTCGAAGAGGACATCCTTGCCGCTTTCGAGCGCGGCCTCGACCGGGCCTTTCGGCGTGCCGTAGTAATTTTCAAAAACTTTCGCGTGTTCCAGCATTTCATGGTTGTCGACCATGTTGCGGAATTCATCGACGCTGACGAAATGATAATCCTGCTTGTGCGCTTCGCCGGCGCGGCGGGGGCGCGTGGTGCAGGAGATGGAAATGGTGACGTCGAGGTTGTTCTTCAGCAAAGCACGCGTGATGGTGGTTTTGCCTGCGCCGGAAGGCGAAGACATCACATACATCAGGCCGCGGCGCTTGATACTGCTCATCAGGTTTTCCCACTGGATCCGGCTTTCACCGGTTTTGATTAAGGTGTATTAGAATACAAATGTCCGAAAATTCAAACAGCAATTTTAAGCATATCGTCATCACCGGCGCCTCCAGCGGGATCGGTGCGGCCCTGGCGCTTTTCTATGCAAAGGAAGGTGTGCGCCTCAGCCTGACGGGGCAGAATGAAGAAAGGCTTGAGGGGGTTTCTATTGCCTGCGGCACCAAGGGCGCTGAAGTGGAGGCGTTTGTTGTTTCGGTGACCGAACGCGCGGCGATGCAGGAATGGCTGGAGAAAATCGACGCGGCGTCTCCCGTGGACCTCGTGATTGCCAATGCCGGGATTTCCGCCGGGATGGGGGCCAGCAAAAGCGGCGAGAAAGCCGAACAGGTGCGGCGATTGTTCGATGTGAATATCAACGGCGTTCTCAACACCATCGATCCGCTGCTGCCGCGCATGATCGCGCGCGGGCGGGGAAGCGTGGCGTTGATGAGTTCGCTGGCGGGGTTTCGCGGTTGGCCGGGCGCGCCAGCCTATACAGCAAGCAAGGCGGCCATACGTGTTTACGGCGAGGGCCTGCGCGGGTCGCTGGCGCACACAGGCGTGAAAATTCATGTCGTCTGCCCCGGTTTTGTGAAATCCCGTATCACAGATGTGAACGAATTCCCGATGCCGTTGCTAATAAGCGCGGAACGCGCAGCCGTGATTATCGCAAATGGAATCACGCGGAACAAAGGGCGCATCGCCTTCCCGTTGCCGACCTATTTTTTCGTGTGGTTACTGGCAGTTATCCCCGATTCCCTGGCGGGTAAAATTCTGCACGGACTACCCGCAAAGCGCGAGTCGATTTAAGAAACAAAAATTTTCTACGAAGAAAAACCCTTAATTTTATTGCTCGAAAAGCCGCTTTTATAATAGCATCAGAATAGTTCTTCCGTTACTTATGAATGTCACTGCTATTCTGGGTAGTATATTATCCACGGCCTGCTCTGAGCCCAGCAGGCCTGTGCGTTCTTTTAATGCTGGGCTCATCCCGGGTGGGTAATTATGGACATCCATGATGTCGAAAAAAATGTTGAGCTGGCTGTTAATCTTCTCAAGGCATTGTCCAACGAAAAGCGGTTGATGGTTGTCTGCGCCCTGTACAAGGGCGAGAAGAATGTCGGCGAGCTGGAAAAAATTGTCGGCCTCAGCCAGTCGGCGTTATCGCAGCACCTGGCGCGGTTGCGCCGCGATGGCCTAGTGAACAATCGTCGCGATGCACAGACGATTTATTATTCCCTCAGCCACAAGGCGACCGAGCAGGTTCTTAAATGCCTGTATGATATTTACTGTCCGGAGATGGAAGCCGCCGCAAAAGAAGCGCGATCATAAAATCTAGTGCAGTGCGGCGGATATTTTCGGAGGCTCGAAGCGGGGCCGAAACGATTTCAGAACTTTTTCCGGCGTTAAATTCTTCAGATTCTTCTCAAGAATAATCTCGACATATTGACCGCGCGGTGCGTGTTTAACCAGATGGCTTGTGCCTGAAAACAGCGCGATGCACGGGCAACCTGTCGCGGCGACGAGATGCATCGGGCCGGTGTCGTTGCCGATTGCGGCGGCGGCCTCGCGCGCCAGTGCCGCGACCTGCGGCAGCGTGGTTTGTCCCGCGAGATTGACGAGTTCGGGACAGGCGCGCAGGATTTTTTCGATGGTATCGCTGTCAGCCGGGCCGCTGACGAGGACGGGCTGATAACCGAGCTGCACGAGGATTTGCGCAAGCCGCGCGTAATGATCGGCGGGCCAGCGCTTTTCGGGGCGGGCGGGCGAAGAGCCCGGGATCAGGATCACATAGGGCTTTCGCAGCGGGAATGAACTGACGGAGGCCTGCATCCATTCCAGCGTGTCGATTTTGACATCGGTGATCCCCGCCAGCGCCAGTGTCTGCACATGACCGTCGAAAGCATGACCGGCGGAGCGGTCCGGGGCGTCGTTGCGGTGCGAGGCGCCCCTGGCGATGCCGACCCATTCAGGGCGTTTGCGCGGGTTGAGCAGTTTGAAATAAAAACCGGTGCGGTCATTGTTCTGCAGATCGTATACGCGTTTAAAATTTCCGCTGTTAAAAAACTTTTTTATTTTCATCCAGCCTGAAATATTCATCGCAGCTGGTTTTTCATCGATGGAAATTTCATTGAAATAGCCGCAGGCTTCGGCAAACGATTCATAAGGTTTTGTCGTCAGAAGTGTGATGTGCGCCTGCGGGTGGTGACGGCGGATGGCGGCCATGGGGCCCAGCGCCTGGATGAAATCACCGAGCGCACCAAGTTTGATGACCAGTATTTTTTCGTTTTGGGGCATTCTTTATTCAGCAGCCGTCCGGAAGGGCGATCCGCGTCCTGCTGTCGCATGAAACGGCTGCGGCGCGGCGGCGGGGGCCAGCATGTTTCCCTGCAGCAATTCGGCATAGACGTTCAGCGTTTTATCGGCCATCTGTTCGCGCGTGAAATTCGCGGCAACATGCGCCATGGCGCGGGTGGCGAGAATGGCGCGCTGGGTCGGGTTCAGGGCAAGGGCCTCGTGGATCGCTGCTTCCAGCGCTGCCGGGTCGCCGGGTTTCACCAGCCAGCCGGTTTCGCCGCGCAAGATGGTTTCCTGCGCCCCCCCGTGATCGCTTGCAATGATGGGGCGGCCCATGGCCTGCGCTTCCACCGGCACGCGTCCGAATCCTTCGGGATCGGTCGAGGCGGAGATAACAACGGTCGCCAGCATGTAGGCGGCGGGCATGTCGTTGCAGTGATCGACGATGCGGACGCGACCGCCGAGACCTTTGTGCTGGATCGTGTCTTCGAGTTCCTTGCGATATTCAGTGCGGCCCTGGTCGGAGCCGATCATGACGCAGAAGATGTCGCGGCGCCCCAGGCGGGCGATGGCTTCAATCAAAACATGGTGGCCTTTCCAGCGCGTGATGCGTCCGGGCAGCATGATGATGTTGGCACCGTCGGGCACGCGCCACTGGCGCGACAATGTAATGAGGCGTTCGGGCGTGACAGTGGTCGGGTGGAATTTTTCCAGCGCGATGCCGCGCGGGATGACGCGGATTTTCCCGTTGTCGAGTTTGTAATTCTCGCGCAGATATTTCGCGACGGTTTCAGAAATCGCGATGACGCGTTCGCCGCGCGCGATGGAGCTATTGTAAAATCTTTTGCTCTCGCCGTCGATGTTGTAGGGCGCGTGGCAGGTGGTCATGAAACGCGCAGAGATTTTTTTGCAGGCCTGCAGTGCGCTCCAGGCGGGCGCGCGGGAGCGGGCGTGAACGATGTTGACGTTGTAGCGGCGGATAAGCTGGCGCAGCTTCAGCACGTTCTTCCACATCACGAGCGGGTTTTTGCTGTGAACCGGGAGATTGATATGGACAGCGCCGGAGCGCTGCAGCTCATGGATGCGCGGTCCGCCATTGGAGACGACGATGGCCTGTGCGCCGCTGGCGACTAGTTCGGCGGCGATGTCGATGCATCCCTGTTCCGCGCCGCCGGGGCCGAGCTCCGGGACAATCTGCATTATGACAGGCTGGGCGTTTAAACTGTTCATTCCGTTGCACTTTATCTATTATGGGACGGCATGAAAGCTCAGCAAACGCAGGTTTCGAACGTTCAGAGACTGTCCCGGCCGGGGCGTCCCGGTCTGGCATATGTTTACACGGAAAGCACCGGGGAGGGCAAGAAGCTGCCCTTGCTGATGTTTTGCGGGGGGTACCGGTCGGATATGAACGGGGCCAAGACCAGTTATCTTGAGGAACAGTGCCGCAAGCGCGGACAGGGCTACCTGCGATTCGATTATTCCGGCCATGGGCTGTCGGAAGGGAATTTTAATGACGGCACGATCGGCCAGTGGCTGCAGGATGCGCTGGATGTCCTGACCCATGTCAGCCCGTCGGGGCCGGTTGTGCTGGTTGGGTCGTCGATGGGCGGATGGATTGTGCTGCTGATTGCCACGCACTGGAAAGGCACCGTGAAGGGATTGGTCGGTATTGCTGCCGCACCCGATTTCACCGAACATATTTATGCGGCCCTGAGCCCGGCGCAGAAAAGCGAGCTGGAGAAAAAAGGATTGCTGGCGGTTGATAACGATTACAGCGACACGCCGTACGCGTTTACGCGTGCGTTGTACCAGGAAGCGAAAAATCATTTGCTGCTGGATCGCGTGCGCCCGATCGATTGCCCTGTATGTCTAATTCAGGGCATGCTGGACAAGGATGTGCCGTGGGAGACCACTGCGAAAATCCAAAAATCCCTCACCGGGCAGGAAGTTGATATTGTGCTGGTGGCGGATGGGGATCACCGCCTGTCGCGGCCCGAGGATTTAGAGCTGATCGACAAGGAAATCCGCCGGATCTGCGGCGTTTCGGTTTAACGGAAATTATTTGCGCTTGTAGACGAACTTGCCGGGCTTGTCGCGGTCGGCATTGAGTCCGCCACTGCCGCTGCGCGCATAGGTGCTGCCGCCGAGACTGCCGAAGAGAAGCTTCAGAATCAGGTAGGTGACTGCCATGCCGACGAACAGAAACACGCCGTAGGCAACACCGACGACGACCGCTTTTTGCTCCAGCAGGATATTGGTGAAACTGCGGGCTTCGCTGTTGCTGTCGGTCATGAATTTCGCAAAGCTTTCGGGCGAATAGGTGGTCCAGATATAGCCGTAATCGGTGAGTTCGAACGGTTTTTCCATATTTTGTGAATAGAGATAGACATCATGGCCCAGCGCGATCAAGGCGGGGATCATCAGGACAACAAGGGTGAGAAGGTAGCGCTGCATGTATCGGGAACCCGGCAATCAATAATTGCCCATATTCTAGCAAACCCGCGCAAATGCGCTAGGCTTAAATTCGATATTGTTTTAGGGGCTGAAGTAGCTAAGCCCCGTTAAAGGGTATAAAAATGGCTACGATGTACGAACGCAAAAGCAGACTGACACCCCGGCAGCAGGGACGCTTGATTGATTA
>Ga0247727_10005857_pt1 | contig 24526 bp, 27 predicted proteins | sample WisWelCaveWW1625_FD_202498 | JGI IMG/M metagenome (GOLD analysis project Ga0247727, IMG submission 202498) | Biofilm microbial communities from Wishing Well Cave, Virginia, United States - WW16-25 | ecosystem: Environmental > Aquatic > Deep subsurface > Groundwater > Cave microbial mat | place... | reverse complement strand
TCCACAGCCACTCCGGCTGCATATAGGGCAAATGAATAACGTTCTTCTTTATAAAGCAAATTGGCATCGGACAACCTTTCTTGGGCCACAATAAAATAGTCACTTGTCTCGATTCGCATGCAACTTTTCTCTTTTAAATTGCACCCAACTTCATCGCTTGACGCACCTCCGTCATCGTCTGCTGCGCCGTGTGGCGCGCGCGTTTTTCGCCGTCGCGGAGAATGTCTTTTACGTCGTCCGTATGCGCTTCATAATACGCGCGCTTCTCTCGCATCGGCGCGAGAAAATCGGCGATACGACTTGCGCAGCGCAGCTTGCAATCGACGCAACCGAGTTGGCCGCTCTCGCAACCGGCGCGAATTTCCGGCTCTTCGGCGGGGTTGAATTTGCGATGGTGCATGAACACCGTACAAATGTCCGGACGGCCGGGATCGCCGCGCCGAATTTTCTGCGGATCAGTCACGGCCTTGCGCATTTTCGCGGTGATCTCTTCGGGCGACTCCGAGAGCAAAATGCCGTTGCCGCGCGATTTGCTCATCTGCGCCTGCCCGTCGAGACCGGTGAGACGCGCAAACTTCGTCAGGCGCACTTCCGGCTCCGGCAAAACCGGCCCGTAGGTCGCGTTGAATTTGCGCGCGATCTCGCGGGTTATTTCAACGTGCGGAAGCTGATCTTCGCCGACCGGAACGACCTCGCCTTTATAAACGAGAATGTCGGCGGCCTGCAGCACCGGATAACCCAGATGGCCGTACCCGATCGTTTCGCCCAAGTTTAAGTCGCGCACCTGATCTTTCAACGTCGGGTTGCGTTCCAGCCGCTCTTTGGTAATCAGCATGCTGAAAATCAAAAACAACTCGGCATGTTCTTTAATTTGCGACTGCCGAAAAATCGGGCTGGCTTCCGGACGAATCCCCGCGCCCAGCCAATCGATGATCATGTCGATAGTGTCCGCATAAATCTCGGAGGTGTCGAGATCGGTGGTCAAGACATGATAATCGGCGATCAGATGAAAATTTTCATAAGCCGCCGATTCCTGCATTTGCACCCAATTTTCCAGCGCGCCGACGTAATTGCCGAGGTGCAGACGGCCCGTCGGGCGCATGCCGCTGAGAATTCGCTTTTTCGTTTGGCTCATTAAAATAAAAAGGCAAAAATAAAACCGCAAAAAGCAAAAAAGGCATTTGCAATTTGCAGTTTGCTTTTTGCTGTTTGTGATTCGTGTTAATTCATGAACAAATACGGCTTCCATCGTTCGTCGACGACGCCGACGAAATGCTGAATGAAGAAAAGGTGATTCGGCTTCTGCGGTTTTCGCGCCAGACGCATGCCGGCCTCTTCCGGCGTGCGATTGCCTTTGCGATTGTTGCAATACACGCAGGCGCAGGCGAGATTTTCCCACGAGTCTTCGCCGCCGCGATTTCTGGGCATAATATGATCGACCGTCACCGGCTTGTGCGTCGCGCCACAGTACTGGCAGCGATGGCTGTCGCGTTTGATGATATTCTTGCGCGACAAGACAATGCGCTTGCGCGGCACGTGTACGAATGACACCAGCCGCACGATGCTCGGAAACGGCATTTCCTGCCGCACCGAACGGATCACCCAGCGGGGATGCCGCTCGATAATTTCCGCTTTGCCGAGATAAATCAAAATCACCGCCTTTTTCGCGGTAATGACGCTCATCGGCTCATAGTTTTGACTTACGATCAGGACGTTATGATTGAGCGATGCCATAGTCTTTCACTCACCCTACGGGCGTTGCCCGAATTTCAGTCTTTGGGCCCGACTTTTTTTATCGCACGCTAAATAGTCAGGGTAATATTATAAATTTACGAGAAATCGACTAAAGAGTCAAGCCCGATTTTCCAATATGGGTTTGGGCGGTCAATCGAAAGCCTGACTGGCGGCATCACAAAAATGCTTGTTGCTGGTTACTCGTTGCTTGTTACTCTCATGTTGTGTTTTAGCAACCAGCTACAAGCCACCAGCAACGAGTTACAGCGGCTGCGCTTCGTCAATTAACAAAATGGGAATATCGTCTTTGACCTCATATTTCAAACGACAATTCGGGCAAATGAGTTTCTGCTCCTGTTCCCGATATTCCAGCTTGCCTTTGCACTTCGGGCAGGCGATGATTTGCAAAATTTCTTGATCAAGCATAAAGGAGTCTCCTCAACTAAGTGTTGATTGGCGTTATTCAGGCGGCTTTAGATATTTCAATTTGTTTTTCAATTCAAGATAAGTTTCAGAGCGGGGTCCGTTTTTTTCTTGTTCGCGGTTTTACGGGTGTTATTGCGTTTGACCGGCATAAGCGCCTCCCGCGATGGGTTAAGATGAAATTTGAATTTATTGTAAATTCACGTCATTCTAATTCGGCGTTTGACCATTCTCGCCCTGACTCGGCAGATCGAGATCATCGGCGCGAAAATAGGGCTGCAGAGCCTCAAGCAGCGATTTCGGCGCGCGCACCGGTTTGCCGGAGATGCCGATGAACGGATGTGTGGTGTAACCGTCCACGAGCAGCTCTCGCTCGTCGTTATAGATTTTGCAAGCCTGTTTTGCGAAGGGCGAGGGGCGAAGAGCGCCTTTCACCCTTCACCTTTCGCCCGTTCAAAAAATCCCATCCTGCCGTATTTCTCAATACGCTGCGCCACCAGCCGCTCCGGCGGAATTTTTTCCAGCGCGTTGATTTCCTGCAGCAGCCGCGCTTTGAGAATTTGCGCCGCCGTGTCGTAATCACGGTGCGCGCCGCCGACAGGCTCTTGAATCACGTCGTCGATCACCTTGAGCTGCAGCAGATCGACCGCGGTGAGCTTCATCGCTTCGGCGGCCTGCTCCGCTTTCGTGCTGTCGTGCCAGAGAATCGCTGCGCAGCCTTCCGGCGAGATCACCGAATACCATGTGTTCTCCATCATCAAGACGCGATCCCCGACCGCGATGCCGAGCGCGCCGCCGCTCGCGCCTTCGCCGATGATGACGACGACGATCGGCACGGGCAGGTGCGACATTTCAAACAAATTGCGCGCAATCGCCTCGGCTTGGCCGCGCTCTTCCGCGCCGGTGCCGGGATACGCGCCGATCGTATCAACCAAACAAACAATCGGGCGTTTGAATTTTGCCGCCAGTTTCATCACGCGTAACGCTTTGCGATAACCTTCGGGATTCGGCATGCCAAAATTGCGATAAAGCTTTTGCTTCGTATCGCGGCCTTTCTGCTGGCCGATGAGGATGATCTTCTGCGGGCCGAGCCTGCCGACGCCGCAGACCATCGCCGGGTCATCGCCAAACGCGCGGTCGCCGTGCAGCTCGATAAAATCCTCCATCATCCTTTCGATGTAATCCAGCGAATACGGGCGCTGCGGATGGCGGGCCAGTTGCACCCTTTGCCAGCGCGTCAGCCTGGAATAAATTTCTTCGCGCAAACGCCGCGCTTTCTCTTCCAGCTTCGCCACCTCCGCCTGCACATCTTTGCCCTCGCGCTCCGCATTCTGGCGAATTTCCTGAATCTGATTATCTAAAGCAATGATCGGCTTCTCAAACTCTAAAACAAATCCAGCCATATTTTCTCTTCTCTCGATACAGGTGATCAGGTCGATAGCATGTTCGGCGTAACGCGTTTAGAATCGGAACATCGTCCGCACCAAAATTTCCACATCCAGCAACGGACTGTACCGCGTCACATAATAAAGATAGAGTTTGTTTTTTTCTTCCTGAGAAAGTTGTCCACGACGATGGATGCGGGTCAAATCGGTGACGCCGAGAGGCAAGTCCAAGCGGTAAGAATCAAGACGGCTGTCATCGGTCGGCAAGCCAAATTCCTCCGGCGGAATCGCCAGACCGACCCAACTGAGTTTGCCGGAAAGAATGGCAAAGAGCCACGGCCAATTGCGAAGGGCGAGGGGCGAGGGGCGAAGAGCGCGGGCTTCGCCCATCACCTTTCGCCCATCGCCCATCGCCCATCCCGATAGTCCTTTATTTTTAGATCGGGACAATTGCCAGAGCCGCAAAGAACCCCGACCTTCCTTTTGTAAATCTGAAGGAAGGAGAGTCGGAGTCATTTGAATCGTCTGCGATTGCAATTTGCCGTTAAATAACCAGAGCAGCAAAAAAAACGGCGCGCCGACCATGAGAAAAAATCCGGCCAATGCGATATCCAGCATTCTTTTGCCAAACGCGGGCCAGAAGCGCAACAGGCGATTTTCAATTTCCAACAACGGCACCTCGGTGACCTGATCGATGCCGTCCCGCCGCAGCGGGAGGCCGACGATCACATCGAGATGACTCGGGATTAATTTAAAACTCAAACGTCGTTCACGCGGGCGCGACATCACTTCCAAAATTCGGCCAACCGGAATGCGCGGCGTCGAAAAAATCACCTGCTGAATGCGATGATCCAACGCCGAATCGAGCCAGTCTTCAAGGCGCTCCAGATGCGTCAGCACCGGCAGACCGGCGTAATATTTTCCAACCTCATCGGCGTTCAAACTGACGAGGCCGACGAGATCATAATCTTCTTCCCGTCGCATTTTTAGTTTTTCCAGCAACGCGCCATCCGCGGCAAAATCTCCCACGACAATCGCTCGTCCCGCTTTTCCGGGGGCAGAAATAAACGAGCGTCGGGACACTTTCGCGAGCAAACGCCAGCCCGCGAGCAGCAAAATATTCATGAGTCCGGCGACTAAAACCACGGCGCGCGAGAAGGCATATTGCTTGAAAAAATACGTCAGACTCGCATTAATAAAAAAGCCGGTGAGCACCGCAGCAAAAGCCTGATAAAACGAAAAGCGCCAGTGGCGATAACAACCGAACAGCGCCAGACAGACGAGCCAGATGAACGAATAAACGGCGTCGACGATGAAAAAACGCGACCAGACATTCAACCCGTCGAAACGCCACCACACCGCCACCATCATGCTGAGTTGCATGAGCGCGAGATCCGTCATCGGCGCGGCGAGGCGGCGCGCGATAGGCCGCGCAAACGCCAGCAGCGCACGAAACCAGATGGCGAGGTGCAAAAGCCAGTACGACACCGATCGCAATCCCGATTGTCCTTTATAAAAACCGACCGGCGACTCGGGACGAAAATGTTTGCGCACGAACAGACCCATCGCCTGATAAAACAGTCTGAGATTATCGAGATCGCTCTGCTTCGCGCTTTCGCCTTTGAAGTGAATAATTTGCGTGCCGGGAAAATAATGAATTTTCCAGCCCGCGGCGCGCATGCGAAAACACCAATCGAGATCTTCACCGTATAGAAAAAATTCTTCGTCCAACAGACCGACCTGCGCCAGCGCCTCGCGCCGCACGGCCATAAAGGAGCCGGAAATCGCTTCGACTTCGGTGGTTTCGTTTTCCGGCAGATACGTCAGATTGTAACGTCCAAACCGGCGGTTCTTCGGAAAAAGCCGACTCAAACCGGAAAGGCGCGTGAACGCAATCCACGGCGTTGGAAAACTGCGGCGGCAGGCGAGCTGCAACGTGCCGTCAGGATTGAGCACTTTGCAGCCGACCATGCCGGTGGCAGGTTGCTGCGCAAAAAACGCTTGAATCGCGGTGAAGGTATCTTCCTGTACGATCGTATCGGGATTCAGCAGAACGACGAATCGACCATGCGCCTGTCGCAACGCCTGATTATTGGCGGCTGCAAAACCGACATTGTCGCGATTGGCGATCAACTCGACTTCGGGAAATTCCTGTCGCACCATTTCGACGCTGCCGTCATTCGAGGCGTTGTCCACGACAAAAATTTCGGCGGCAAGATTTTGCAAAGCCTTGCGCAGCGAGAGCAAGCTCTGCCGCAAAAACTCGCGGACGTTGTAATTGACGATGATGACTGAAATGTCGCGCCCCGACTTTGCTGCAGATAATTTTATCGGAAGTTCGGCGGCGACATTCGACTCCAAAACTTTTGTGCGCCTCGAAGTCCCTGCGGGCGTCTGCCTTGCCGTTTTAGAAACGGCGGTTCGCGTCGGCGTATCCAATCGGCTGCTCATTAAAATAAATTTACGCAACGACGCGGTCAAAAACAACTCCGATTTTCTATTTTAACGGCCAAACCAGTCCGCAAACTTGAGCCGCCAGACCATTTTGGCCGCCTCGATTTGAACCTGCCGCGACATTTTGGATTTGCCCTCGCGGCGCTCGGTGAACACAATCGGAATTTCACAAACGCGAAAACCGTGCCGCCAGATTTTATAGTGCAATTCGATTTGAAACGCGTAGCCATTGGAGACGAGGCCGTTGAGCGAGACGGCTTCGAGCACGCGGCGATGAATACATTTGAAACCGCTGGTGGAATCGTGGATGGGCATGCCGGTAATGGTGCGAGTATACCAGTTGGCAAAGACACTGAGCAGCAAGCGGGAGAACGGCCAGTTCACAACTTTGCCCCCTTTGAGATAACGCGAGCCGATGACGAGATCATTGTCGTTCATTTTTTCCAACAGGCGCGGCAAATCATCGGGGTTGTGCGAAAGATCGGCGTCCATCTCGAAAATATATTCAAAACCGTTTTGCACGGCGTAGCCAAAACCGGCGACATAGGCCGTGCCCAGCCCCATTTTGCCGGGGCGTTGCAATAAGTGCAGACGCGGCTCCCTTTCTCGCCATTTCGCCACTAGTTCGCCGGTGCCGTCGGGCGAGTTATCATCGACGATGAGAATCTCAATGGCTGGCACGTTGAGCGCGAAAATGCGATTGATCACCGTTTCAATATTGCCGGCTTCGTTGTACGTTGGAATCACAACTAACGCGCGCTTGGCATGAACTGCGGACAACTCGGCGTTCCTTTCACTGATGACTGATAACTGATGACTGGTCACTGATCACTGCTTGCTGCGATTTCAGTTTTAAATTTTTTTAAACCGCCAACGACATCGGACATCTTCACATTGAGTTCGCGAACGGCTTTGGTAATATCAAATCCGGATCGCAAAGGCCGCGGCGCGGCCTGTTTGAGATCGCTCGTTTTGATCGCCTGAATAAGATTCGAATTCAGATTGAAAACCTCGGCAATTTTAACGGCGAAACGGTAACGATCAATCACTTCGCTGCCGCTGAGATGATAAATCTCTCGACGACCGGATTCCGCAAGCACACGCAACGCCTGCGCCAGCTCGCTCGCCAGCGTCGGATTGCCGAATTGATCATCAACGATCCGCGCGGGTTTGCCGTCGCGTAATTGCTTGATCAACCACGTCACAAAGTTGGGGCGAATCTCCAAGCCGTTGCCATACAACACCATCGTGCGCGCAATCGCAAAGTTGGCCTTGCAGTTCAGCAAAACATTTTCGCCCGCCAGTTTGGCGCGCGCATAAAACCCGAGCGGATTGGGCCGATCCGCTTCGCGATACGGACCGGCTTTGCCGTCAAAAACATAGTCGGTGCTGACGTGAATCAGGCGCGCATGAACTTTTTGCGCCGCGTAAACCAAATTCTCCACGCCAGTGACGTTCACTTTCCAGCAGAGCTCGCGTTGCGTTTCGCTGCCGTCAACATCGGTGAAAGCCGCGGCGTTGACGATGAATTTCGGCACGACTTCCCGCGCCAGCTCGCACAGCAATTGCCGGTCGGTAATATCACCCTGATGGTAGTGAAAATTTCCTCCGGGCAGACGCGGCTGCGCCTGCAACCCGAGCGCGTGGACGTCATAATCGTCGCGAAAAACGCGGATGAGCTGCTGGCCGAGCAGACCGTTCGCGCCGGTAATCAAAACTCTGTTGCGCAGCAATTGCATCGTCACTGAGTTTCTCTATAAGGCAAAACTATTATGGGCAAAACAATTAAAAATTTGTGGCTTAATCACCTTCTGGAAAATTTCCGGAGTCAATGAGCCCATGAACGTGCCATTCAATCCGGCGACGTGATTGGCAAAATGTGTCGCTGTGGAAAAATTTTTGGTTTTTAAAAATTGCGTCAGAAAAGCCGCGCCGAACGCATCGCCGCAGCCGATGATATCGACCACCGACGGAACGTTCGCGGGCGGCACATGTTCGTGATGAACCTTTTCATTCTGCCGATAGAACAGCAGAGAACCCGCGCTGCCAAGCGTAATATGACAGCCGCGCAATTTTTCGGCGACGAGTCGTCGGCCTAATTTTACGAGTTCGTCATAAGCGACATGCGCATTTCCAGACGAACCGGCCAGCGTGGCGGCCTCGCGTTCATTTAATTGCAGAATATCGCAGGCCGCAACCCACTCCGGCCCATCCGGCACGTCGCGATAATAGCGCCTGCCGTTTTCGTCAATGCCGAGCGCGAGCGAATGCAGATCAAGATAAATTAGCGGCGAAGGCGTTAATTCACGTAAAGTTTTCAGCGCGGCCAGCGTCATATCATCGCCGCTGATCAGATTGGCCAGAACGGCGTCGCAACGGGCCAATACGGCAGTTTCCGCCGCCGTAATCGGCAACATAGTTGGGCTGGTGATTTCCTCGCGGGTTTCCGGCGTCAAATAGGTTAATTTAACCTGCGTATTCGCCTGTCGCACGCGGTACAAACTGTTAAAAATAATTTTTTTATTAAATTGGGCTAACGTTTTTTGAATGGTTTCATAAAAATCCTCGCCGACATGACAGAGCGGTTGAATCTCCGTATCCGCATCGACGAGATGCGCCAGATACGCCATCGAGTGATACAAACCGCCGATGCATTCGACCGTCTTGCCGTCGAGCGTGAAGATGGTGTCACGAATGAACGTGCCGATAACGCCGATTCGTCGGGACATTTTTTAGGCGGCTTTCAATTTGTCGATTTCGTTTTCGATTTTCTCGATGGCGGCGGCTTTTTCCATGTCGCGCTTCTTTAATTCTTCGACATTGCGTTGCAAGTCGTGAATCTCGGCATCGATAATAATTCGATCATTTCTGAATTCTTCATGCTCGCCAGTTTCGGAATCCATGCCAGTGAGCAGTTGACGGTGCTCACGACGCAACTCCTCACTGTCGGCTTTGTATTCACTTGCCACCTGTAAGAAATATTGCTTTATGTCATTCCCTTGTTTTTCAAACTCTTTTTGCATTTCGGCTTTGAATTTTTGATGAAAAGATTCAAAGGCCTTGGTCATATCATTTGTGAACTCTTGACGAAGCGAATCAAGGCCTTGTGCCATTTCGCCGCGAACGGCTTTGAATTCTGCAGCAGTTTCCTGACGAATGGCATCAACTTTTTGATCAACGGTGTCGACCTTTTGATCAACGGCGTCGATTCTGCGGTCAAGCGCATCGAAACGTTGATCAATTTTTTTGTCCAGTCGTTTCAAGACGAGATTCAGGCCGGAGTTCGCTTGTTTCTTGCCGTTCGTTGGTTTGCGGGTGTTCTTGCGTTTGGCAGGCATGGTTTTCTACCTCGTTCAGGTTAATATTCGGACTCGGCTTATTGTAAAATTCAAGCCATTTTTCCTGATCAACTAATTTAGCAAAAAGACAGACCGGCGGTCTGCGTTACGTTAGGCCGCTTTGAGTTGTTGTTCGATTTTTTCAATCGCGGCGGCTTTTTCCATATCGCGTTTTTTGAGTTCTTTGACCTCATGCTGCAAATCGCGGATCCCGTCGTTAAAACTCTCTCGGTTTTCTTTAAAATCGTCATAATTTTTCGCCGCCGTATCCATGGCGGTGAGCAGTTGGTTGTGATTAACAGTAAATTTTTCATCTAAAGCAGCGACTTTATTTTCCAGCCTTGTATACCATTGATACACTCCTGCACCGTACTTCTCAAGCTCCTTTTGTAGATCCGTTTTAAATTCCTGCCGGAGCGAATCAAAACCGTTCGTCATGTCGCTCTTAAATTCCTGCCGGAGCGAATCAAAACTCTGTGCCATCTCGCCACGAACGGCTTTGAACTCAGCGACAGTATTCTGCTCAAACGATTGAAGACGTTGATCAATTTTGTCGAGCCGCTTCAGGACGAGATTCAGACTCGGGTTAACTGGTTTCTTGCTGTTCGTTGGTTTGCGGGCATTCTTGCGTTTGGTAGGCATAACTTTCTCCTTCCTCAGTTACGTATTCAGAGTTGATTTATTATAAAATTCAAACCCTCTTTATCTTAATCAGATAATTTCGGCCATTGGATGAGTTCGATTCGCCGCAGACAATGCTCCTTCCAATTTGCTGCCGTTTTATTACAATTTTGCCCCTTTTGCTTTGAACTCTCGCAAGCGTTCGCGCAGCTCGGGATATTTCATCGCCAAAATTTCCGCCGCGAGCACTGCGGCATTGACGGCGCCGCCGACCGCGACGGTGGCAACGGGAACGCCGGGCGGCATTTGCACGATCGACAGCAGCGCATCGAACCCGTTGAGCGCGCCGGAGGCAATCGGCACGCCGATGATCGGCAAAACCGTTTGGCTGGCAATCACGCCGGGAAGAGGCGCGGCCATGCCGGCCGCGGCGATGATGACGCCAAATCCGGCGCGCTCGGTGTTCTTCGCAAACTCCGCCAACGTCTCAGGATTACGATGCGCCGAAAGAATGTGTTCTTCATACGCAATTCCAAACGCAGCGAGATAGTTTTTGCAACTCTCCAACACCGGTTGATCGGAAGAACTGCCCATGAGAATAGCGACTTTTTCCATCATTGTCAATTCACTTTTTAAATTTAAATTTTTCGACTCTTTTCAAAAAAGCAAACCAGACTCGCGCCATACGACGCATACGAAAACGGCGTGTGACTGCCGCCAATATATGAAACGCAGGCAACGCCGAAAGCGCGCAGCAAGCGCAGCGGCCACAAATAAAATCTTCCCCGGCGTCGTTGCGCGGCCAGTTTTTCGCTCATCAGCGTATTGAAAAAAGCATCGAGCGGCAATTGTCGCCACCAGCGCAGTGTCAGGCCGTGTTTGCTGGCGAGACGGCTCAGCGTTTCGAGCGAAAAATGATTGACGTGTCGCGGCGCATCGAGCGCCACCCAGTTTGATTTGTAAACATGCGCATCAACGCCGGCGATGTTTGGCATGGCGATGAGCAAACATCCGTCACTCCGCAAACGCTTCGCGAGAATTTCCAGCGCTTGGCCGGGATGGTAGAGATGCTCGAGCACGTGCCACATCGTGATTAAATCATACTGTTGCGTCGAATCGGCGAGTTGCTCAACCCGGCCGGCAGTCACGGGAATTTGATGATGCTCGGTCGCCCATTTTGCCGCGCGTTCGTCGCGCTCCAGACCTGCCACCTGCCAGCCCGCGGTTTTCATCTCAACGAGAAATTCGCCGGTGCCACAACCGACGTCAAGCAAGTGGCAAGTGGCAAGTGGCAGGTTGCCGCTGGTCCGTTGCAAAAATTCGGTGACGACGCGGCGTTTCCAGCGCAGGTTCGCGCGGCGCACCAATTCGTAAACGCGCGCGAGTAAAGACGGAGAAGAAGTTAAGCTGGCGAAAGGCAAATAATCGGCGTGTTCGTAAAATTGGCCGCTCTTCTCTTCAACCGGGCGCGGGTTCAAATAAATCATGTTGCATTGCAGACATCGGTGAATTTTATACAACGGTCCGGTTGAAGGCGAGAAGCGGTCCGGCGCTTCGTGAAACAACTCACTGCGTTCACCGCTGCAAAGCGGGCACGAAGCCGGCTCAAAGCCGCTCACAAGATTCTCCGGAGACGGGGCCAATTTTGCTTCACTCATTTTCTACCAGAGCTGGTCGGGGATGCGGGAGTTGAGATTTTGCAGAAGAAGAAAGAGGCAACATGGAAAACAGTTTACGTCCGGCGATAAAATAATCCCACACGATGCTGCGGCGGTAGATGCGGTGCATCATTTCCTCATCGCTCATCCGGCGATGTTTCTGGGTTTCCCGACGGCGGGAGCGAATGCTGCGCCAGTTGCGCAGAACGTGCAAGCCGGCGCGAATAATGGCGAAGGCCCGGCGAAAATCCAAATGCAAAATGCGATACCAAAACGCCACGATGTCGAGCAACAATCTGCCGGGCAAAACCCACAGCAGTGTGGGCGCCGAATAATTTTTCATCATCATGATCAAGCTGTTGCGATGATTGAGATAAATTTTATAGGGCTTGTCCGGATGCAACGTTGAACCGGCCTGATGCCGCACAATTGACGCGGGCGCGGAGACGATGCGATAGCCCGCGAGGTGCAAACGCCAGTCGAGGTCGATCTCTTCCATGTGCGCAAAAAAAGCGACATCCAGCAAACCGATTTGTTGCAACGCCGACATGCGGAGCAGACAACAGGCACCAGTCGCCCAGAACAGATCGCATTCATCATCGTACTGGCCGCGATCCTCTTCGAGCGTCATGAAAATTCGGCCGCGGCAAAACGGGAAACCGAACACGTCGAGAAAGCCGCCGTTCGCGCCGGCGTAATCAAATTTTTCGGGAAATTCCAGCGAGCGAATTTTCGGCTGGCACGCTGCGATTTGCGGATCGCTCTCCATCATTTCCACAAGCGCCTCGAGGAAGTCCGGCGTGGCTTCGGCGTCGTCGTTAAACAACAGCGCATATTTGCCGGCGGCGTTTTGCAAGCCGAAATTACAGCCGCCGGCAAAGCCAACGTTTTTTTCCAGCGTCAGCACGCGGATTTCGGGAAATTCCTGCTGCGCGCGCTGCACGCTGCCATCGTCGCAACCGTTATCAATGAGCAAAATTTCCACCGGGCGATAACTGCAGCGCCGCAGACTCGCCAGCGAACGTTGCAAAATTTTTTGCCCGCGCCAGTGCGGAATAATAATTGAGACGAGAGGCCAACTGGTTGCTGGTTGCTGGTTGTTGGTGACTCGTTGCTGGTTATCGACCAAAGGATCGGGCATCAAGGATCGAGTCACTATTTCCTGTTCGCAGTATCAGCCGGTGCAATCGCGCGTCCGGCTCGCGCCAGCGAATCGGCCTGCGCCAGCATTTTGAGCTGATCCAGTTGCGTTTTGGCCTGTTGATCTTCGGGTTTGCGATTCGACCATTGCTGCAAAATTTCGACGCCGCGGGCATAATTTCCCTGTCGCCCATAATAGCCGCCCAACCAGATAACGCCTTCGCCGAAATTCGGATCTTCTTTGATGAGCGCTTGCACGAGTGATTCGGCAATCGCCGGCCGGTGGAAATAACTTTCGACATAATCGGCAAGCTGAATTTTCATGGCCGGCGTCAAAATTAACGATTTATCTTTTGCCAGCGCGCGTAAGCGTTTATCCAGCTCTTCGGGTTTGTCAAGCTGTTCGTACATTTGCCCGATCGCCAGATTCAGTTGAAAATTCCCGGTCGGGATAACGTCTTCCGGAATCACTTCGTTCATGCGATCCAGCACCTGCAGTGCGCGCTCTTTATCATTTTGCCATGTCCACGCGCGGGTCTCGGGATCATAAGATTGCAACGGCTTGTCTTTATATTTATCATAATTCCCGGCATGATATTGCGCCAGCGTCAGAAACGCCGAGCGATAATTTCCCAGCAAGCTTTTGGTGTTGTCATCGTAATAAACTTTCGGATTGTCCAAATTGCGATATTGAAATTTCTCGCTGATATTCGTCCACATGAGCTGCGGATCCACGATGCGGCGATTGCCGAGCTTGACCGGCAACACTTTGAACGCGAGGCCGTCCATGCGCATGTAATTATCGAGATTCAATTTGTTGTCCGGCGAAACGGTGACGGCGAAATAAACCGGCCGGCGGAATTGATTTTCCTGCAGAATGCGCAAGACCATCAAATCCTGCACGCGAATGCCTTGGCCATACAGTGTCGGCTCCACTTCCAGAGTGATCGCCGGATTTTCCTCCCGCACAATCGCACTATCGAGCCGCACGAGGTCGTTATAAAATTGATCGTAGGTCGCGCGGGGCACGTTAATCGTTACGTTCTGTTTTTCCCACGGAATGGCCTGCAGGCCCTCGATTTGTGCATCGGCTAACGTGATCGGCACGCGCGGCTCTTCATCGCGCAATTGTTTGATATACCAATCGGTGTTCAACAAACTCAGATTGACCACGCGCACGTCGCGACGAACGTTCTTCACATATTGCAAAAACCACAGCGGAAACGTATCGTTGTCGCCGTTGGTGAAAATGATGGCGTTCGGCTCGCAGGATTGCAAAATGTTGTACGAGTAATCGTACGCAACATAATTGCCCTGCCGATTGTGCTCGTGATAATTGAATTTAAACATGTTGACCGGCACGGCGATGAAGGCCAGCGCGGACAGCGCCAACGCCACACCCGCCGGCGTTGTTCTTTCATTGCGACTATTTGTGCTCGCTTTCGACGCGGCCAAATCTTTGATCATATCAACCAACGCCGTCACGCCGATGCCGATCCACAGTGCAAATGCGAAGAACGAGCCAGTGTAAGCGTAATCACGCTCGCGCGGCTGCGGATCCTCCTGATTCAAATAAGCGATGATCGCGAGGCCGGTCACGATAAATAGAACGAACAACGGATAAGCGCGTCGCCAGTCGCGCTGGAAGTGATACAACATGCCGAGCAGACCGACGATGAACGGCAAGCCCCACAGGCCGCGCAAAGTAAAAACTTCGACGATGCGGCCTTCCTGATCGAGCGTTGTGCCTTTGCCGACAAATTGCCAGTTAAAATAACGAATGTACATTTTTTCAATTTGATATTTCCACAACGGTGCGCGGCGTTCGGTGATCGACCAGTCGCCGTATTGCTCGCGATTGAGATATTTCACCAGCCGCTCGGGATTGTCGGGATTATTTTCGTCAATCGCCGGATTCAAGCCGGAACGAATATAAAGCGTGGAGTACGTCGAGTATCCCAAGACGAGCAAAAAGAGCGAAGAAAAGGCGAGCGAGGCAATGCGTTTCTTTTCTTTAATGGACCAGACCGCCAAACCCACGAGAGCCAGCACGAGAAACGCCAGCGTCCCGAAGCCGAAGTTGGACAGGATGCTGGGAATGCCCTTCACCAAACCGATGTTGAGCGAGCCAATCGTAATACCGCTGTTGATCAACATCACAATCGCGAAAGCCACGCCCGCCGCAACCGACATCATAATAAATTCGTTGAACCGATCCTCTTTCGTCGAGGCTTTGTGGAGTCGCGCATACATAATCATCGCCATCGGCGGCAGCGCCAGAAGATTGAGCAAATGCACGCCGATCGCGAGTCCCATGATATAAAAGATAATGAGAACGTAGCGATCCGCCTGCGGCGAGTCCGCGTGATCCATCCATTTCAAAATGAGCCAGATGACGATCGCGGTGAAAAACATCGAGCCGGCGTAGACTTCGGCTTCGACGGAGTTGAACCACTGGCTATCCGAGAACGCGAAGGCGAGCGCGCCGATAATACCCGAAGCATAAATCGAGATGCGATCCGTCTTCGTCCAGGTTTGCGGCCGGCCTTTCCAGATCATCAGGAGCCGGACGATGATCAAATACGTCAACATCGCCGTAATGCCGCTGATGATCGGCGACATAATATTGACGCGGAAGCCGATATCAGCGGAAGTTGGCAGCATCGAGAAAATGCGTCCGGCGAGAATGTAGAGTGGCGCTCCGGGAGGATGCGGCACGCCAAGAATGTACGAACACGCAATGAACTCGCCGCAATCCCAGAATGAGGTGGTGATGGCCATCGTGCTCAAATACGTCAAAAAACTGACGAGAAAAATCACGCCGGCGATAATGGCGTTGGTTTGACGGTGCGACATGAGGTTAATTTCTCCTTCGGGTAATTTGAAAACTAAAAATTATAAATTTTCTCCAACGGATAAGAAGTGCCAACGGATATGAAATTTATCGCACTTTTCACTTGAGGGAAAAATGCTTTATCTTTAAAAAATCCGTTGGCGGCCTTTCATCCGTTGGTTTTTGTTTCTGGCGATGCAGCCTTCTCTTTTTGTTCTTTATCCAACTCATCAACATAATTCAATCTCAGCTCGCGCAACACGTGATCGAGCATGCCGGTTTCCTCGGTGCTAATATTGCCCTGCGTGCGCGTTTTGAGCATGTCAATCATATCGATCGACATGCGCGCCTGTTCGAGATCGCGCTCGATTTTCTGGGTCATCGGGTTCGGCAATTTGCCCAAATGCGACCACGCGGCCTGTTGAAACATGAGCACGAGCTGCATGAACAGCGCCTGCTGTTTTTGTTCGGGGGTTAAGTTTTCCATATTTCCTCGCTCCGTTTTCTTGTTGCTCGTTTCTTGTTGCTCGTTGCTCGTTGCTTGTTGCTCGTTGCTCGCCACAGCGATTACAGCAACCAGAAACCAGTGACCAGCGACCAACTAACCAATATGCACAAACTCCAACCGATCTTTATATTGCTTCAGCAAATGCTCGCGCATGGCGGCATTTTCGGCTTTTTTCAACATCGGATCTTGCCGGACCAACGCAAACGCCTCATCGCGCGCCGCAAAAAGAATTTTAGAATCTTTCACAATGTCGGCGACTTGCAATTCCGGCAGGCCGTGTTGGCGCGTGCCGAAAAATTCGCCGGGCCCGCGCAACTCGAGATCGGCTTCGGAAATGCGAAAGCCGTCGTTCGTGGCAACCATCGTTTCGAGACGCTTGCGGGCATTCGCGCCGAACTCGTCATCGTTCTCTTTTTCCGCCGGGTCGGCGATGAGAATGCAATACGATTTTTTCTCACCGCGCCCAACGCGGCCGCGCAGTTGGTGCAATTGCGTCAAGCCGAATCGCTCGGCGTGCTCGATGATCATGATCGTCGCATTCGACACATCGACGCCGACTTCGATCACGGTGGTGGAAACGAGAATTTTCGTTTCGCCGGATTTGAACGCGGCCATCACCGCTTCTTTCTCAGCAGATTTCATGCGACCGTGCAACAAGGCCATGGGAACGTCGCGAAACATCGTCGAACTGCGCAAACTTTCATAGCTTTCGGTTGCCGCGGCGAGATCACTTTTCTCGGTTTCTTCCACCAGCGGAAAGACGATGTAAGCCTGTGAACCGTTGCGCACTTCTTTCAGCATGAATTCATAAATCTGCCGTCGCGCGCTGCCGGGCCGCCACGCGGTGGTGATCGGCTGCCGTCCCGCCGGCATTTCGTCGATGATCGACACTTCGAGATCGCCGTACAATGTCATCGACAGCGTGCGCGGAATCGGGGTCGCGGTCATGACCAACACATCCGGACGCAATCCTTTTTCCCGCAGGGCGGCGCGCTGCATCACGCCGAAACGATGCTGCTCGTCGATCACCACCAACCCGAGCCTCTCAAATGTCACGTTGCCTTCGATGATCGCGTGCGTGCCGATCACGACATTGGCGCGGCCTTCGGCAATATCAGCGAGAAGAGCCTCGCGCTCGCTCTTCTTTTGCTTGCCAACCAGCAGCGCGACTTTGATGCCGAGATCTTCCAGAAATTTTCGGCTCGTGAGAAAATGCTGCTCCGCGAGAATTTCCGTCGGCGCCATCAATGCGGCTTGATAGCCGTTTTCCACCGCCATCAACATGGTGATGAGCGCGACCACGGTTTTGCCGGAGCCGACGTCTCCCTGCAGCAAGCGGTGCATCGGTTTTGGCGATTTCATGTCGGCGCGAATTTCACGCAGAACGCGGCGCTGCGCTTCAGTCAGTTTGAACGGCAACTTCTCCACCAACTGCCACGTGCGCTCACCAACATTTGTAAACTCAATGCCCTTCTCTTCGGTTTCCTGCGCGGCTTTGCGAAACGCGAGAAAAAGCTCGAGAAAAAACAGTTCGTCGAATTTCAACCGCTCCATCGCGCGTTTGAGCAGGTCTTCGCTTTCCGGAAAATGCGCATGCGCAATCGCTTCCGGCAAATCAATGAGACGATAACGGGCGCGCAAACCTTCCGGCAGCGGATCACTCAGCTTTGGCGCGAAATCATCGACCGCAACGCGCAGAATGCGCCGAAAGCCGCGGCTGTCCAAGCCGACTTTGCCGAGTGCTTCCGACGAGCGATATAAAGGAATGACCGTGCCCGTGTGCAGAAATCGCGCTTCGCCTTCTTCGCCGAGCTTGTCGAAATCCGGATGCGCCATCGTGTAACCGTCGTAGAAGGTGATCTTGCCGTGAAACGCGACGTTCTCGCCTTTGCTGAAAATTTTCGGCCAGATGCTGGCTTTGTTAAAGAACACACAACGCAAAAATCCCGTGCCGTCGGCGAGCACCAGCTCGAAGCGCGGTCGGCGGCCAAATTGCGTCAACTTCGTGCTCGCGATTTTGCCGACGACGGTGGCTTCTAAATTCTCGCGCAGATCGCGGCATTTGACGATCGTCGTGCGATCGAGATAACGCCGCGGCAAATAATAGAGCAAATCGGCGACGGTTTTCAAGCCGATCTTTTCCAGCTCTGCCGAACGCTGCATGCCGAGGCCGCGCAAGCGGCGCAGCGGCGTTTGGGTTGCATCTTGCCGTGCAGGTTGGTTCATTCAATTCTGGTGATTCAGACCGCTAAACGCTCTTCCACTTGCCGGCGCAAAAGCTTCAGCTCATCTTGCTTCAGGGTGTCCAACGCCGAAATAAAAATTGACAAAGGGATTTGCAACCTCACGGCCGGTTCAGCTTTAAGCAAATTTTGCCGCAAGACTTTGGCGATCCGATGGGCGTCATCCCATGCGTCCTCCGCGCTCATAAGCTTGGCCTTAGGTTCATGCACTGATTTGCGTTTCATGAGTAGCCTCCATTCTGTTTTGCCATTGCGTAAACTTTTTGAATAAATATCGTCGCGTAATGAGTTCCCTTTTGGCGGCAAGTCTCGAGTCAAACTTTCAATCCTTCCGGCGAAATGAGTCGGTTATGTACTGCCAACAACAGCACACCAGGAAATCCGGAAATCTCCAGGCCCATTTTTTGGGCGACAGCTCGTGCAGCTAACTCATCCAGCAAGATAAGATCATCCTGATACTCGGAACGGAACGCCAACACGATGGCTTCTGCCTCGCCCAAATGGTTTGTCGCAACCGGATCACGGGAGTTTGGATCTTGAGCAATTTGCTCAGCAACGATCATAGCGCGTTTTTTTTCGTTGGCTGTCAATTTCACAACACTCAGTTGGGGTGACGCCGCTTGAATTTTTTCTGCCCAATCGTGTTTTTCCAACTCAGCGACGCATGACATTGGGATGTGAATCTCAGCAAAAATTTTAGTCAACAGTGAAAAACTGTCGGACTGAAATGCTGAAATCAACGGCCCAGTGTTGCTCACTGCATAGGAAACACCTGGCAATCGGGCATTCAGTTTGGTTTGAGCCATCAAGGCACCATATGCAACTCACCACGTTCGAAACACCGCATATTATTTGTCTTTGCACCAAGCGCGTGCTGGAGATTTTGCCGACCACCGTCGCTTTCAGGCCTTCGCGCAGATCGCGGCATTTCACGATCGTCGTGCGATCGAGATAACGCCGCGGCAAATAATAGAGCAAATCGGCGACGCTTTGCAAGCCGATCTTTTCCAACTCCGCCGAACGCTGCGTGCCGAGACCGCGCAGGCGGCGCAGCGGCGTTTGGGTTGCATCTTGCGGTGCAGGTTGGTTCATCCGCGAGTTTTTTTATTTATGCGGCTACGCTGTAAATGGCGGCGCTGGATTTTTTCGCGCGTCGTTGGCGCGTCGAATTCTGTTTTTGGCTTTTCCAAAATTCTTCAATGCCATCCATCGCTGGAGGATCAAAGAAATCAGACTCGCAAGAAAAGCAATGCATGCGTTCCAAATTCGGTATGAGGTCGCCATCATCGAACTCGCAAGGGCCGGCCACACGCTGCATTGTTTGCTTGCCACAATGCGGACAGTTATAGCGCGTTTTCGAGATCGCCTTTAAATCAGTCTCGTTAATCCGTTGACCGTTTTGATGAGATGAAGACATAACTCACCACGTCCGAAACACCGTATACTCCAAATTCGCTTCACCCCTCGCCGCGACCGGCACGCGCCACTCCGCGGTTTGCGCGTCTTTCTTTTTGTGCTGCAAGGTTGATTCGGTAATTTTCCAATCGCCGCCGAGATGCTCGATGACGATGACATTAATGGCCGCGTCCTTATGATTGCGCAACGTGACTTTCACTTTCTCTTCACTAGCGCGGTCGCCGACCTGACGATAGCTCACTTGCTGGCGCTCGCCGACGATGTCGAACGCGTCGCCGACATTCAGGCGGACTTCCTCGTCGCGCGGCGTGTGATCGATGTTATCTTCACCAACGAGAACCTGCGCATCGCCTTCGGGTTTGTAAAGGCGCACTTTGCCGGCGGGCAAGGGCAAGCCGAGTCCCGCTTCTTTTTTATTTTTGAGGGTGATGGTGACGTTCACTTTTTTCGGATTGCGCATGCCGTCGTAAGTGTACTCTTTCGTCACCGGCGTTCTGGCCGAGGGAAAAAGCTCGATTTGTTTTTGCTGATGATCTTTGAGCGTGGCGCTGCGCGTGAGTGTGTAAAGATGATATTCAAAAAATTCTTTCTCTTCAAAATCCGGCGCCGCGGCCATCATTTCCATTTGCACGGATTTGCGCATCATGGGCTGGACCGGACGTTCAGCGCGATGCACGTCGCCGGCGACGAGCAGCAGTTTCGCATCTTTGAAAGTCGCGCCGGAGTTGTTGTCAATCGAAACCCACGCGTTTAAATCCAGGTTTTGATCGTTGGCATCCAACACGCCGACGTATTCGGCGTGCCAGCTCATGCCGCTGGTCATGTAAGAAACTTCGACCATTTGACTCGCCGGGCCGTTGTTTTGTATCTGCCAGACGAGCGTCGGCCGCGTGATCAAGCCGTCGGGCAATTTCGGCAGGTCAGTGGCGACGATCTCGCTGTTGTTCAAAATGCGAATGGAATTGTCTGCGGCCTGCACAACAATATTGCCGCCGGTGCTCAACAATTTGCCTTCGATCGGGCTGCCCTGTTTCGGCATCAAGCGCACGTTTTGATCGATATAGCGCTGCAAAATTTTCTCGGCGCTGACGAGATCATATTCGAAATTTTGCTCCAACACGCGCACCGCCACGGCATTGGAAACGGATTTGAAATGCACCGAAGTCGGATCGATGTGCGCGGCGACGTCCCGAAACGAGCAAACGCCGGTCGGCTTCGGCAAATCCATCTGCCTCGTCTCGTGAACGAGCGCGAGATTGTTGTTGTAAACGGTGACGCGCACCTGCGGGCTTTGCGCGACTACCGCCGCGGCCAAAAACAAAATCGGTAGGATGGTCCAGATCATTCCTGCGAGTCTCATGTTGTGCCTGTGCTTTCCTGAAAAAATATTACCTTTTATCTGAGCCGAAAATATGCTCATTGGAATTTTCGTAACTGCAGCTTCACTTTGCCTTCTTCAAAACTCTTTTAAAGGTTGCCATTTTGTCGCTTCAATCGCTCTTACCGCGCGGCTACCGTTTGCCTGCTCTTGATCATGGTTTTTCTTCTCATGACACCATTACCTCCCGTGGCCATTGGCTTCTTTGCCCTTTTTGATGACACGGCGAAGTCGTCAAAATCATCATCAAACGTCATTTTTTTCTCCAGTGGGGTGAAAGTAAGAAATATACCGATACGGGCGCGATCTTCCTCGTTGAGATACTTATTAAATAATTTCCAGATTTTTTGCTGGCGTTCCATACCGGTCAGACCTTCAAAAGATTGTGAAATGATCCAACCCGCGATCATCCCCCCACTGACAGACTCCAGAGTGATTCCTTTATGCGAAAACCCCTTTTGCAGCGCTTTTTGAACACGCCTCATGATTGTTTCCATTTTGCTACTCCGATTTTAAGAATGATTTCAGCGGCTTCAATGGCGATACAAGAATTTTCTTTCAGAAAATCCCCGCGAATACCTCTATCCAGTTTCTTTCTTTTAAAGCGACGGCGTAAATGATTATTGGAAGTGTACCGTAAATCGTTTCTCCACCGTTTGAAAAGGTCATCAACCGCTGCATTTATTTGCTGATGTTCAGCAAGTGTAGTGTGAATGCGAAGCTTGCTCGCCTCCAACAGCATCTTCAGATTATGAGCTTCATCGAAATTTGGATCCAACTGCACGAGATGGGCGCGCAGCAATGATTCCACTGCCACGGCGGCAACATACAAAGCAAGCGCGTAGCGTGCTTTCTCATAAAGCAGATTGGCTTCAGTCAGCCTTTCTTTTGCTGCCTCAACATAGTCCGTCGCTTCAATTCGCATTTCGATTCTCCCTCGTTCCAAATCGGATAAGCCGTCAAAGGATTTGGAAATGATCCATCCATCGACCATGTCACGGCGAGCAGGCTCGAGAAGGATTTCTTTTGGAGAAAATTCTTTCTCCAAAACTTTTTGGACACGCGTCATTAGAGTTGCCATTTTGCCGCTCCAATCGCTCTTACCGTGCGGCTGCCGTTTGCCTGCTCTTGCTCATGGTTTTTCTTCTCATTACACCATTATTTCGCGTGGCCATTAGCTTCTTTGCCCTTTTCGATAAAGCCGTTTGCTTCGCTGAGATTTCGAATTCGTCAAAATCATCGTCAAAGACTCTTTTTTCCTCTAACGGGGTGAAGGTTAAAAAAATGCCGAGTCGGGATTGATCTTTCTCGTCGAGATACTTTTCAAATAAACTCCAAACTATTCTTTGGCGTTCAGCACCGCTGAGGCCATCAAAAGATTTTGAAATAACCCAACCAGCGATCATTTCTCCCCACACGGGTCCCAAATTGATTTCTTTGGAGGAGAATCTTCGCTCCAAAGCTTTTTGAATACGTTTCATAGCGGTTTCCATTTTGGCGCTCCAATTTTAATGACGCTAGTAGCTGCTTCAATCGCGATACGACAATTTTCTTTCAAAAAATCCCCTCGAATGCCTCTATCCAATTTATCCTTTTTCAAACGACGACGAAGGCGATCATTGGAAGTATAACGCAAATCGTTTCGCCATCGTTTAAACAGATCGGCGACTGCAGTGCCTATCTGTTTGTGTTCAGGGTGAGCAATAAAAGCATGAAGCCGGCTTGCATTGAAAAGCATGCGCAGATTATGCGCCGCCTCAAGCTTCGGTTCCAAACGAAAAATATAAGCCCGCAGCAATGCTTCCACAGCCACACCGGCGGCGTACAACGCAAATGAATACTCGGCGGCATCGTAAAGCAAATGCGCATTCCGCAGCCTTTCTCGTGCCGCGTTCACGTAATCGGCGGCTTCGATTCGCATTCCGGCTCCCTCGCGCTTTGTTAAAAATCATCATTCCCCAAACTTGTCATTTTATCAATGCAAGCTTTTCAGCGCTAACATACAAGTTTATATTTTGTTTTTACTCTTACCGCGCGGCTGCTGTTTGCCCGCTCTTGCTCACGATTTTTCTTCGCATGACGCCATTATTTCGCGTGGCCATCGGCTTTTTCGCTCTTTTTGATGGCACGGCGAAGTCGTCAAAATCATCGTCAAACGCCATCCTTTTCTCAAGTGGGGTGAAAGTAAGAAACCCCACGATATGCCTCCGGTCTTTCTCGGTCAAGGATGCGTCAAATAATTTCCAGATCCTTTGCTGGCGCTCCTCCGCAGTTAAATCCTCAAAGGAATTGGAAATAATCCAGCCGCCGACCATTCCAGCGCCGGCATTTTGCAGAATAATCTCTTTGGGTGAAAATTCCTTCCGCAGTACTTTTTGGACGCGCTCCATTATTGTTTCCATTTTGCGCTCCAATGTTTATAATGATTGTAGCCATTTCAATGGCGATACGGCAGTTTTCTTTCAAAAAATCTCCGCGAATGCCTCTATCCCGTTTGTGTTTCTTCAGGTGGCGACGCAGACGATCATTCGACGTGTAGCGCAAATCATTTCTCCATAAGCAAATGCGCATTCCGCAGCCTTTCTCGTGCAGCGTTCACGTAATCGGCGGCTTCGATTCGCATTTGTCTGCTTCCTTCCTCCAGATGAATGCTTTAAATCAACAACGACTTTGTTCTGGCTCTTACCGCACGGCTGCCGTTTGCCTGCCCTTGCTCACGATTTTTCTTCTCATGACACCATGACCTTTCGTGGCTACGGGCTTCCTCGCTCTTTTCGATGAAGCCTTTTGCTTCACTGGTGTTTCGAACTCGTCAAAATCATCGTCAAACGCCATCCTCTTCTCCAGCGGCGTGAAGGTCAGAAATCCTACAATATGATCCCGCTCGTTCTCGTTTAAAAACGTCTCAAACAACTTCCAAACTTTTTGCTGGCGCTCGACTTCGTTGAGTTCTTCGAAAGATTCTGAAATGATCCAGCCGCCAACCATTCCCCCACCAGCGGGTTGGAGAATGATTTCTTGGGGCGAAAATTCCATCCGAAGAACTTTTTGGACACGTTCCATTACGGTTGCCATTTTGCTACTCCGATTTCCAAGATGAAAGTCGCCTTTGCAATGGCGATACGACAATTTTCTTTCAAAAAATCCCCACGGATGCCTCTATTCAATTTATTCTTCTTCAAACGACGACGCAGGCGATCGTTGGAGGCATAACGTAAATCGTTTCTCCATCGCCTGAATAGAGTTACGATTGCAGTAAAAATTTGCTGACTTTCTGTTGGCGTAGCAAGCTTTTGAAGATTGCTCGCATCAAAAAGCAACTCCAAATTATGCGCCGCCTCGAGTTTCGGCTCTAAACGAAAGATGTAAGCCCGCAGCAATGATTCCACCGCGAC
>Ga0247727_10005856_pt1 | contig 24529 bp, 26 predicted proteins | sample WisWelCaveWW1625_FD_202498 | JGI IMG/M metagenome (GOLD analysis project Ga0247727, IMG submission 202498) | Biofilm microbial communities from Wishing Well Cave, Virginia, United States - WW16-25 | ecosystem: Environmental > Aquatic > Deep subsurface > Groundwater > Cave microbial mat | place... | reverse complement strand
TGATGACGGCGGCTGCCAAACGCAATAACATCGAGATGATCAATGAATTTAACCTCCCGAACAATATTTACAAGCGTCTTCAGATCTATGATACCGAAGCTCAAAAAAAAGGCAAACGCATCAAAATGTATATCAACGTGGGTGGCGGCCTGGCCAATCTGGGAAGCGGCATTAGTTATATGAGAATCCCAAGCGGTCTGACGATGAAGCTGAGCCGTGAGAGAATCGCGGGGAACGGAGTTATGTTTAAGATGGCTGATAGGGGGATTCCCGTTATTCACATTCTTAAGATACGCGAATTGACCTATCAGTACGGCTTGCCCCTACGGCCTGTGAATCCTGTGATAGGTGAGGGAAGTGTGTTTGTTGAGGCGCGTTACAACAGTTCCGTCGCCTTGATAGGTTTGGGCGTATTATTGCTTGTCCTTGCCGTAAGCCTTTCCGTTGATTTTTTCGCCTTTTCAAAACGTAAAGCGATCTCTCATGAAGGGAATTCATATGTCATTCGCTAACAGGACAGGGCTGGTTATCATGCTTGTTTTGGCGGGGTGGATGATTACCTCTGCGGCCGCTGAAGTCCAGCCGCATGAGGTCAACCAGATCACCAAGGAAGATATTGCTGATAAAAAAACGAAAAGAAATCGCGAAACCAGCCAAACAACTCAAGCCAAAAGCGGACGTATTCTATTTAAAGCCGGCATAGAAGCCACCTACGACAGCAATGTGTTTTATTTTTCACGCGATGAAATGGATGACTTTGATACCGGAGGCAATACTAACGGCAAATTTACGAATGTCGACAGCATCGATGATGTGATCCTATCGCCCAGATTCGAACTCGCCTACAAGGATCTCTTCAGAGGCCACACCTTGAAGTCAGGGATCGTCGTAACACCTCATTTGTATACTAACAATCAAGTCAAGGATTATGAGGATTACGAGTTCTATGTCAGACAGTATCTGAATAAAGACGAGTTTTTGGAGTTTGATTACGCTAGGACACCTGAATATAGGGCAGGGAATTTTTACGACAGGGATGACGCACGATATAAGAAAGCAACTTACTCCGAGAACAGGTTTACCCTCGCGTACAATAGGCCTTTCGGTGAGGACACCTCCGCCATGGCGCAATACTTTTATGTGACCGATGATTATAATAACAATTTCGACGAATACGACATGGATTCTCAAGCGTTACGCCTGACCATGCGCAAAGCTTTCACCGAGGATTTTACCGGACGCATTTTTTGGGAATACGCGAATGAAAATGCCCAGGGTGACATGGGGGACACAGCCCGGATCGAGTCCGATCCTTCCCGCCAAATTTGGACAGTCAACCTGCGCGGCACCTACGATGTGACCAGCAATCTTCAGATGTATCTGCAATACGGCATCTGGTTCAGCGACTATACAACGAGCAATTCCGTCTCGGATGACCCGTATCATGCCGAACGCGATGATATCTCTCAGTCCATCGATTGCCATATCAACTATGATCTGACAAAGGATGCCGAGATATTTCTAGCCTATCGTTATACCATTAAGGATGCCGACCCAGCCACAGACGATCTTTCCATTCTCGATGCTGCTATACTCGGCTATGAACGACATCAGGGTTCATTCGGCGTCAAATATTCATTCTAGCTGACAAATCCTGCGTGAATGAAAAAATATAATGGGGGCAAGCCTGCCCTGAATGAACGAGGCCTTCGACCTTTTAAAATTTTAGAATAATTAATTAAGAAATAGGTTTTGAAATATATCCTAAATTTAAATTATGATCTATAATCACTTAAAAAAATTTTTATTGAAACTTATGGCTGACCGTTGGTGCAAGCCTGCCTGCCGGTCGGCAGGTACCGTACGACGATTTTGGGTATTTTAAAGATGCTATCCAATTGTGAGGACAAGAGTTGAAAACATTTGAGCAGTTCGAGAAGGCAATAGAAAATATTCCGACGACCACCTCCTGGTATTTGGCGGATTTGGGAGAGGCGCGGGGAAAGCAAGAACTTTTTACCAAACAATCGCCCCAGAAACTGAAGGTCTTGCGCGAACATGCCTTAATCGAAAGCGCCGTTTCTTCGAACCGAATCGAAGGCGTGACGGTTAATCAGAAAAGGGTGGGGACGATTGTTTTTGGGAAAAGGCATCTCAAAGATCGAAACGAAGAAGAAGTCCGCTGTTATCGAACCGCGCTTGATTGGATTCATCGGGAAGGTACAAAGATACCGATTTCCGAGAAGACCATTCTCAAACTTCACGAAACGAGCCGCGGCGAAATTTGGGATGCGGGTAAATACAAAGAGAAGAATGTGGATATTATTGAGAAACTGCCCGGTGGACGAGAACGAGTACGATTTAAGACCGTTGAAGCTTCCAAGACGCCTGTCTTCATGGGAAAGCTCATTGAATCCTGGCAAGACGCTTTAAAGGAAAAGAATGTCCACCCATTGATTGCGCTTGCAGCGCTTAATCTGGATTTCCTTTGCGTTCATCCTTTCCGAGATGGTAATGGCCGTGTTTCCAGATTGCTGCTTCTGCTCCAATGTTATTCGCTTGGCTATGAGGTCGGCCGTTACATTAGTTTAGAACGGCTCATCGAACAAAACAAAGAACGCTATTACGAAACTTTGGAGCAAAGTTCCCAGAGGTGGCATGAAGGCAAACATGATCCGTGGCCGTACATTAATTACCTCTTGTACATTCTGAAGATAGCTTACCAAGAATTCGAGAGTCGGGTCGGTCAGATGAAAAGCCCTCGCGGTGCGAAAACCGAGATTGTCGAAGTCGCCATTGCTTCTTTTGAAAGGGAATTCGCTATTTCCGATCTCGAAAAGGCCTGTCCGGGCGTGAGCCGGGATATGATTCGACTAGTTCTGCGCAATCTTCAAAAGTCGAAGAAAGTCGAATGTATAGGCCGCGGCCCAGGAGCTCTGTGGAAAAAAAAGAGTAATACCTCTAAAAGAGGGTAATAGTAAGGGTAAGTTCAAAATTTGAAATTATAACCCGTGGGAAAGCCTTTAATGTCTACTAACTTTAGGCCAGTAAAAATTTTATTCATGTTCGTGTTTGGCCTATTCATTGTTTGTGATTTGGTGATCATATTTGAAGCGATGATCGGGGATTTTTTGTGGCATTTATTCTCAGGTGACTTTATAAGCAGTTTCGACTTTTTAGGGTCATTTATTCAGTTACTCATTCCCACCATTATTATTTTCTTTTGTTGGTTGGTTTTAAATCGTCCATCGTTTCTAGGTTCATCTGAAGGAATGGAATTGTTTAAGAAAGAACTGGGCTTTAATTTTTTGGCATTTCCAGAAGACTATTTCTTCAGAGAAAGAAATATTTTGAAAAGACGTAAATGCAGATACTTGATTTTCTTTCGGGGTAAATTTGTAGTAGAAAAGTGGGAGAATAAATTAGTAAATCTTTCTAGTATATTTTCAGATCATATTCTTAGCATAGGGAATATAGATATTTTTTTGTATAAATCTGCTTGGATTAGCCTGTTTGCGATGATAATTATAGACTCAATTTTTAATACCACAATTACAACGCCAATTTTTGGTATTGGCATAGGACCCTGGATTTACGAAATGTGTCTGGTTGCTTTAATTTTAGCATTGTCAGCATATCTGAGTCATATGGCGTGGAGAAAATATATCGTTGATCACTCCCGCTTTGAGCCAGGAACGATATTCCGCGGGCGATTTCTATCTTTGCAACTGTCCACTCATCATCCGGATTGCATTTTTATCTGTCCGATTGAAAGATTCAGTGAATTTGATCAAAAAAGAGCCGAGCATTTGTGTGAATCATTCATTAAAAATTCAAATAGCATTTATAACGGGAAGGTGATTAACTTGAATTACCTAAAAGAATGGGCGGCTAATGAAAATATAGGAATCAATGAACGTAGATGACGACTGAGACAGAAACAATGTCAGGAAAGCGTGTGTGGATTGAAACCTACGGCTGACCGTACGTATCACTACGGTGAAATTTTATTGAAGCTGGTTAATGCGATAACTCGCAGTAATTTATCGAGTTAAATAATTTATAGTTCAATTTCGATATAAAAATAATGCGCAATTTTCTAAGAATCCAATTTTGCTTTCTACTGATTATTTATTTTGCAACGCCTCTATGGGCCCAAGAACTATTACCCCCTTCAAAAGTCAACGAGATTTATCTGTTTGGGCAACAAAAAGACACCCAAAAAGCTATTGAACTTAATCAACAGTGGCTTGATTTGTATCGGGACGACCCCAACATGGAGCGAAATATGGAATATGAATACTCCAGCGTTCTGAGTCCTTATCGAGTTGAAAAGGATAACCAATCAGCTATCCAATTTTTGTTACAAGAATTAAAATCGGCAAAAAATCCAAAGACTATCTATATTATTAATGAAAATTTGGCCCAGATTAAAGTTGAAGAAAAAAAATTTGATGAAGCCGTTGCTCATTGGAAAGAGGCCCGAAATGCGATGATAAATAAGCCGCATCCCTATTTTACAACCCGGCAAGCTTTGCCATTCTTAGAAATAGCCCGGATATATCATTCGCAAGGATATGACGATAAGGCCATCGAGTATTATGAGTATTATCGAAACTCTGATTATGGGAAGGAACAGGACAACGGCATTGTTGAAGAGTTGGGGAATCTTTATAAAGAAAAAGGCGATTGGCAAAAAGCAAAAGGACTCTATCAGCACTATTTAGATACTTACCAAAGCCAATCATGGGCTAATCAAGAATATAAAAAACAATTCTTGAAAAGTTTACGCGAACGGTTGGATGGATTTTCGGGCAGTAATCAGGATAAAACTCGTGAAATTGTCCAACGCCTAAAAAGTGAGGACTGGTTTGAAAGACGCAGGGCATTTCATGATTTAAGATCAGCCTTTAATAATGGAAAAAAAGAAGACTGGTTATTGTGGATGAATCAATACTCAACGGAAGATCCGGATCCAAAGGTCAAAAAAGTTTTCGCAACGCTACGTCAGTACTTGTTCTCACCTTCTGTTTTAGGCCCCGATCATGAAGCCATGCAGGAAGTCTTGACCAATGCAAATCGAGGTGAAGAGAAATATAAAACATATAACGATTTATTGGAAATGATTATGGAGGATGACTCTCTACGTCAGATTATGCAAAGAGTTTCTTTTGGTAACAGCTCAGAGTTTACACTAGGGCAGCTTTGTATTGACAAGAATTACCACGAAAGCTTATCGCACAAGTACCTCGAAACAGCAAAACTGATACTTCGGGCAAAAAGCATTGATGACTTGTCAGAACAATTTTGGCGAGGTAGATCAGTAGATTTCCTGAAAAAAGCTCAAGAAATCCTTGGAAAATGTCCCACAGTTATCGATTTTCTGCGCGAGATCGTTTCCTTCCAAAACCAATATGCAGGCCAGGCGGCTCTTCTTCTTTACAGTCTCGGAAATAGAAATGATATTCCCTATATTATTGACAACATTCCTGAGTCAGCCTTTCAGCGAAACTATATGTTTTGGAGCTTAGCGTCAAGCTTGTATCGTTACGGAACCGTGGATATACCCGAAATCTTAGGCGTGGATGAGGAACCTTATTTAGACTGGTGGAATGTTAAGATACCAGAGGGAACCGTCAAAGAAAAACTTCAAGCGTGGTGGCAACAAAAGAAGGATCATTTTTCCTACACCCAAGTCAATAGGCCAGGTAAACTTTTAAGGCCCGTGGCTATTATGATGGGTATAAGCCAAATCATTCCCGCACCCGAATTGAATGGCTTGTTTTGGTTGGAAGAGGGAGGAAGGGACTATTCTGCGAATATTTATTACTTTGATTTCTCCACGGAACAATTTACAGAGATTTTACATGGGGGCTACGACGGTGGCGGGAGTTACAATTCTTCCATTGGTTGGCGTTACTCAACTGACGCAGAGCATCACAATATTGGTTCAATTGGGGGGATGATTTGGAATGCCGCCGAACATACTTTAGAATTTACTATAGAAAACGTTGGCACGTATGGCGCTGTTTTTAAAGAAGGGAAGTTATCTAAAATACTTCCTCTTGACAAGAGGCTCACTGCCGATAAGACAATCTTTCAGGAAACGATAGAGAACTATGGAGATAAGACTTTTGAAATAAGAAATGGTGACTTATTTTTAGTCGATGAAAAACTGGGCACGGAAAAACGGATTCTTGACTACGGCTATGTCTTAAGCTTTTTCCTAGATAACAGTCAACAAAAGGCTGTTATTGTCGATCGAGACATTCTCGGTCAGTCATTATGGTTGGTAAAAATTGATAAATAGAAAATATCATATACGTTCATCTGAAAATTTAGCAGATGAATGAATATGAAGTTATGGTAAAAAATACACCTTGCAACTTTATGATTAAGAATAGCTTACAGAAGAAAATATTTTTGGAAACCTACGGCTGTCAGATGAACGAGTATGACACCGAACTCATCCAGGCGATTTTGGCGAAGGAGAATTTTGCCTTTGTGAAAGACGAACTCGAGGCGGATATTGTGATACTTAATACCTGCGCCATTAGAGAAAACGCGCATCGGAAGGTTTACGGCCGGATTCATGACATCCGACACAATAGACGTAACGGACACAGCCTGCCTGCCGGCAGGCAGGTGGACAAACCCGTCATGATCGGGATTTTAGGCTGTATGGCCACGAACTTGCGCACGGACTTACTTGAGAATCGAAATTTAAAAATTGATTTCATCGCCGGGCCGGACAGTTATAAAAAACTTCCTGATCTAATCCGCGAGGCCGCCAAAACCGGAGAGAAGACCTTTGACCTGACCCTTTCGGAATTTGAAACGTATTCGGATATTTATCCGGCACGCAAAGACGGTGTCAATGCCTGGATCGCGGTCATGCGTGGTTGCAATAATTTCTGCACCTTTTGTGTCGTGCCCTATACGCGCGGCCGCGAGCGCAGCCGTTCGCTTGACAATATTGTCGAAGAAGTTAAAAGATTAACCGGTGACGGATTTAAACAAGTGACCCTGTTAGGCCAGAACGTCAATTCCTACCGCCATGACGAAGCGGATTTTGCCACGTTAATAGAAGAAGTAAGTAAAGTGAACGGCTTAAAACGTATCCGATTCACTTCTCCTCACCCGAAAGATTTCCCACGCCGGTTGCTTAAAGTCATCGCCGAAAATCCAAAGGCCTGCAAGCACATTCATCTGCCGCTTCAATCCGGTAACGACCGCGTGCTTGATGTGATGAACCGTACCTACACCCAAAAAGAATTTCTCGATCTGGTTACCGAGATCCGCACGCTTTACCCGACCATGGTTTTGACAACCGATATCATTGTCGGCTTTCCCACAGAAACCGACGCGGAATTTAAAGACACAATCAAGGTCATGCGCGAAGTTGAATTTGATTCCGCGTTTATCTTCAAATATTCCGAGCGCAAAGGCACCATCGCCGAAAAGAAATTTCCTGAAGATGTTCCGGAAGCCATCAAAACCGAGCGCATTGTCGGCTTAAATGAGATCCAGAAGGCGATTTCCTTAAAGAAAAATCGCGCACAGATCGGCGAAACCCACGCTGTCCTTATTGAAGAAGAATCCACCGAGCGCTCAAAAACTGATTTCCAGGGCCGCACCGACGGCAACAAGGTCGTCATCTTTCCCGCTGGAAATTTCAAAAAAAACGACTTCGTCAATGTCCACATCACCGACGCCACCGTGAATGTATTAAAGGGAAGAGTTGTGTCATCCTAAACGGTAGGAATCTCTGATAGTTCTTCCACCGCCTGCGGCGGTGTCATGATGACGGGCTTCACAAAACCTTCCGACCCGTTAATTGACACAACCAGCGGGCTGTGATATATTCAGCTTCGATATTTTACCCAACATGAAAAATTCCAATCCAAAAGAGAATCTGGGGATAGTTGAAACCCAGTTTTTTACCTTCGGCCAGACGCCCCATGAGATGGCTTTAGAAAGTGGCGTCAAATTCGGGCCCATCACTCTTGCCTACGAAACGTACGGCGAACTCAATAAAGACAAATCAAACGCGATCCTCATTTTTCATTCGCTGTCCATGGACGCCCACGCGGCCGGTTTTCACGCGGGCGCTAAAAATCCAGGTTGGTGGAATGACCTTATCGGTCCGGGTAAGGCCTTTGATACCCAAAAATATTTCATCATCTCCTCCAATGTGATTGGAAGCTGCAAAGGCTCAACCGGCCCGGCTTCCATCAATCCTTATACCAACAAACCCTATGGATTAAGTTTTCCGATGATCACAATCGGCGACATGGTCAAGGCCCAAAAATATTTGATCGACCATTTGGGGGTCAAAAAACTTTTGTCCGTTGTCGGTGGGTCCATGGGAGGGTTACAAGCACTTTTGTGGGCGATCAATTATCCGGATATTGTTTCCTCGGTCATTGCCATTGCCACCAATACGCGTCAGACCGCGCAACAAATCGCCTTTCACGAAGTGGGACGCCAGGCGATCATGTCCGACCCCGACTGGCAAAAAGGGGATTATTACGGAAAAACCATTCCGGCTAAGGGGCTGGCTTTAGCCCGGATGATCGGTCACATCACCTACATGAGCGATCAGTCCATGGATGAAAAATTCGGGCGCAAGCTTATCGCCAAAGAACGCGTTAGTTTTGATTTTTCGCAGGATTTCGAAGTGGAAAATTATTTGAAATACCGCGGGGACAGTTTTGTCCAGCGTTTCGATGCTAACTGTTATTTGTATTTATCAAAAGCCTTGGATCATTTTGATCTGGCCAAAGGCGGTGATTTGGCGAGTACCTTTAAACATGTCCGCTCAAACTTTCTGGTGATTGCCTTTACTTCAGATTGGCTTTATCCGGCCTATCAAAGCAAGGAAATGGTCAAAGCCATAAAAGCTAATGATATCGATGTCTCATACGTCGAAGTCAAATCTTCCTACGGGCACGACGCCTTTTTAGTGGAAGTGGAAGGGGAGTCTCATCTCATTTCGCATTTTTTATCACGCATGACGAAAGAACATATCAAATGAGCAATCCACCCAATATCCATCGTCTCGACCATAAGAGCATCTTTGATTGGATTGAGCCCAATTCCAAAGTCCTGGATTTAGGCTGCGGGGACGGGGAAATTTTGTCACTTTTAGTTGAACATAAATCGGTTAAGGGCACCGGGGTTGAAATAGATGAGGCCGCGATTTATAAGTGTATCGCGCGGGGTTTGACCGTTTCGCACGGTAATATTGATTCGGGCTTAGCCGATTATTCGACCAAACGTTTCGACTACGTGATCTTAAATGAAAGTCTTCAGCAGGTGCTTCATCCTCAACGGGTGATTTTGGAGGCGTTACGCGTCGGTAAAAAAGTCATTGTCGGCATTCCCAATTTCTGCCACTGGCGCGCGCGGGTGCAGATTTTTTTCCGGGGAAAAGTTCCCGTGACCAAAGAGCTTCCCTTTGAATGGTATGACACGCCGAACTTACGATTCTTAAGTCTCAAAGATTTTAGAAATTTCTGCCGGGTCAATAAAATCACCATCCTTGGGCAAAAAAATATCGCGCTTAATCAAAAAATTCTTTTAAAACCCAATGTCTTCGCGCGCATTGGGCTGTTTCTTTTACAAAAGGAAGTATCGTAACAAACCCTTCCTAATGGTAAATTCACTCTATGGCATCAGTCTCAAGACAAAAAATCAAAATTGGTATCCTGACCCTTTCCGACCGCGCCAGCCAAGGGATTTACGAAGACACCTCCGGCCAGGCCATCATGGATTTATTGAAAAGCTATTTGATCACATCCTGGACACCAGTCTACAAAGTGATTCCTGATGAACAAAAATTGATCGAAAAAGAATTGCGTCACTTAGCCGATAACGAAAAATGTTGTTTGGTGATCACGACAGGAGGGACGGGACCCACCAAGCGCGATGTCACGCCCGAGGCCACAAAAGCCATTTGCCAAAAAATGCTTCCCGGGTTTGGGGAACTCATGCGTGAGGTGTCTTTAAAGTCCGTCCCAACCGCGATCCTTTCCCGACAGACCACCGGTATCCGGGGAAAAACACTTATCATCAATCTTCCCGGAAAACCGACATCGATAAAACAATGTCTCGAAGCCGTCTTTCCGGCCGTGCCTGCCTGCATTGAATTGCTCGAAGGCCCGCGCCTGGAATGTGATTCAAAGGTCATTAAAATTTTTCATCCAAAGCATTAAGTGATCAATAAATGAAATACGACTTTCTGATTATCGGTTCCGGAATCATCGGGTTAAGCATCGCCACCAAGCTTAAAGATTCCCGCTCCAACGCCAAAATTTTAATCCTCGAAAAAGAAGAAGACGTCGCCCGCCACGCCTCGGGGCGTAACAGCGGGGTTTTGCACGCCGGTTTCTACTACACCGCCGACAGTCTTAAGGCAAAATTTACAGTCAACGGCAACAAGGCCATGCGCGCCTATTGCCAGAGTAAAAATATTCCCGTTAATCAATGCGGAAAATTAGTCGTCGCCCGCGATGAAAAAGAATTGGGACAGCTTTATGAACTCGAATGCCGGGGCAAACGAAACGGTTCCAATGTCAAAATCATCAATGAAACCGAGGCCTCGCAAATCGAACCCAATATAAAAACTCACAATTTCGCTTTATACTCACCGGACACGGCCAGTGTCAATCCGACTCAGGTTTGTCATTCTTTAAAAGATGATTTGAAAGCAAAGGAAGTGGAATTTAAATTTAATGCCCGATATCTAAAGCATCAAAACGGCACCGTGGAAACCACCGCGGGGAGTTTTTCCGCTGGAAAAGTTATCAACTGCGCCGGTCTTTATGCCGATAAAATCGCCCATGATTTTGGATTTGGGAAGAAATATACAATGCTGCCCTTTAAAGGATTGTATTTAAAATACACCAAAAACAAAACCGATATCAAAACGAACATTTATCCGGTACCGGATCTGCGTAATCCTTTCTTAGGCGTTCATTTCACCAAGACCGTTACCGGCGATATCAAGATTGGCCCGACCGCGACCCCGGCGTTTTGGCGAGAAAATTATCAGGGATTTTCAAAATTTGACTTAGGGGAATTATTGTCCATTTCCTCCTACGAAGCCCGACTTTTCGTGTTGAACTCATTTGGTTTTAGAAACCTGGCCATTGAAGAGATCAAAAAATATAACAAAGAATATTTCATAAATCTTGCCCGAAATATGGTCCAGGATATTGATCCAAAAGGATTCAGCGATTTTACCGTTCCCGGCATCCGCGCCCAGCTTTTGGATAGAAAAACGTTAAAGCTGGTTCAAGATTTCGTCATCGAAGCCGATACCCGCAGTATTCACGTGCTTAACGTCGTTTCCCCGGCTTTCACCTGTGCCTTTCCATTTGCGGAATACGTCACGCAAAATTTTATTTTGAAATAGACCTTTATACCCGCAATAACTACATGATATACGCCTGATTCCGAAGTATTTATTGACATTTCATCGGGTTTTGATAAACTTAAATCGCTTAAAGACACTTTTACGAAGCAAAGGAGCCCACTATGGAAATCAAGATTTCTGTCCAAAGCACACCCAATCCCAATGCCTTGAAATTTATCGTCACTCAACCCGTGAAAACCGAAGGCAAGGTCACCTTTAAAAGCGTTCACGAGTGCCCGGGGATTCCTCTGGCCCAGCATTTATTTAGTATCGCCAACGTTGCCGATATCCATTTCTTTGAAAATGTGATTACGGTCACCCAAAATGGCAATGGCGATTGGGACACGATGATCGAACAGATCAAATCCGTCATCACGGAAAAAATCCCGGGCCACGACCCGAACTTCGCGGTTGCAAAGGAAAAGAAAGAACTCCCGCCCACCGACCCTCAATTAATGAAAATAGATGAAATTTTAGACCGGACTGTGCGTCCTTATTTGCAAAGCGACGGTGGCGACCTTCAAGTCATGAAACTGGATGGGAATACGCTTCTGGTCAACTATCAGGGAGCCTGCGGGTCATGCCCCAGTTCAACGGCCGGGACGCTTAAGGCGATTGAAAATATTTTGAAAGAAGAATTTAACCCGAACATTGAAGTGGTCAGTTTGCAAAATTCGTAATATGTGTTCTTTGGAAAATCTTTCTTCAAAGCGCTGTCAGCCCTGCGAAGGGAGCGCAAAACCCCTGGCACATGACCAGGTCTTAAATTATCTGAATAATGTACAGGGATGGCAGATAACCGATGACGGGAAATGGATTTTTCGCGATTTAATTTTAAAAAATTTTTTAGCCGCCGTAAATTTGATTGATAATATCGCGACAGTCGCGGAAAGCGAAAATCACCACCCGGACATTCATTTGACCGGATATCGAAAATTACGCATTGATTTAACCACCCACGCCATTGGCGGATTATCCGAAAATGACTTCATCGTCGCCTCCAAAATCAATGCTTTACCCATGGATCTCAAAAAGTAACCGGTCAAAAAAAAGTGATTTATGTTTAAAATTAATCGGAAGATCGAATACGCTTTGGTCGCCCTGCGGCACATGAGCCAGGCCTATCCGGGCAAATTGACTTCGGCCAAAGAGATCTGCGATACCTACCGGATGCCATTTGACCCGACTTCGCGTGTTCTTCAGATCATGGCCCAGCACGGGATTTTAAAAGCCGAGCAGGGAGCGTACGGCGGTTATCAAATCTTGAGAGATCTTTCGAAACTAGACCTTTTAGAAATTGCGGAAATGATCGCTGGACCGATTAAAATTGCCAATTGTTTTCATGATGATTATACGCACTGTGAATTAACGCCTTATTGTAACGTCATCGGTCCGATGCTGAATCTCAACGCGAAGATAAGCGACCTTTTTAAAGGCATCAGCATTCGTGAACTCATTGAATCGCGTAATCAACTTGACCGGCAGATAAAACAACGCTACGCCGGAAAGCATGGCTAAGATATTAATACCATTGCGAGCGCCAAAGGCGCGCCTGCCGGCAGGCAGGAAGCAATCTTTTAAGGATTGCTCGTCGGCCAAAGGCCTCATCGCAATGACGAAAGATGAGGTTTGAAATGGCTAATCCAACACCAGATACCGACTTGAAACGAGAATATAAATACGGTTTCATCACCGACATCGAGACCGAGGCATTCCCTAAAGGCTTAAATGAAGGGATTATTAAATTACTCTCTGAACGAAAGAAAGAACCTGCCTGGATGCTGGAGTGGAGACTGAAGGCTTATCGTCATTGGCTCACCATGAAAGAGCCACATTGGCCGAATTTCGAGTACGGCCCCATTGATTATCAGGGCTTTACGTATTACTCAGCTCCCAAACAAAAAAACACTAACCCAAAAAATTTAGCGGAAGTCGACCAGGAACTTCTTAAAACCTTCGAACGGTTGGGAATTCCCTTAAGCGAACAAAAACGTTTAACCGGGGTCGCCGTGGACGCAATTTTTGACAGTGTATCGGTGGGGACCACGCACAAGGAAATTCTCGCCAAGGAAGGGGTGATTTTCTGCTCCATTTCCGAGGCCATTCAAGAACATCCTGAATTGGTCAAAAAATATTTGGGTTCGGTCGTTCCGTATTCTGACAATTTTTTCGCGACCCTAAACTCCGCGGTATTTAGCGACGGGTCTTTCTGCTTTATCCCCAAAGGCGTTAAATGTCCTCTGGAGCTTTCCACATACTTTCGCATCAACGCCGCGGAAACCGGTCAGTTTGAACGCACCTTGATCATCGCCGAAGATGACAGTTATGTCAGTTATCTTGAAGGCTGCACCGCGCCCATGCGCGACCAAAATCAACTGCACGCGGCGGTCGTTGAACTCATCACTTTAAATAATGCCGAGATCAAATACGCCACGGTCCAAAACTGGTATTCCGGTGATAAAGACGGTAAAGGCGGTATTTACAATTTCGTCACCAAAAGAGGCAAATGCCAGGGGAAGAATTCAAAAATTTCCTGGACCCAAGTGGAGGCCGGAGCGGCCATTACCTGGAAATATCCTAGCGTTATTTTGCAGGGAGATAATTCCGTTGGCAAATTTTATTCCGTTGCTTTGACCAACAACCATATGCAGGCGGATACCGGCACCAAGATGATCCATATCGGCAAAAACACCAAAAGCACCGTTGTCTCTAAAGGGATTTCCACGGATTACTCGAACAACAATTACCGGGGGCTGATTAAAATTCTGCCTTCGGCTGACGGCGCCAGGAATTTCTCCCAGTGCGATTCCATGCTGGTGGGAAATAACTGCAAGGCCAATACCTTTCCGTATATCGAGGTCAAAAACAATACGGCCGTTTTGGAGCATGAAGCAACGACGTCCAAAATCAATGCCGACCAGGTATTTTATTTAAAATCGCGGGGGCTGGATCTGGAAGGATCGGTTTCGCTGCTCATTAACGGATTCTGCAAAGATGTTTTTAAGGAACTTCCTTTGGAATTTTCCGTGGAAGCCGTCCGGCTTCTGGAAATGAAACTTGAGGGGAGCGTTGGCTAATAAAAAGGTTAAAAAAAGTTCAGTGAAAAAGGTGGGGTCTTCTATGTTAGAAATTAAAAATTTACATGTGAGCATAAATGAAACGCCGATTTTAAAAGGCGTTAACTTGTCGGTTGGTCCCGGAGAGGTTCACGCCATTATGGGGCCAAACGGTTCAGGAAAAAGCACTTTGGCTAAAGTCATCGGTGGGCATCCGGATTATCAGATCAATTCCGGAAGCATTGAATATGAAGTGAATTTTAAAAAGGTCAATCTGCTGGAGATGGAACCAGAAGAGCGCGCCCGAGAAGGTGTCTTTTTGGCCTTCCAATATCCGGTGGAAATTCCCGGGGTCACCACGTCCGTTTTTTTAAGGGCGGCTTTTAATGAGATCTGCAAACATCAAGGCGCCCAAGAAATGGATCCGATCGAGTTTGACGAATATGTGCGTGACAAGATGAAACTTTTAAGCATGGAAGACGATAAGTTCATTGACCGGTCCGTGAACGTTGATTTTTCAGGCGGTGAAAAGAAACGCAATGAAATCATGCAGATGGCCGTTTTGTCACCTAGGCTAGCGATCTTAGATGAAACCGATTCGGGTCTCGATATCGATTCCTTGCGGATTGTCGCTGAAGGCGTCAATAAACTTAAAAGAAAAGATAATGCCATCGTTTTGATCACCCATTATCAACGACTTCTCAATTATATTGTTCCGGATTTTGTCCATATTATGCACGATGGTAAAATTGTCCGTTCCGAAGGCAAAGAATTAGCCCTCCTAGTGGAAGAACGAGGGTACGACTGGATTACATAACCCGTCTAACACCTACGAGATGTTAGTGGTTAATAAAGGATACTTCGATGATTTCACAAATAGATACGGCTTCAGCTTTTCTCTCGGAATTAACCGAGTACGAACAGTCTTTGCTCAAAAACGCCACTCCCTGGCTTAAGGGCATGCGCGTCAAAGGTCTGGAAAGGTTTAAATCCTTAGGACTGCCCACCGTCAAGGATGAAGAATGGAAATACACGTCCCTGGGGCCTCTTCTCCGGAAAAAATTTTCTTTCGTCGGTGAACAAAAACTTAATGACACTCTAAGTCTGGAAAAATATTTAGACCGTTCGGAGATCAACATTGTTTATCTAAACGGCTTTTTCTCTAAGGAATTATCAAACCTGGACGGTCTATCGAGCGGGCTGACCATCCAGAATTTAAAGCAAGTTTTTAAAAAAAATGAACGGGAGCTTCAATCACTGTTGTCAAAATATGATCCCGGTACCCAAGGAGCTTTCGCCGCTTTAAATACCGCTTATTTTCATGACGGCGCTTTTATAAAAGTTAAAAAAAATACGGTCACGGATAAACTGATCCATATTATCCACGTTACCAACGGAAAAATCCCTGATACGATTTCATTTCCGCGCACGTTAATCGTCTTAGAACCATCCAGTGAAGCGGCGATTTTAGAAAGTCATATTTGCTTTGCCAATGAAAGTTATCTGACCAACGCCCTGACCGATATTTTTGTCGCTGAAAACGCCCAGCTTGATTACGGCAAGGGCCAAAACGAAAGCCGAGAGGCTTTTCACATCGGAACAACCCGCATTTGGCAGGAACGCGACAGCAATGTCGAGGCATTTTCCTTGACGGCCGGATCTCTTTTAACGCGTAACGACCTTTCCGTCACCCTGGATGGATCCGGGGCCCACGCGACCATCAACGGTCTTTACACCATTACCGACAAGCAGCACGTGGACAATCACACCGTTGTCAATCATAGAGCCCCGAATTGCACCAGCCGGGAACTGTATAAGGGAATTCTGCATAATCAAGCCCGCGGGGTTTTTAATGGAAAAATTTTCGTGCAAAGGGAAGCCCAATTGACCAACGCGTATCAATTGAATAAAAATTTACTATTAACTAAGGGCTGTCAAATAGACACCAAGCCCCAGCTGGAAATTTTTGCCGACGATGTCAAATGCACTCATGGGGCCACCATCGGACAATTGAATGAAGACGAAATGTTTTATCTGCAGTCGCGGGCCATCCCCAAGACGATCGCGGTTAAAATGCTGTGCCGGGGATTTGTGGACGATATTTTAAATGAGATCAAACACAGCGCTATTCATCTAAAACTTGAGAAATTATTAACGCACGTTTTATCCGTAATTTCGTGAGCGATGTCATGCCAGCTGCCTTTAACGTTAATGCCATCCGCAAGGATTTCCCCAATCTTCACCGTAAAGTCCACGGTAAGCCATTAGTCTATTTAGATAACGCGGCCACGACTTTAAAGCCGAAAGCCGTCATTGAGGCGGTCAAACACCATTACACTTATGAAACCTCCAACGTCCACCGGGGTGTTCATTTTTTAAGCGAACAGGCAACCGCCGCGTTTGAAAACACCCGCAAAATCGTCAAAGAATTCATCAAAGCCGCAAAATCTTCTGAAATTATCTTCACCCGTGGGACCACCGATTCCATCAACATCGTCACCCAGAGTTACGGCCGGGCCTTTTTAAAAAAAGACGATGAGATCATTATCTCTCACATGGAACACCATTCCAATATTGTTCCCTGGCAGATGCTTTGTGAAGAGCGGGGATGCGTTCTCCGGGTTGTGCCCATCAATGATAAAGGAGAATTGATCTTTGAAGAATTTGAAAAGCTTCTGGGGCCTAAAACAAAATTTGTCTCGATGGTGTATGTCTCCAATTCTTTGGGAACGATCAATCCCATAAAAAAAATCATAACGCTCGCTCATCAGTATAAATGCCCCGTGCTGGTTGACGGTGCGCAGGCGGTGAATCATCTCCCGATTAATGTCCAGGACCTTAATTGTGATTTCTTCGCCTTTTCCGGGCATAAACTTTTTGGCCCTACGGGCGTCGGCGTTTTGTACGGGAAAAAAGAGTTTTTAAACCGCATGCCGCCGGCGCAGGGCGGCGGAGACATGATTTCCTCTGTGACCTTTGAAAAAACAGCCTATAATGTCTTGCCGCATAAATTTGAAGCCGGCACACCCCATGTCGCCGGGGTCATTGGCTTAGGCGCGGCCATTGAATATGTCTGTTCGATTGGGCTGGAAAAAATTAAACACTACGAATCACAATTATTGGCTTATGGCACGCGGGCTTTAAAAGCAATTCCCGGGTTACGCTTAATCGGCACGGCCAAAGATAAAGCGGCGGTTCTTTCGTTTGTCATCGATAAAATTCATCCGCACGATTTAGGGACACTAGTCGATGAAGACGGCATTGCCATCCGCACCGGACATCATTGCACGATGCCGTTGATGCTGCGTTTTAACGTCCCGGCCACGGCCCGGGCATCACTGGCGTTCTATAACACAAAGGCCGAAATAGACACTCTCGTAAAATCGATAAAGAAAGCAAAGAGGCTGTTTCCATGACGTCATCGCACTCCCACGAACTTTATCAGCAGGTCATCCTCGAGCATAATAAAAAACCGCGAAACTTTAAAAAACTCGAACACCCGACCCACTTTGCCGAAGGCTACAATCCGCTGTGCGGCGACCACATGTACGTGTACCTACGCGTAAACAGAGAAAGAGTTATCGAAGAGATCACCTTTGAAGGACAGGGCTGCGCGATCTCCAAAGCTTCCGCGTCGATGATGACCGACAGCCTTAAAGGTAAAACCATTCCACAAGCCGAAAAAATGTTTGAACAATTTCACAAACTGGTTATCGGTGAATTAAAACCGGACAAAGATTCTCATATTTTAGGAAAGCTCGCCATTTTTTCCGGTATCTGGCAATATCCTTCCCGAGTCAAATGCGCGGCTTTATCCTGGCATACCATGAATGGCGCTTTGCATAAAGTCGAAAGCGTTTCAACGGAAAGTTAGGGTTTCATGAAAACAACGGCTTTACCACAATTGGAAACTTCCTCCGACAGATCCTCACCGAGGGCCGTGATCGACACGCTCAAGCGTCCCTTACAAGACCTGCGCATTTCCGTCATTGACCAATGCAATTTCCGCTGCCCCTATTGCATGCCCGAGGAACATTACCCGGATCATTACACCTTTCTTAAAAAAAACGAATGGCTGACATTTGAGGAAATTGACCGGCTGGTGCGATTATTTGTTTCCTTAGGAGTCGTCAAAGTCCGTGTTACCGGTGGAGAACCGCTTTTGCGTAAAGACCTTCCTCAACTCATTTCCAAATTAAATCATATTAATGGCATCGAAGACCTGGCCCTGACGACCAATGGTTCTTATCTTTCGGAGTTTGCCGCAACCCTTAAAGCGACTGGATTAAGACGGCTAACCGTGAGTCTCGATACCCTTGATAAAAAAATTTTCCAGATGATGAACGGCCGTCGAGGTGGGGTCCAAAAAGTTCTGGAAGGAATTCAAAAAGCCCACGCGGTTGGGTTTCGTCCTATCAAAATTAATGTCGTCATACAAAGAGGCATGAACGAACACACCCTTTTGGATTTGGTGGAACATTTTAAAGGCACGGATTACATCGTCCGCTTCTTGGAATACATGGACGTGGGTAACCGCAATCACTGGGACCGGCGGCTGGTGGTTCCGTCCCGAGAAATCATCGAAAAAATCAACGAAAAATTTCCGCTCAATGCAGTCGCTCCCAACTACACCGGAGAGGTGGCCAGCCGTTATCAATTTGTTGATGGGACAGGAGAGGTGGGATTCATTTCTTCGATCTCGCAACCGTTTTGCTCGGACTGCACACGCGCGCGGCTTTCACCCGATGGAAAATTTTATACATGTCTTTTCGCCAGTGACGGAATCGACTTGCGTACACCATTACGCTCGGGGGCAAATGACGGGCAACTTTTGGATTTGATTGCCAGAACCTGGCGCAAAAGGGAAGATCGTTATTCGGAGTTAAGGGATTCTCGTTTAATCAAAACAGGAACGTATAAAAAAATCGAAATGTATCAAATCGGCGGATGATGCTGGGGGGCCAATTTCATGGTTGGCGCTACCAAATGATATCTTTAAGATCTTTCGGCTTTCCTTTAAAATCCCCAACCAAACGCACTTCACGCACTAAAGTCAAATTAAATTTTTCTTTCACCGCTTGTGCCATCTTCAAGGAAAGTTCAAAAACATCCTGAGGCCGACAGCCATCGGTTTTCACAATGATGTTAGCATGTTTTTCAAAGATGGCAGCGCCGCCGACACGAAAATCCTTCGCGCCGCACTGTTCTAAAAACCACCCCGCCGCCTGACGCCGTTCCGCCTTAGAGGTCGGCTCCACATTTCTAAAAAAACTTCCGGCACACGGATGCGTCTCTAAATTGGGATGTTTTTCATGGCGGACTTTCAAAATTTCATCGCGCTCGACCTGTAATTTATTTTTATCGCTGGGGATTAAACGTAACCGGGCCGAAAGAACAATATCACCACTTTCCTTTAATTTGGAATGACGATACGTAAAGCCCAACGAGTCCACCCCGACCGCGCGTTTGACACCGTCCCGGCTGAGAAGTTCACCCGATACCAGCACATCGCCAATTTGTTTACCGAAAGCGCCGGCATTGCCCACAATCGCACCGCCGACCGTGCCCGGGATTCCGCTGGCATAATTGATGCCTTCCAAACCCTGACTTACGGCAAATTTCGGTAATTCATCTAAAATCGTGCTGCCCGAGACAATCACATCATTGCCTTCACGCTCTATCAGCGCCGTTTTGCTAAAATACCTGACCACAACACAAGAAACGCCTTTATCCGAAACGAGAAGATTCGAACCGCCGCCGATAACAATATAATCAATGTTCTGCGCCGCAAGATTTTTAATGGTGAATTCCATCTGTCCAGGAGTTCGGCAGTCAATGAGGCAGGGACAGGAGCCGCCTAATTTAAAAGTGGTGTAATTCGAGAGGAGAGCGTTGGCTTTTTTTTCGACTTGGGTTGAATCCAAAAATGTCGTATCCATTATTTTTCCTGCTTTAACACCCTGAGCCTGTCGAAGGGTTGACCATCGTCGGTTTTTTTTCGATAAAACGGGCCAGCAGATACAAATAATCCGACAGACGGTTAAGCCAAATAATCAAAACCTTATTGTCAATGTGCTTGTCTTTAAACAGGCCGACTACTTTACGCTCACAACGCCGGGCCACGGTCCTGGCAAGATCAAGATAAGCGGCCGGCAAACAATCGCCGGACACGACAAAACCTTTTGGAATGGGCGTTTTGGCTTCAAGGATTTCGCGCTTGTCTTCTAAATCTTTCAACATCGCCTCGTCTATTCGTTTTGGTAATTTTTTTAGTTTAGCGGAGGTCGTCGCCAATTCCGCCGCCACCGTGGACAAGGCACGTTGAAGATAAAGGATATCTTTTTTTATCTCCGGATCATCAACATGAAAACGGGCAAGGCCCAAGCTGCAGGATAATTCATCGATGTCCCCGTAGGCTTCTAAACGGGGAGAATTTTTTGAGACTAATTCGCCGGAGAACAATCTGGTTTTACCTTCATCGCCTGTTTTGGTTGTGATGCTCGTCAAACTTTTCATGAGTGTAAAATCGTTTGCTGGCAATTCACCCAGCCCGAATCGCCGTTGGTGTAATATTCCTTTTTCCAGATGGGAAGGCGCTTCTTGATTTCATCAATGATATACCGGCAGGCCTTAAAGGCGCTATCGCGGTGGGCGGCGCTGACACCCACCCAGACCGCCACATCTCCAATCGTTAATTTTCCGATACGGTGGGCGCAATGGGCATCCATGATGTCAAATTGCTGACGGGCCTCCGCAATAACTTTCGCCGCCTCCTGAACAGCCAATTCTTCATACGCTTCATACTCTAAAGCCAAAACTTTCCGGCCGTCGTTATGATTCCGGACAATCCCTTCAAACGTAACGACCGCTCCAATAGTCAAAACGGACAAATCATTTTTTAGATCATCGCAATGAATGGGGGTAGTACTTAGACGAAACATCCTTTAACCTCCGGCCACCGGCGGGATAAAAACAACCGTATCATTATTCTTAAGAGGAGAGTTCCAGGATTCAAAAGAATTATTCAATGAAACTTTAAGCAGATTGGCATCCAGACTAAAACGATGCTGTTGACGTAAATATGTGTAGAGTTCCAAGGGTGTTTGGGCGTCGGTCTGGATGGTCTCATCGGAACAGCCACGCTGTTCCCGCAGGAGGGCATAATAGCGGATGTGGATTTTTTTTGTCGCGTTCATTTATAGGTGACCTTCACGATACCGGATTTGATAATACACTGGCATGCCAGGCGGTTATTACGATCCATCCCTAAATCTTTTTCTTCCTGATTCAGCTCTCCCAGATTGTCCGTACCAGCGACAATTTCAATCTGGCAGGTCCCGCAAACCCCCGAGTTGCAGCTAAAAGGAATCCCGAAGGCTTCACAGATGGCGGCAATGGAGGTGCCATCGGAGATTTCGAATTCGGTATTGTCGATGATCAGTTTAGCCATTGTAAAAAAATTTAAATAGACGGAAGCCGAAACACAATATTCGCCTCGGGACTTTCCGAGGCGTGAATCTTCGCATCCGGGTGCTGAGTTTTTATTTTGTCGACTAATTCATCCACGAGATAACGCGGAACAGAGGCGCCGGAACTGATACCGATCCGCTTGTGACCATTTAAAAGCGACAGCTGAAATTCATCGGCCGTATCCACGATGTAACTAGGAACACCTTCCTGCTCACCGGTTTCTCGTAGCCGGTTACTATTCGAACTGTGCGGTGAGCCGCAAATGATAATCATGTCGCACTTTTTTGCCAAATCTCTGACGGCCTCCTGGCGGTTTTCCGTGGCATAACAGATATCTTTCCGGGGTGGGGCAATGAGTTTCGGGAATCTCTGCTTTAACTTATCAATAATTTTCTGTGTGTCCGTGACCGAAAGGGTCGTCTGGGTCAAATAGCCGACCGTTTGATTGTGATCAAAATCTAACTCATCAATATCAGCTTCATCCTCGACAATATGAAGGAGTGCTGGGGCCACATAACCGGAGGTCCCGACCATTTCCTGATGGCCTTTGTGGCCGATGAGAATCGTCTGAATCTGTCGCTTGGAAAATTGGATGGCCTCATCATGGACCTTGGTCACCAAGGGACAAGTCGCGTCAATAAACTTTAAGTCTCTTTGCTTGGCCTCTTGTAAAACCGTGGGGGGGATGCCGTGGGCGCTAAAGATAATCCGCTTACCCGCGGGCACATCGGCCAGATCTTCCACAAAAATAACCCCGCGATTTTTAAAATCATTAACGACCGAAGTATTGTGGACAATGTCATGGTAGACATAAAGGGGGGTGCCATATTTTGCTAAGGCTCTTTCGACTACCTCAATGGCGCTGGCGACCCCGGCACAAAATCCTTGCGTATGGGCGATATATATTTCCATTTGCGTTCACCTTTCTTCTTGCCTATAATGCATGCGACATTATAACATTTTTGACCTGGTTGTAAATTCCTAAGCTTATGTTTAAAAGACGCAAAACTCCTGACGTAAAAATCGGAAATGTCATTTTAGGTTCTGCTTATCCGGTGGTCATCCAATCCATGACCGACACGCCAACGGCCGATGTTCAGGCGACCGTGACCCAAACTCAGGAACTTATTGAAGCCGGTTCGGAAATGATCCGGCTCGCCATCAATGACGATGACGCGGCCAAGGCCATTCCGGAAATCGTCAAAATCCTCCGTGACAAAGGCTACACAACTCCCATCATCGGCGATTTTCATTTTAACGGTCACACCCTTTTAAACAAACACCGCGACTGCGCTAAGGCTTTGGACAAATACCGCATCAATCCCGGCAATGTCGGCAAGGGCGAACGCCACGATGAAAATTTTTCCAGTATTGTCAAAATCGCCATGGAACATAACAAGCCGATCCGTATCGGCGTCAATTGGGGCTCGCTGGACCAAGAACTCTTAACGGATTTAATGGATAAAAATGCCAAAATGAAAAGCCCGAAAGACGCCAAAGAAGTCACCTATACAACGATGATCCAAAGCGCTTTAAACAGCGCGAAATTAGCCCAAAAAATCGGACTGCCCAAAAATAAAATTGTCTTAAGCATGAAGATGTCAATTTTACAGGATATGGTCACGGTTTATTCGCAACTGGCCAAAGAATGCGATTATGTCCTTCACTTAGGATTGACCGAAGCGGGCAGTGATGTTCAAGGGATATCTTCAAGTTCAGCGGCGTTGGGAATATTGTTACAGCAAGGAATCGGGGACACGATCCGGGTATCCTTAACACCGCAGCCGAATGTTCCCCGTTCAAGAGAGGTGGAAGTCTGCAAGGCGATTTTGCAATCTTTGGGCTTACGCTATTTCAAACCCAGTGTCACCAGCTGCCCTGGCTGCGGGCGCACCAGCAGTAATTATTTCCAATATTTGGCGAAAGACATCAATGAGCACATTCAACGCCAAATGCCTGTCTGGAAAAAACAATTTCAAGGAGTCGAAAAACTTAAGATAGCGGTCATGGGCTGTGTGGTCAATGGCCCCGGTGAAAGCCGACACGCGGACATCGGCATCAGTCTTCCCGGCACCTCCGAAAAACCCATCGCGCCGGTTTATGCCGATGGCAAGCAGTTGACTACTCTTAAAGGTGAACGAATCAAAGAAGAATTTATAACAATTCTAGAAAATTATATTAAACAACGTCTTTCCCAATAAATGCCTATCAAAATCATCAACCAAAAAATCTCAAAATACGAAATAACCAAACTCGCCCAGGAAACTTACGGCGAGATGGTCAAAGGAGTGGTTGATATAAGACAAAAAATCATGGCCTTAGGCGGCGAGCTTCATGCCGATTGCGAGACCGTTTTATTAGAACAGGGATCCAGTCAATCTGATCTCTGGGGTATCAATATATTCCCTGACCAGGGAAATGACAAAAGAATTGAATTCACTTCTTTGATCAATATACGACCGAATCAAGGCAATCGATCCATAGAAATCCAGGATAAGAATTTACAAAAGCAAGTCAGTGCTATTGTGAACAATCTATTGGAATAATATGATTACCATCGAACGCTGGTCAAAATTCTCTTTTG
>Ga0247727_10005855_pt1 | contig 24531 bp, 19 predicted proteins | sample WisWelCaveWW1625_FD_202498 | JGI IMG/M metagenome (GOLD analysis project Ga0247727, IMG submission 202498) | Biofilm microbial communities from Wishing Well Cave, Virginia, United States - WW16-25 | ecosystem: Environmental > Aquatic > Deep subsurface > Groundwater > Cave microbial mat | place... | reverse complement strand
GTCTCAACCGCGGCCGGAGTGGCCGGTTTGTTTTTGGCTGTTGATGGAGTTGCCGGGAGTGCTGCCGACTCGTCGCTGGCTTTGGGCCCGGGCAGTTCCTTAGAAGTCTCCGCTGTTGCCGGAGCCGGCGGGGGCGCCGCGGGCTCGTCGCCGGCTTGAGCGAGGAGCCGTTCCTCGGGAGTCGGCGTCCACCGCCAGTGGAAATCCGAACCGGCGCCGCCGGATACGCCACCGGTCCGTACGAGCGTCCACACTCCGCACGCGAGGAGGATGGTCATAGCCATCACCGCGCGGCGAGGTCGGTCAGCGAGGCGATGGCTGGCCGCCACCGCGACGACGAAGGCGAAGCTAAGCAGCGGAATGGCGTAGAAGACGAACAGCATCCCCTGCCCCGCCGTAGCCACCGACACGTGGAGGATGCACGAAGACCCGTACAGCGCGACGATCATCAGGGCGATGGCATCCAAGCGCTCGGACCAGCGCGCCCGGCTGAAGAACGCCCACCATACGACGATAGCCAGCCCGCCGATTATTGCGCCAAGCAGCCCGTAAAACGCTTTATCGGGCAGGACGATGGGCGCACCAAACCAGGCCAGACATTGCAGGATTGCGAGGACTACGCCGGGCCACAGCCGGAGCGGTTTCTGAGGAGTCGGTAAGTCGGTCTGAGAGATGGTCATGTCGGACTATACGCTCCCCACGAGCCGTTTGTTTCCTAGTTTTTGGTGGGAGTCGACTTCCTAATGGGCTGTTCCCTCGCGTTCCGATGATAGCGGAGTGTCCGACGCCACTATACGGCCGGGATGTATTTGAGAGGCGCGCTATCCATTGCAGTGTCACGGGTTCGAGATTCCCCGCGAAATAGCTTGTCCGCCGCCCACGGGCGCTCCAGCAACCTTATCCCCCTGGCCCTCAGTCTAAGGAACAAGATGAGCCTGGCCGGTGTCTATGCAGGATGTAATTGGGTTGCGGGGCTTCGCGGCGTTCACGAAGTGCCGGCGAGAGCCCCAGAAGCCGGGTCAGGCCACAGCGGTAAGTCGCGTTGAGCAGGGAATCCGATTTCACGGGGCAATCGCCCCGGCGGGTTCCGGAGAGGCGGCGACGGACGTGGCAGAGGTGGCGCGGATTCTGTCGTGGGGCCAGGACGAGGCCGAATTCCTGACTGAGTTGCAAAGCGGGTCGGAGATAGCCTTCGACTGTTTCGTCCAAGACTTCCACGCCTCCGTGTACAACCTGGTGTTCGGAATGCTGAATAGCCCCGCCGATGCCGCCGACGTGACGCAGGAAGTTTTCCTGAAAGCCTTCCGAGGCATCCGGGGATTCCGCCAGAACAGCTCGCTGAAGACGTGGCTGTACCGAATCGCCGTCCGGCAGGCGCTGAACCAGAGGCGGTGGTGGTGGAGGCATCTGCGGCGGCAGATCTCGCTGGACGCGGAGAAGGCAGACGGCGCGCCCGTGCTGCAATTACAGACAGCTGAGCCATCGCCGTATGAATCGTACGCCAGTCAAGAGGCGCGGCGAGTGGTGCGCCAGGCACTGGGCAAGGTACCGGAGCCATTCCGCACGGCCGTGATCCTGCGGGACCTGGAAGGATTGGCCTACGAGGAAATCGCCGAAGTGCTGGACGTCAGCGCCGGGACGGTGAAGTCCCGCATCTTGCGCGGCCGCCGAGCGCTGCGGGAACTGCTGGAGCCGCTGGTCATCCCGCATCGCCTGGCCAGCAACGATGCCCGGATCGAGGAGGGGGGATCGCTTGGTGAGAGCGTAGCCGCCGCTGCGATGCAGGAAAATTTCCGGATTTCGCCCGCCCGGGGAGGTGGGAGATGAGCTGTGATGAAATTCGCCGAGCGTTGCCAGGGTATGTGGACGGCGCGCTGGGTCTGGGATGGCACGCGGCTGTGCAGCAGCACGTGGCCGGATGCGGGGACTGCCGCGAGGAGTTGGAGAGCTACCGGCGCGTGGCGGACCTGGTTTCGCGCGTCGAGGCGGTGGCTCCGCCGGAGGACCTGACGCTGTGCATCCGGGTGCAAGTGTCGAGAGAGCGGGCGGCGGGACCGTGGGTGAGCCGTGCATGGAGCCGCGCGGGACTGGTGTTTGAAAACCTGCTGGCGCCGTTGGCCGTGCCGGCCACGGGAGGCACGTGCACCACGCTGCTGGTCTTTGTGCTTCTCTTCCACACCCTGCTGGTGGGAGTGCCGCTGGGAGCCGTGCCCAACGATGTGCCCATCTGGCCGGTGCAGAATGCGCAGTTGGTCAGCCTGGCGCCGTTCCCTGTGCTGCACGGGCAAGAAACGGGCAGCCCGCACTACGCCGCGGCGCTGGTGCTGGTGGAAGCCACGGTCAATGAGCGCGGCGAAGCTGTGGGGTACGAAATCCTTTATGGTCCGGATGGGCCCGAGACCCGCCGGCACCTGGACCAGGTGATGATGTTTTCGCGCTTCCGCCCGCAGATGGCATTTGGGCAGGCCACACGAAGCGGACGGGTGCGACTGGTGCTGAGTTTCAGCGAAATCCGCGTGCGGGGATGAGACGCCCGTTCCTTGACGCGCCTCCTGCCGCCCTGTAGAGTAGAGGTTCAGACAGCCGCCCGCCGATGGGCGGCTGAATTTTTCCGGGCTGAACTCGGCGGGGCCGCCCCGATGATAGCGGGGCCTACCCGGATGGGATCGGGGACAGCGCGCCGCGCCGCCGGGCCACGGAAAGGAATCTCTCGGTGATTTCCTGCATCCGTCGGACGCGCGGTGCCGGCCGGCCGGGCCGCCGTTCTCGCATCGCACTCCGCCTCGCCATCCTGGTCTGCGCCGCGTCATTTCTGGCGCCACGCTCCCGCGCGCAGGGAAACATCAGCGTCGAACACAGCGTGCAGCTGTTCAGCACGCTGTGCGCGTTGCAGGCCGCGGGGTACGAATCCCACGTGGCGGTGGCCACGGATCCGGCACGGGTGCGCCTTCGCGGGCAGATGCTCGGGCTGGACGGCCCCGCGGTGCGCGCGCTCCGCGACTTCTACCGCAGCCATCGCAGCAGCGATTCCGCGGCCACGCTTTCCCGGTACATCACCTTCGCGCTGGTAGCCGGCCCGCCGCCGAATTTCACATTCACGCTGAACCACGACCAGCTTCCGCCGGACGCACTGGCGCTCCAGGGATTTAACGAACTGCTGGCCGCGTTTCACAGGGAAGCGAACATCGAGGAGCTGTGGAAGTCGTTCCAGGGCGACTACGTGCGGGAAATCGGGCGCCTGCGCGATCCGGTTGGCGAGATCATTCTGGTGGCCACGACCTACGCCCGGGAAATCCTGTCCGCCGGGAAAGGACCGGCCTTTACGGTTTATGTGGAACCGCTGGTGGGAGCCAAGACCAGTGTGCGCAGCATCGCCGACCACTACAGCATTGTGCTGGACGCGCGGACTGATTCGGCGCTGGACGACATCCGTCATGCCTACCTGCATTTTCTGCTGGACCCGATGGTGATCCGCCACCCCGCAGCGGTGCGCAGCCGCGAAGCGCTGCTGCTGTTTGCGGCGAAGGCCCCGCGACTTTCCGCCGACTATAAGAACGACTTCAGCAGCCTGGTGTCGGAATGCCTGGTGAAGGCCGTGGAATTGCGGCTGGCCCGGCGGAGCGGGGAAAAGCTGTCCGCGGCGTTTGCGGAAGCCGACCGGGACGGCTTTGTACTGGTTCGTCCGCTGCATGCGGGGCTGGAGTATTACGAACAGTCTGAGCCCGGAATGGGGCAATACTTCCCGGACCTGATGAAGCGAATCAGCGTGACGGAAGAAGCCCGGCGTTTGCAGTCGGTGGAGTTCGCGCCGGCGGCAGCGGCTTCTGCGGGGGAAAAAACGGACGGGCCGGGGCCGAGCGAGACCGAGCTGTGGTTGCTGGAGGGTGAGCGGCATATCGCGGCACAGGACGGCGCGGCGGCCGCGCAACAGTTCGAGCGTGTGCTGGCCAGGGAGCCGGGCCAGCCGCGCGGGCTGTACGGGATGGCCATGGCCAGCATCCTGCAGGGTGATTCGGACCGGGCGCGGGAGCTGTTTGTGCGATTGATACAATCCGGGCAGGGCACAAGGGCGGACGCGCGGCTGCTGGCGTGGTCGCACGTGTATCTGGGGCGCATCCACGACGTGGAGGGCAAACGCGAGCTGGCGGTGAGCGAGTACCGCGCCGCGCTGAACGTCGCAGGGGCGCCGGAGGCAGCCCGTGCGGCCGCGCGGCGAGGCGTGGAAAAAGGTTACGAGTCGCCGGCGGGGCCAAAGGGCGGCCCGGTCAAACCGCACTAGAGGAAGGAAGAGAATCCGGTGAATTCGGCATGGTTCACATAAGGAGAGAAACAATGAAGGGCATAATCCGAATCGTTGTGTTGATGTGCTCGCTGGCGCTGGGGCTCGGCCCCGTAGTTGAGACCGCGGGGGGGGCGCAGGCCCAGCAGAGCCAGCAACCACCCGCCAAGCAGCCGGCCACTGGCGCTGCGCCGGCACAGCCTGCCCCGCCGCCGGTGAACAAGGAAGAGGAAGACGCCTACGTGGCGTTTGTGAACGCCCGGCGCGAAACCTCGGAAAAACAGGCGCAGATGGGCGAGGAGTTTCTCCAGAAGTTTGCGGATAGCCGCTACCGCGAGTCCATCTATTCGCGGCTGGCAGCGGTGTATCAAAACCTGGGGCAGGATCAGAAGATGTTCGCCGCCGGAGACAAGGCGCTGGAGCTGAACCCGGATAATGTGGACGTGCTGACGCTGGTCGGGTGGATGCTGCCGCGAAAAGCCAGCGCCAACGACCTGGACTTCGACCAAAAGCTGCAGCGAGCCGAGAAACTTTCGAAGCACGCGATGACGCTGATTGCCGCGATGACCAAGCCCGGCAATCTTACGGAGGAAGACTTCGCCAAAGCCAAGAGCGAGCGGATCTCAATGGCCCATAGCGGACTGGGGATGGTGTACTACCGCCGCCAGCGCCCTGTGGAGATGGTCGCTTCCTACGAGCAGGCCACGCAACTGAGTACTTCGCCGGACCCCTCCGACCTGTTCATGCTGGGCGAGGGTTATGCGCTGGTGAAGCGGTATGGCGATGCAGGGACCACGTTTGACCGCTGCGGACAGATCGGCTGGGCCTGGCAGGAACGGTGCAAGCGGCGGGCCGAGGAAGTGAAAAAGCTTTCCGCAGCGCCGCCCGCGCCTGCCGCTCCCGCGCCCAAGCCGTAGGCCGCGCCGGGGATCGCTTTCATTGAGTCGGGACGAATTGCGTGACTTTTGCGACCATGGCGTGAGCCGCGATGCAGGAAACCGACCGCGCCGAAATCGAAGAATTGCTGGGGCACCGCTTCGCTGCGCCCGCGCGGTTGGTGCGGGCGCTCACCCACAGCTCGCACGCCGGAACGCCATCGCGGGATGACGCGTCGGAAGGCAGCAACGAGCGGCTGGAATTCCTGGGCGACGCGGTGCTGGGTCTGTTGGTCAGCGAGCACCTGACGCACGCCTGTCCCGACTGGGAAGAGGGCCGGTTGTCCACGGCCAAGGCACAACTGGTGAGCAAGCCGGCGCTGGCGGATGCCGCGCAGCGGATTGAGCTGGGGCGATTCCTGCGTCTGGGGCGGGGAGAGGAAAAGGCGGGGGTGGGGCAGAACCCCGCCGTGCTGGCCGACGCATTCGAAGCGGTGCTGGCAGCCATTTACCTGGACGCCGGGCTGGAAGCAGCCCGCGGGTTTGTGAACCGCACGCTGCTGGCGGGGATGGATGCCGTGCAGGTGGTGCGGCTGGGCCGGCCGGATCACAAGTCCGCGCTGCAAGATTTTCTACAGGCGCGGGGGATGCGCCTGGCCGAATACCGGCCGGTGGGCGAGTCGGGTCCGGACCACCGCAAGCGGTTTGTAATCGAAGTGGCCGTGGAAGGCCGCGGACTGGCGACCGCCGAGGGCGGGACGAAAAAAGAGGCGGAGCAAGCCGCGGCGCGCCTGGCATTAGCACAGTTGAAAGAGGCACAGGCGGAAGAATGAGCGAAGCAGCAGTGGAAACGGCCAAGCCGACGGCTCCAGCCAAGCCTGCCGCGCAGCACAAAGCGGAATCTTCGCTGCGCGAGTACATCGAATCGTTGCTGGTGACGGTAATCCTGGCACTGTTCGGGACCAGCTTTGTCGTCCAGGCCTTCAAGATCCCCTCGCAGTCGATGGAGTCCACGCTGCTGGTGGGCGACCATCTACTGGTCAACAAATTCGTGTTCGGGGGACGCGGGGCGTGGTACGACGAGATGCTGCCGTACCGCGAAATCCGGCGTGGCGACATCATTGTCTTCAAGTTCCCCTACGACGACCACGCACACTACGTGAAGCGGGTGATCGGTGTGCCCGGAGACCGGCTGAGGATTGTGGAGCAGCAGGTGGAGGTCAATGGTCAGCCGCTGGAGGAAAAGTACAAAGTCCACGCCGGTCGATACGATCCGTATGCCGACAACTACCCCCCCACGGCGGCGGGGTTCCCGCGCGGCAACGTCCGCGAGGAATGGTCGGAGCAAATCCTGCGGCACGTGCTCGACGGCGAGCTGGTGGTGCCGCCGAACAAGTATTTCGTTATGGGAGACAACCGCGACCACAGTTGGGACAGCCGCTACTGGGGGTTCGCTGACCGCGAGAGCGTGATGGGCCGGCCCGTGCTCATCTACTGGTCGGTGGACGCCACCAGCGCCGAGTACAGCGACCGCAGCGCCGGAGGCCGGCTGATCGGTCTGCTTCATACCATCGTCAACCTTCCCGCCAAGACGCGGTGGAAGCGGATGTTCCGCGGCGTGCACTGAAGCTCCCCCTGCCTGCCAGCCTCGCGCCCCTGCGCATTTCCTGGAATGACGGTATGCTAACGCCCGCGATGAAACGCAGGCGCAGGTGGCAATGGACCCTGGCGGCAGGGGCGGGGCTGGCGCTGGTCAGCCCGGCCATCACCCTGCTGCTGCACACGGGGCGGGCGCGGCGCGCGCTGATAGCGCGGCTGGAATCCTCCTTCGGCCGTCAGGTGAGCGTAGGCAGCTTCGACTGGAATATTCTCGGAGGCCCGCGCCTGGGCGCCAACTACGTCACCGTGGAGGAGGACCCGCGCTTTGGCGCCGAGTATTTCCTGCGCGGAGAACGCGTCACCGCGGGTTTGCGCTGGAAGTCGCTGTTGAGCGGACGGCTGGAGTTTGGAGCCATCCGCCTGGAGCGGCACAGCTTGAATGTGGTGCGCGGCCCCGGCGGGGAGTGGAATGTGGATTCGTGGTACCGCCCCGGGAGAGTACCGCCCGGCGCGGGTTCCGCAGTTGCGGGAGGGGGCGGCGCGCCGCGCGTCGAGCACATCCGCCTGGAAAACTGCCGGGTCAATCTCAAGCAGAGTGCAGACAAGCTGCCGCTGGCATTTGCCGGCGTCACCGGCAGTTTGGACCGGGAGTCGGACGGCAGTTGGAGGCTGGAGCTGGAGGCCCGGCCCATGCGCGCCGGCGTAATCGTGCAGGACACGGGGACGATCGAGGTCTCCGGCCGGATCGGGGGAAAGGAGGCCGCGCGCGGCGCCGCGGACCTGCGCATTCAATGGCGCGACGCCTCGCTATCCGACGCCCTGCGCCTGGTGCGCGAGCACGACTACGGTATGCGGGGCCGCTTCTCCTTGGAGCTGGGAGCCAGACACGAGGCTCCTGCAAAAACCACGGTCCATCCGTGGGAGATTACTGCTGCACTGCGGCTCCACGACATCCATCGCTGGGACCTGGCCCCGCGCGCCGGCGACCCGGCGCTGAACTTGCTGGCTGCGGGACGCTGGTGGCCGGAAGAATCGCGCGTGGAAATTACCCGCGGCACGTTGGAAGGACCCCGCAGCTCGGTTCGAGTGACCGGCACGGCCGGGTGGAGTGGGAACGCGGGCCAGGACAGCGCGCTGGTTCGTGCACGCGTGGTATCGACAGGGATTGAGCTGGATGACGGCGTGGCCTGGCTGCGCGCGTTTCGCCTGGGGGTCTCGGATCAGTTGCGCGCGGAAGGGAACGCCGGGCTGGATGTGCACATCACCGGGTGGCCTCTCCGGATCGAAAAAGGAGTGCTGGCCAGCGACGCGGCCGACATCCGGACCTCTCGCGGGGGCGACACACTGCGCACGGGGCGCGTGGTGGTGAAAATCGAACGCGCCAGAGCGACCTTGCGACCCGTGGAAATCTTCCTACGCAGCGAAACAGAAGGGGCCATCCAGAACAACGCGGGCAAGCCGGGGCTGACGCTCCGCGGGAAAATGGAACTCACCGGGCCGTGGGCATGGGAGCTGCTCCTCGATGGGCAAGCCGCACAGATCACCGAATTGCTGGGCGCGGCCAAGACCGCGGGGTGGGAACCGGTCCCCGGCTGGAGAGCCGACAGCGCGGGACGGATTCAATTGAAGGCTGCGGGGGCGGGACGCACCGGGCAGGTGATCTCTCCGCGCCGGGCAAAGCTGGGCCAGGCCGCGTCGCATTGATTGGGCGGCGGGATCGCTGGAGGAAACGCGGCAGGTGCAGCGCGCGTCGAGGAATCAAGGAAACCGAGGCGGGTCAGAGGAGAGATTCCGATGAAGCGATGGACGATGTGGGCTGCGGCTGCGTGCGCAGTGCTGTGGACGGCCACAGCGGCAGCCCAGACCAGCTATCCTACGGCGGAGAAATTCACGGTCGAGTCCATACTCAGCTCACCATTCCCGTCGGAGCTGGCGGTATCCGCGAAGGGCAGCCGCATTGCCTGGGTGTTCAACGCGCAGGGGAAGCGCAACATCTGGGTGGCCGAAGGCCCGTCGTTTACCGCGCGGCAGTTGACTAGATACAAGCACGACGACGGCCAGGAAATCAGCGAGCTGCGGTTCACCGCGGATGGCGCCGCGCTGGTGTATGTCCATGGAGGGAATAAGAACGCGGCAGGCGAAGCGCCAAATCCCACCAGCGACACGGAGGGCGCGGACCAGTCCGTGTGGACTGTGGGCTGGGCTGCGGGCTCCGTGCCGCGCAAGCTCGACGCCGGCCGAAACCCCGCCGTCGGCGCGGGGCGCGTGGCTTACGTCAAGGACAACCAGGTGTGGATTGCGCCGCTGGCGGGCACACGCAAGCCGAAACAGATTATCGTCCGGGGACAAAACAGCGCGCCCGTGTGGTCCCCTGACGGCAAGAAGCTGGCATTTGTCTCCAATCGCACCACGCACAGTTTCATCACGGTGTACGACCCTCGAACAAAGCGTCTCCAATACGTCGCGGCGTCGGTGGACCGAGACTCAACGCCGCGGTGGTCGCCCGATAGCAGATCGCTGGCCTTCATTCGCCAGCCGGCGCGCGGAGGCGATGTGCCGGTGGGCAGCCCGCTGGTACGGCAGGACGCGCTAAACCCGTGGGCCATCTGGGTGACAGACCTGGCCGGCGGAGGCGCGCGCGCCATCTGGCGCAGCGGGGACCGCGCGGAAGACAACCAGCCGTCTCCGGCCGGGGCATTCATTTTGCAGTGGGCGGCTGCCGAGCGCATTGTGTTCGCATCGGAACAGGACGGCTGGCTGCGGTTCTACTCGATTCGCTCCGACGGCGGGGAACCGCTGGCGCTGACGCCGGGCGAAAGTGAATTCGAGCACGCCGCCTACACCGGCGAACTCCGCACGCTGGTCTTCACGTCGAACTCCGGGGACATCGACCGGCGGCACATCTGGCGAGTGGGGGTGGCGGGAGGCCCGCCGGAAGCAGTCACCCAGGGCGACGGGATCGAGTGGGCGCCCGCGGTCACCGGGGACGGGAAGCATCTCGCCTACTTTGCGTCGAATGCGCGCCAGCCGGCGATGCCGTTTGTGCGCAGGCTCGACGCGACCACAGCGTCACGGATGCTGGCGCCGGAGATGCTCCCCCGGGATTTTCCTTCCGCAAAGCTGGCCGTGCCGGCGCAGGTGATCGTGGAATCGCCGGATGGACTGAAAATCCACAGCCAGCTCTTTCTCCCGCCGGACGCGCGGCCCGGCGACAAGCGCCCGGCGATGATTTTTATGCACGGCGGCCCGATGCGCCAGATGATGCTGGGCTGGCACAACCGTGGCTACTACCACCGCGCCTACGCGTTCAACCAATACCTGGCCAGCCGCGGATATGTGGTGCTGAGCGTCAACTACCGCAGCGGGATCAGCTACGGTCGCGCCTTTCGCCAGGCCAAAGACCGCGGGGCGTTCGGGGCGTCGGAGTATCAGGACATCGTGGCGGCCGGGAAATACTTGCAAGGGCGGCCGGAGGTGGACGCCGCGCGAGTGGGCCTGTGGGGCGGGAGCTACGGCGGCTACCTGACGGCGCTGGGGCTGGCGCGCAATTCAGAAATCTTCGCGGCCGGCGTGGACCTGCACGGCGTCCACGATTGGAGCACGCGGGACATCACCGCCGGAGCAATGAACGCGGAACGAGCGCGCATCGCCCGGGAAGCCTCGCCCGTCTCCAGTGTGGAGAAGTGGAAGTCGCCGGTGTTTCTGGTCCACGGCGACGACGACCGCAACGTCAACTTCGGGCAGACCACGGACCTGGTGGCGCGGCTTCGCCAGCGGAACATCGTGTTCGAGCAGATGGTCTTCCCCGACGAGGTGCATGATTTTCTGCTCTACAAACACTGGGTGAGAATCTACGAAGCCAGCGCGGACTTCATCGCACGGCATCTGAAATGAGCGGCGAGAGAAGAGGAACCACAGATAGACAGCGATGAACACCGAGTGGAAGAGCGGAAAACAGAATAGAAAAAGGAGCGGAGCTTGGCCCGGCTGACCCTTCGCGATTTTCCGTTTTCGATTGTCATTTTCTCAACTCTCTCCGCCTGTGTTCCTCTGTGGTCCCAGCCGCTGCCCGCGGGGGCGCGCGAGCGGCCGCTGGAGCGCGCATTTACCGCCGGCGCAGCAGGGCGCTACCGCGTGGAGCTCGCGGTGCGGAGTGAAGTCGAGGGGCAGCGAGCCATCCGCGGAGAAGGAAAAGCCTACGCCGAAAAATATCACAGCGCCGCTGGCCTGCGTATCCACTGGCGCGCCACGCGGACCGTGAAGGCGGTGGACGAAGCAGGAAATGCGGAAATCGAGGAAGTCCTGGAGGAGATAGCCATCACTGCTGACGCCGCGCGACCCGCCAACGACGAGGAGCAGCAGCTCCGCGACGCGCTCCAGGAGGCCCTGGAACGATGGAAAGGCGACAGCAGCCATACCCTGCGCTACCGGGAATCCCCCCGGGGGCAAATCTCGGGGCTGACGGCTTCCGCGGGGCCGCAGCTCGATGAATCCCCGGCAGTGTTGACGCTGTGGCTGGCGCGCGCCCTGCGCCCCACCGCCGCGCTCCCGGCGAGGCCGCTGCGCTTCGGACAGCCGTGGGAGGAACCCCGGGCGGCGCGACTCGATCCCTGGACGGGTCTTACCGCCACGGAAAAGGGCGAATGGCTGGAAGGCGCGCCCCAGGCGCTTGGCGGCGCGGCAACCGCGCAGTTACACGTTGTCCAGCAAATTGCGGGACACGCGCCCCCGGGCGCTGGCGGCGCACAACCGGGCGCGGCGCGGTTTCACGCCGAATCGCTGAGCGTGGTGGACACCTCCGGACTTTCCAGTGCGTCCTCCGGACAAGGCGCTGTGCAGTCCGCCACGAGGACGGCCTGGCGCGAAGTTTCACAAACCCTGGAGCGGATCCCCGGGCTGACAGAGCCGCCCGTATTCCGCGGCCGCCTGAAAATTGAAATTCGCATCAAACTTTCGGAGTGAAACCAAGGTGATCCCGCGCGAAATGTTTGCTGTTCTACTGGCCCTGTGCGGCGTGGCTGCACTAACCGCGCGGGAGCCGCAGCTTGGAAATCTTCGGCTCGCTGTTGGAGAGCGCGTCCGGTACCAGATGACATTTACCTCCACGGTGGAATTGCTGCGCAGCGGCGTGGTAGAGGACCCGCAAGCGCCGGGGAAAGTGGGCCTGTACGTATCCGCGACCGTCTCCATCGAGCCATTAATGCTCCCCGCAGACCGCGCGGAATTGAAAATCCGATTCACCTTTGACGAAACAGCATCACGCATTGTCAGCGATTTTTATGAGCCAACGGCAGACGCATTGGGAGAGGAGTACCGCGCTTTGCGGGGAAAATCATTCGAATTTGTTCGCACGGCAGAAGGCAAGCTGCGCGCAGGAGCGGACTTTCGCGAGGCTGTCCGAACCGAGCTTGCGGCAAATCGGGTAACCGAGTGGCTGGACGAGCTGCTGGGAAGTTCCGGCATCCCGCCAGGAACCAAACCAGGACAGAAATGGTCGTCGCAGGAGGCCCTCAGTGAGGGGCCATTCTCCGGTATGTTGCGACGAACAGAATCCACGTATGTGCGGGACGGGCCTTGCCGGCACGCCGGCTACGAGGATGTGAAGGCTCAATTAACTCGCCAATACGGCTCAGAAAACTGCGCTGTCGTGCTTACGCGAGCAACCATCAGGCGTGCGGCGAATGCCCCCTCGGATCTCACGGCTCCAGAATACCGTGCGCGCGGAATGCGCACGGCCGGCCACTGGTCCGGTAGTGGCGAAACGCTGAAGTACATCTCGCTGGCCCGCGGGCTGCTGGTAAGCAGCGCGTCTCATTGGGATGAAAAACTGGAACTCACCGTCATGCTCGAGGGGGCGCGATTCCAGCAGTCCAGCCGGGTGAAAGCGGGAGGCCAAATTGTGCAGCTCAGTCCAGCGGCATTACCTGATGTCAGGAAGTAAGTAGGCAGGGAAGTATGGAGGCAGGGAGAAGCCGGCGTCGCTCCGGTAAACTGTTTCGATCAATTGACCTGCTGAATCCAGGCCTCCTTGGACAGGGATCGCTGAAATTCCTCGCGCCTCGCGCAAAAATTCTTGTTCCGCTCTGCGTCCTCTGTGCCTCTGCGAACTCTGTGTAATTCTGCTCTGTTTCGTTTTGGCTCCCCCGAGCTGTGTACGGCGGGGGCTTGTGTTTCTGTTTTCTGCGTTCTGCTTTTTTCCTTTTTCCCTTTTCCATTTTCCTTGTCTTCCCTCGCCCCTGCCCCCTTCCTCTCCGCGCTATAATGAAGAGATTGCAACTGGCCTCCTGCCGCGACTGTGAGCCGCCCCTTCAAACTCGTCTGCGATTACCAGCCCCGCGGCGACCAGCCGGAGGCGCTGGCCGCGCTGACGGCGGGTCTGGCGGCAGGCGAAAAGCACCAGGTGCTGCTGGGCGTCACCGGATCGGGAAAAACGTTCACGATGGCCAAGGTGATGGAGGCGGCCAACCAGCCAGCCATCGTGCTGGCGCACAACAAGACACTCGCCGCGCAGCTCTACCACGAGTTCCGCGCCTTCTTCCCGCAGAACGCCGTGGAGTACTTCGTCAGTTACTACGATTACTATCAGCCGGAGGCGTACATCCCCGCCAGCGACACGTTCATCGAGAAGGAAGCGACGATCAACGACGAGCTGGACAAGTTGCGCATGAGCGCCACGCGCGCGCTGTTCGAGCGCCGCGACGTCATTGTGGTGGCCAGTGTTTCCTGCATTTACGGACTGGGCTCGCCGGAGGCCTACTACGGGATGCTGCTTCTGCTGGAAAAAGGGCAAAACGCGCCACGCGAGCAAATCCTGAGAAAGCTGGTGGAAATCCAGTACGAGCGCGGGGAAGAGTTGCGGCGCGGGACGTTCCGCGTCCGCGGCGACACCATCGAAATCTATCCGCCGTACGAAGATGCTGCCTACCGCGTGGAGCTGTGGGGCAGCCAGGTGGAAGCGCTGCACCAGATTGATCCGCTGAGCGGAGAAATCCGCAGCGGCGCGGGCGGCCTGCCGCGACTGCCCATCTATCCGAAGACGCACTACGTGATGCAGCCGGACCAGAAAGAACGCGCCATCCAGACCATCCTGGAAGAGCTGGAGTGGTGGAAACCGGAGCTGGAAAAACAGGGGAAGCACGTGGAGGCGCAGCGGGTGTGGCAGCGGACGATGTTCGACATTGAAATGATACGCACCATCGGCTACTGCCACGGGATTGAAAACTATTCCCGCCACCTGAGCGGCCGCCTGCCCGGCGAAGCGCCGCCCACGCTGCTGGACTACGTGCCGCAGGATTTCCTGCTGTTCATAGACGAATCGCACCAGACTGTGCCGCAATTGCACGGGATGTACCACGGCGACCGGTCGCGCAAACAAAACCTGGTGGACTACGGTTTCCGCATGCCCTCGGCGCTGGACAACCGCCCGCTGACGTTCGAGGAGTTCGAGCACCGTATGAACCAGGTGATCTACGTCTCGGCCACGCCCGGGCCCTACGAGCTGACGCGCGCCGGGGGCGCATTCGCCGAGCAGGTGATCCGTCCGACGGGGCTGGTGGACCCCGCAGTGGAAGTGCGTCCGGTGAAAGGCCAGGTGGACGACCTGCTGGAGGAAATCCGGCAGCGCGCGGCCGCCGGGGAGCGCGTCCTGGTGACCACGCTGACCAAGCGGATGTCTGAAGACCTGGCGGAGTATCTCGCGGAAACCGGAGTGCGCTGCCGCTACCTGCACGCAGAGGTCGAAACGCTGGAGCGCATCCGCATCCTGCGCGACCTGCGGCGTGGCGAGTTCGACGCGCTCATCGGCATCAACCTGCTGCGCGAAGGACTGGACCTGCCCGAGGTGTCGTTGGTGGCGGTCCTCGACGCGGACAAGGAAGGATTCCTGCGCAGCGCCACGGCGCTGATCCAGACTATGGGCCGCGCGGCGCGGCACATCCGCGGGAAAGCCATCCTGTACGCCGACGTGATGACCGGCTCAATGCGGCAGGCCATCGAGGAAACCAACCGGCGGCGTGCGAAACAGATGGCCTATAACGAGGCCAACAACATCACTCCGGAAAGCATCACCAAGTCCGTGGATATGAGCCTCGCGGCGATTGTCGAAGCGGATTATGTGACGGTGCCGCTGGAGGACGTGAGCGAGGCCGACATCACGTCGGAAGAAAAACTTCGCGAAGTGCTGGCGCAGCTTGAAACGCAAATGCGGGAGGCGGCGAAGAAGTTTGAGTTCGAGCGCGCGGCGCTGTTGCGCGACCGCCTCCGGGCGCTGCGACAGCGCGATCCGGGAGTAACAACTTGACAGGGACAAGCGGCTGTCAAGCGAAATCCTTGAACCGAATAACAAAAAGGCCCACAATCTGCCCTTCCAACGATGAAGTATGAGCGGAGGAAATCGTTAACTATTGAGTTAATGTAGTAACGACAGCGGACAGTCTTGCAGGTTTGCGGCCAATTTCGTTTGCAACTGTTTCGCACGCCCAATGAAGAAACAGCGGCTTTTATCCATTTTCATTTGCGTTCATCTGCGTTACTGCTCTGCTTTGTCACACAATTCCTTTCCGCAGCTCCGCCAGCGGATAAAACGTATCCCGCCAGACCACGCCGCCGCGCCACAGCGTCACTGCCGTCGAGCGCAACAAGCTGTACGTCATGATGCACGCCCCCACAGGATGCGTCAGTCCGTATAGCGGCGAGACCTTTGCGTGTCGCGCAATCACGGCCTGCCCGCCCGTGGCGCACACCACGGCAATCCCCGCGAACACTTGCGCAAATCCGGACGTCAGCGGCAGCGCAAGAAACGGCAGCACGCTGAACGCAAGCTGGGAAATCGTGCCTGCCAGGGCGAACGCCAGGTTGTAGCCCAGAAACGCGAACGAATTTTTCGTCAGCCCGCGGATGATGTTGCCCAGCCCTTCATGCCAGCGGATGCCCAGGCGGTCTTCCGCGGCGGCGATGCCCCCGCGGAATCCGCCCTGCTTCACCATCTTGCCCAGCTTGATATCGTCCACCACTTCCAGCGCCAATCGCCGGTGCGTCCCTATGGCCTGGTACACGCTGCGCCGGATCAATTGGAACGCCCCGATGCCGATGAATTTTTTCGACCGCGGGTTGGTCGCTTGCCACGGCTCGACAAACATCAGGAAATTGAGCATCCAGCAGGTAATGGCCGCTGCTTCCCAGAACCCGTGGATGTCGGTGCGGATCATCAGCGGCAGGTGGTCGTAGCCGCGTTCCAGCGCCATAGCCATGGCCCGGCGGAGCACGTCGGGTGCAAACCGCACGTCGGCGTCTGTAAACAGCAGCCACTCGCCGCTCGACGCCTCATAGGCCTGTTGCAGCGCGTGCGGCTTTCCCAGCCAGCCGGGCGGCAGTTCCCGCACGTGGATGCCGCGCAGCCTCTGGTTGGCGCGCGCCGCCGCTTCGATCAATTCCCCTGTCGCATCCTTGCTGCGGTCGTTGACGGCGACGATTTCCAGTTTGGGATAATCGAGCTGCGCGAGACTTTCCAGCGCGCGGGGCAGCTTCTCGGCCTCGTCGCGGCCCGCCACCAGCAGCGAGACGCTGGGACACTCCGCGTCCGGCAGGGGCGCAAAATCCCCCAGCCGCGGCAGGCGCGACATCCCGCGCCCCACGCGCGCCAATTGAATCACCCAGCCCAGTGCGATGATTCCCAGGAGGACAGTCAGGAGGGTCTGCATCGTGGATGACCGCAGTCGGACACGAAACCGCTATGCTACCACGCCGTGCGACGCACACTGCCCATTGCCGGGGCCTCTCCTATACGAGGCCTTTGCGGAGTTGCTCGAGCGGGTAAAAAGTGTCGCGCCATCTCACGCCGCCCTGGCGCAGGGTTTTCATCGTGGAATTGGCCACCGCGTAGCCGAACATCAGCAAGCCGAGCGGATACGTGAGCCCGTAAAGCGGCGAAACGCCCCTCTGGATGCAGGTCATGGCCTGACCCAGTGCGGGAGCCGCGGCGGCCGCAGCCGCGAAGGTCCACGCCCAGCTGGACACCGGGAAGTGGAACAAAGCCGCCAGAGGCGACAGAAGCAGAACAAGCAGAAGTTGTGCGGCCAGGGCCAGCCAGGCGCTGAAGTATGCGGCGGCGAACATGTTTTTTTCCAGGCCGCGAATGATATTGGCGGCGCCGTCGTTCCAGCGCACGGCCACGCGGTCATCCATCCCGGTCACACCGGAGCGAAAGCCGGCCCGCTTGATGATCTTGCCGAGCTTCATGTCGTCGAGCACTTCCATCGCCAGCCGCCGGTGCGTGCCGCTCGCTTCATACGCAGAACGCCGGACAAGCTGGAACATGCCCGCGCCGGCGAAGCGGTTCGATTTGGGATTGCTCACGCGCCAGAACTCCAGGACCAAGGATCCTCCGAAAAAGAAATGTGTCACCAGCACGCGCTCCCAGAAGCCGAACATGTCCACTTTCCCGAAGACCGTCAAGTGATCCCAGCCGCGCTTGCTGGCCACGCCGACCGCGCAGCGCAGCAGGTCCGGCGCCAGGCGCACGTCCGCGTCGGTGCACACCAGCCATTCGCCGCTCGACGCCTCGAAAGCGCGCTGCAAGCCGTGCGGCTTGCCCAGCCAGCCCGCGGGCAGCTCAGCGATGTGCGTCACTTTGAGGCGGGGATCGCGGGCAGCCGATTCGTCCAGGATGCGCCCGGTGGCGTCGGTCGAGCGGTCGTCCACGGCGATGACTTCGTAGCGCGGGTAATCCTGCGCCAGCATCGTGGCCAGCGCGCGCGGCAGCTTCTCCTGCTCATCTCGCGCGGAGAACAGAACCGAAATGGAAGGGCAATCCGCCTCTGCCAGCGGTGGCGCTTCTCCGAGCCGCGGCAAACTGCGCATCCCGAAAAACAGCCGCACGCTCTGCACCACCCACACCAGCGCCAGTAAACCCAGCAGAACCGTCCAGAATGTCTGCATTGTGGTTTGGCCGAACCGCCCGGACAGATTATGCTATCACGCGCCAGGGCGCATCACCGGCCGCCCATGGAGCGCGCTTGGTTGGCCAGGGCAAGAACAGATGAAGAAAACGTTAGCCATCGTGGGAGCGGGACGCGTGGGCCGCGCGCTGGGACGCCTGCTCCGGCAGCGCGGCTGGCGCATTGGCGCGGTGGTGGCGCGTTCGAAGGCCACGGCCCGGGCAGCGGCCAAAGTGATTGGTGCGGGGCGGCCTCAAAGTTCGATTACGGCAGGCTTGCTCGAGACGGATGTCATCCTGATTTGCACGCCGGATGCAGCCGTTGCTGCTGCGGCCGATGAGCTTGCAGGTGTGGCCGGGCGCGCGTCGCTGCGCGGGAAAATCGTATTGCACACCAGCGGCGCGGTTTCGAGCTCGGTGCTCGCGCCGCTGGCGCGCTGCGGCGCCTGGACGGGCTCGATGCACCCGATGCAGACGTTTGGCCGGCGATCGGCGCCGCGGCTCGAAGGCGTGATCTTTGGACTGGAGGGCGACGCGCGCGCGGTGCGCGTGGCTGCGCGGATGGCGGGGTCGCTGGGCGGCATCGCGGTGCGCATACCGGCGAAGGACAAGGCGGCGTATCACTGTGCCGGAGGGTTCGCCGCACAGCACGTCCTGGCGGTGATGGAGGCGGGGATTCAAATGCTGCTGCGCGTGGGATTCACGCGGCGGCAGGCGTTTCGCGCGCTAGAAAATCTAGCGCGGCAGACGCTGGAAAACCTCGGCGCGCACGGGCCGCGGGCGGCGTGGACCGGGCCAGTGGCGCGCGGCGACTTCGCCACGGTGGCGCGGCACGTGCGCGTGCTGCGGCACTTTCCGGCGGCGTTCGGGCGCAGCTATGTGGAGCTCACGCGGCTGGCGGTGGCGCTGGCCTCGCCCCGGCCCCGCGAGGTCTTGCGGCGCCTGGCGCGCCTGCTGAAGAATTGAGATAGCCACAGAGGCACAGAGCGCACAGAGAAATGTTGATTGGTTTTCCCAACGCAGCCTCTGTGTGTTCTCTGTCTCTGTGGCCAGATTGTTTCTTAGGAGAGTTTCTTGAAAAGCCTGCAAATACCTGTCGAACACACCACTCTGGCCAACGGACTGCGCGTGGTCATCTCCCCGGACCGCAGCGCGCCGGTGGTCACGGTCGGGGTGTACTACAACATCGGATTCCGCCTGGAGCCGCAAGGGCGCAGCGGCTTTGCGCACCTGTTCGAGCACATGATGTTCCAGGGCTCGGAGAACGCCGGCAAAATGGATCACATCCGGCTGGTGAACTCCAGCGGCGGCGTGCTGAACGGCTCGACGCGCTACGACGTCACCAACTATTTCCAGGCTGTGCCGTCGAATGCGTTGGAGCGGATGTTGTGGCTGGAAGCGGACCGCATGCGGGCGCTCAAAGTGGACGAGGAAAACCTGCGCAACCAGCGCGACGTGGTGAAAGAGGAAGTCAAGGTCAACGTATTCAACCAGCCCTACGGGGGCTTCCCCTGGCTGGACATCCCGCCGGTAGCCAACCGCAACTGGGCCAACGCGCACAATTTCTACGGTGACTTCAGCGACCTGGACGCGGCCACACTCGGCGACGTGCAGGCGTTTTTCCGCACCTACTATGCGCCGAACAACGCCGTGCTGCTGATGCTCGGGGATGTTGAGCCGACGGAAGGCTTCGCGCTGGCGCAGCGGCATTTCGAAAGCGTTCCGGCCGGGGCGCTGCCGCCGCGGGCCGACGTCAGCGAACCGCCGCAGACCGAGGAGCGACGGGCGGTGGTCGAGGAAAAACTGGGCGCGCTGCCGGCGCTGGCGGTGGGGTATCACGTGCCGGAGCGCGGCACGCGGGAATGGCACGCGCTGGCCATGGCCGACCAGGCGCTGCACGGAGGGCGCGCCGGGCGCCTCTACCGGCGGCTGGTACTCGAGAAGCAGATGGCACTGGAATGCGAAGGCGGCATCCACTACCCGATGGGCGATGTGTTTGACTACAACGGCCCGATGCTGATGGTTACGCGCATCCTGCACAAGAACGAATTCACCGCAGACCAGGAACTGGCGGAATACGACGCAGCCGTACGCGAATTGCAAGCGAAGGGAATGGATGGGGCGGAACTGGAACAGGTGAAGATCAAGTTCCGGTCGGATTTCTACTCCACGATGGAAGGCGGGATGGGAGGCTACGTGCCGCGCTTCGGGCTGATGCACTACCTGGCGTGCTTCACGCTGTTCGACAACGACCCGCTGGGCATCCACACCGCGCTGGACGGCTTTCTTGCGGTGACTCCCGCGCAGGCACAAGCCGCGGCGCAGAACTATCTGGTCCCCACGAACCGGGCCATTGTGATCCGCCGCCCCGTGAAGAACGGAGGCCGGTGATGGCCGCCCCACCCGCTCCGGGAGCGCGCGTGACGTCCCCGCCGGCGCTGGCAGCGGAGCGCCAAGTAGTCTGGCCGCCGCGCACCGTGCGCACGCTGCCCAGCGGCCTGCTGGTTGTTCTGGTCGAATCGCACACCATCCCGAAATTCACCGGCCAGTTGATGTTCCGCAGCGGCAACGCGGCCTGCGCGCAGCGGCACGCCGGGCTGGCGGAAATCACCGCCGCGGTGGTGCGCACCGGCACGGCCTCGCGCAACAGCCGCCGGATCGAAGAAGAGCTGCGGCGGATGGGCGCGGACCTTTCCTGCTCGGCCGGAGCGGATTCGAGCGCCATTGCGTTCAGCGGGCTGGCAGAGTATTCCCAAGGCTTGTTGGAACTCGCGGCCGACCTGGCGAGGAATGCGTCTTTCCCGAAGGAAGAGTTTGAGCGCGAGAAGCGGCGGCGACTGGACGAGCTGAAAATTGAGCGCTCCACACCGGGCTTCCTGGCGGGCGAGCGCCTGCGGAAGGTGCTGTTCGGAGCGCATCCGTACGCGATTGTTTCGCCGACGCCCGAACATGTGGAAGCTTACACGCTGGAGGCGCTGCGCGGGTTTTACTCCGCGCACTATTCGCCGGCCAACGCGGTGTTTCTGGTTGTGGGAGATTTTCGCGCGGCAGAGATGCTGGCCGAGATCGAGCGCGCGTTTGAGGGCTGGCGCGCCGCGTCGCCGTCCGCGCCGGCCTACCCGGAGCCGCCTCTAGCGCAGGGGCGCTGCGTGCAGCTGGTCCACATCCCTGGCGCTGTGCAGACGCAAGTGCTGGTGGGCAACCTGGCCATCACGCGGCGGCATCCGGACTGGCCGGCGCTGACGCTGGCAAATTCCATCTTCGGCGGGGCGTTCCATTCGCGGCTGGTGATGAATATCCGCGAGCAAAAGGGCTACACCTATAGCCCGCGCAGCGCGGCGCACGCCCTGCGCGACCGCGGGTATTTCAGCGTGCACGCGGCGGTGCGCAACGAGGTGACCGCTGCCACCCTCACCGAGGAGTTTTACGAAATGGACCGCATGCGCGCGCTCCCGGTGGGCGACGCCGAGCTGGCTGATGCGCAGAACTACCTCTGCGGCGTGTTTTCCCTGGGCCTGGCAACACAGGACGGCCTGAGCGGGCAACTGGCCACTGCCTACCTGAACGACCTGCCCGGCGATTACCTGGAAACCTACCGCGAAAGAATCCGCGCACTGAGCGCGGCGAACGTGCAGCGCGCCGCGCAGAATTATTTTGATTCGCCGAATGCGCGCATCGTGCTGGCCGGGGACCGCGAGCAGGTGGGCGAGCAGGCAGCGCTCTTCGGAGATGTCGCCGTGTACGACGCCCAGGGCAACCGGATGTGAATCCGCCGGTGAACTCGGATGGACGCAGATGGGAACCACAGATGAACACAGATGAACACGGATGGGGGATAGGGCGGAGAAGGGCCGGATCTGGCCGGCCCGTGTTCGAGTTCATCCCGGTGCCCGCGCTCATTTGTGTGCTGTGCCTTTGCTTCGCGACCGTGTGGTCCGAGGCGGCACAGAAGAAGACGCCGCCGAAACAGCCGCTGGACCTGAACACTGCCCGCATCGAGGAATTGCAGAGACTGCCCGGCATCGGCCCCACGACGGCCAAGGCGATTGTGCGCTTCCGCGAGAAAAGCGGCCCGTTCCGCCGCGTCGAAGACCTGCTGGCGGTGCCGCGGGTCACCCGGAGATTGCTGGAAAAAATTCGGCCGTATGTGGCTGTGGGAGAGGCGAAGAGTTCAAGAAGCCCTGGGGACCAAAAGCGCGGAAGCCGGGAAGCCTGTATGAGGGAGCGAGGGGGACATCACGTCCAAGACCGCTCGACCAAGTAGAGCGCCAGGGTGGCCACGCCAGCGACGAGTTCGACGGCGAGAACGGTCCACGGGAAGAAATAAAGGCAGATGCCGGTGGCCGCGAGCCAAAGCAAATCGCCGAGGAGAGGGAGAAGAGTCTTCACAGGGTCTGGTGCGTGATCTTAGGCTGGGAGATGCGGATGGGGACCTGTTCGGTGATGGTCAGCCCGTAGCCCTCGAGAGCGACCAGTTTCCGCGGGTGGTTGGTCAGGACGCGGATTCTGGAAAGCCCCAGGTCAATCAGAATCTGCACGCCGATGCCGCTTTCGCGCTGGACGAGCTTCTGACGGCCGGCGTCGCGGTCCAGTTGTCCGCGCGCGTGGAAAGTGATGCGCGGCAGCTCGCCGGGGGCCGCAGGGGTGGAGTCCACGCCGAACCCGCGTCCGGTGTGGTGCAGATAGACGAACACGCCGCGCCCTTCGGCGGCGATGGCGCTCAGCGACTGGTCAATGATTTCGCGGCAGTCGCAGGTGGTGGCGGCGAGCACGTCGCCGGTGAGGCAGTGGGAGTGGACGCGGACCAGCGGCGGCGGGCCGGCCAGGTCGCCACGGACCAGCGCGACGTGCAGCTCGCGATCCACTTCGCTGCCGTAGGCGATCATCCGGAATTCGCCCTGGCGGGTGGGGAGGCGGGTCGCGGCGATGCGGCGAACAAAATGCTCGTGGCGCATGCGGTAGCGGATCAGCTCGGCGACGGTGAGCAGCTTGAGCCCGTGGGTGGAGCAAAACTCCATCAGGTCGGGGATGCGCGCCATGGTCCCGTCGTCGTTCATGATTTCGCAGATGACGCCGCTGGAATGGAGGCCCGCGAGGCGCGCCAGGTCCACGGAGGCCTCGGTCTGGCCGGCGCGGACGAGCACGCCGCCGCGGCGCGCGCGCAACGGGAAGACGTGGCCGGGACGCGCCAGGTCGCTGGGCCGCGTGTTTTCGTCAATCGCGGCCAGGATGGTGACGGCGCGGTCGGCGGCGCTGATGCCGGTGGTGGTGCCGCGGCGGGCGTCAACGGATTCGGTGAAGGCAGTACCGTAGTTCGAAGTGTTGTGCGGAGACATCAGGGGAAGGCCGAGGTCGTCGCAGCGCTCTTCGGTGAGCGCGAGGCAAATCAGGCCGCGGCCGAACCGGGCCATGAAGTTGATGGCTTCGGGAGAGATTTTCTCCGCGCCCATGGCCAGGTCGCCTTCGTTTTCGCGGTCCTCGTCGTCCACCAGGACAACCATGCGCCCCTGGCGGATTTCTTCGAGGGCTTCCTCGACGGTCGCGAACTGTGTGTGGCCGCTCACGGCATTGCCGGCCCCTGCCGGCCGGACTAATAGATTACTGAGCCCACATCGCGGATACAAGCTTTGTAACCAGGTAGGCAATGAGAGCCGATGCGGGGAAGGTCAGGACCCAGGCAATGATCATCTCGCGACCCACCCCCCAGCGGACAGCGGACAGGCGGCGTGTGGCGCCGACTCCCATAATCGCGGTGTTGATGGTGTGCGTGGTGCTGAGGGGGATGCCCAACTTGGAAGCCAGCTCGATGGTCAGCGCGGCGCCCGTTTCAGCGCAGAAACCGTGAACCGGCTCGAGCTTGGTGAGCCGCAGGCCCATCGTGCGGATGATGCGCCAGCCCCCCACGGCCGTGCCCGCGCCCATCATCAGCGCGCAGACCCATATGATCCAGCCGTGGATGACGAATTCATTGCTCACGCCACCGAGAAACAACGTGAGCGCGAACACACCGATAAACTTCTGGCCGTCGTTGCTGCCGTGGCTATAGGCCATCAGCGCGGAGGAAACGATTTGCAACCGCCCGAAGAGTTTGCGCACGGTGCTGGGGCGCGAGCGATAGAACAGCCGGGCGATCAGCATCATCAGGAGCAGGCCGCCCCCGAACCCAAGAAACGTGGAGAAGCCCAGGCCGATCAGGACTTTCTTCCAGCCGTCGGCGAGCAGCGCGCCGGTGCCGGCCGTGGCAAAACCCGCGCCGGTGAGCCCCGCAACAAGGCCGTGGCTTTCGCTGGTGGGCAGGCCGCGCCACCACGCCAGCGTGCTCCAAATGACGATCCCGACCATGGCGCCGGCAATGGTGGGCAGATTGACGACGTCGGTCTTGATAAAGCCCTTGCCGATGGTCTGTGCTACGGCCACGCCGGAAAAGGCGCCGGCGATGTTCAGCGCCGTGGCCATCACCACGGCGGTGTAGGGCCGCAGGACGCGCGTGGAGACCACCGTGGCGATGGCGTTGGGCGCGTCGGTCCAGCCGTTAACGAACTCCGCGGCCATGACCAATGAAAGCACAATCAGGGTTGCGCCGCTTATTTCACCCATCTGGACTGTTCCGTTTCCTGTCTGGGAGGTGGAACCATCTGCCCGGCGCGCCCTCGGCCCACGGACGCGCTACGCGCCGCTCTTCAGAATGACCGATTCCAGGACGTTGGCCACGTCTTCGCACTTGTCCACTGCTGTTTCGATGACCTCGATAATCTCTTTCCACTTGATGATTTCGACGGGGTTCTTTTCTTCGTCGAAGAGCTGGGCGATGAGCGTGCGGCAGTGGCGGTCGCTTTCATTCTCCA
>Ga0247727_10005854_pt1 | contig 24534 bp, 12 predicted proteins | sample WisWelCaveWW1625_FD_202498 | JGI IMG/M metagenome (GOLD analysis project Ga0247727, IMG submission 202498) | Biofilm microbial communities from Wishing Well Cave, Virginia, United States - WW16-25 | ecosystem: Environmental > Aquatic > Deep subsurface > Groundwater > Cave microbial mat | place... | reverse complement strand
CGAAATTATCTCCCTTGCCGGGTGTGCGGGGCACCACGACACATTTTTTATTAAAGAAATACAAAGAAGACGGACAGATTATGAAAAAGGCCGTTAAAACAAAGAGATTGAATATTTCGTATTAATCATGAACCCCTACATTTCCACAACAGTTCAACAACTCGCCCCTTCGGGTATCCGTGCCTTTTTTGATTTAGTCTTAGGCATGAAGGATGTCATTTCACTAGGAGTCGGAGAGCCGGACTTTGTCACCCCGTGGCACATCCGCGAGAAAGCCATCACTTCCCTGGAACAGGGTTATACCTCCTACACTTCCAATAAGGGCATGATTGAGCTGCGCCGGGAAATCGGACATTTTTTGAAGCGGCGTTATGATTTAAGTTACGATCCCGAAGAGCAGATTTTGATCACGGTGGGGGTCAGTGAAGGGTTGGATTTGGCCATGCGGGCTATTTTAAACCCTGGGGATAAAGTGCTGGTTCCCGAACCGGCTTATGTTTCTTACGGTCCCGTGGTGGAATTAGCCGGCGGCAGGCCGATTTATTTAAGGACAAAGGCTGAAAATGATTTTAAATTAACCGCCGATCAAATTAATAAAATTTGCCAGCCCGGCACGAAGGCTTTGATGATCAATTATCCGTCTAATCCGACTGGGACTTCTTACACCCGTCAAGAACTTCTTGAGATTGCCAGGGCAGCCGCCAAACGAAATCTTCTCATCGTCAGCGATGAGGTTTATGATGAATTAACATACGATTTCGACCATACGCCGCTGGCCACTTTACCCGGGATGAAGGATCGGGTGATTTATTTAAACGGTTTTTCGAAGGCCTATGCCATGACGGGTTTTCGTTTAGGTTACGTCTGCGGCCATCCGGCCATTGTCGGCGCCATGACGAAGATTCATCAATATACGATGTTATGCGCCTCCATCACGGCCCAGATAGCGGCTGTGGAAGCCCTCAAAAACGGCCTGAAAGATGTCGTTGAAATGAAACGGGAATATAAACGGCGCCGACGTTTTGTGGTGACCAGTCTCAATGAAATGGGACTTAGCTGCCACAATCCCGATGGGGCGTTTTACGTTTTTCCTTCGATTAAAAGCACCCAGCAGAGTTCTTTGGATTTTGCCAAAAATCTTTTGAAGAAAAAGAAAGTCGCTCTCGTCCCCGGGGTGGCCTTTGGGCCGTCGGTGGAAAGTTTTATCCGCATTTCCTATGCCTCAAGTTATGAGAATTTAAAAGAGGCCATGGCGCGGATACGCGATTATTTGGGACGATGAATATCAAAAAATTCTTCCTGCCATTTCTTTGGTGTTTTTTTCTCTTCTCTTCCTGTCAGAAAATTCCTCATGATACCGCTGACAAGGCCCGATATTATTCCCAGCGTTCCAAGGCATTCTATCAAAAGGCCGTTGAAGAATACCGGCGGTCTCTGATATCAGTCCAGGAGCCGGAAAAGATTTATTATGCTTTGGGAGTCCTTTACCATCAGCATGCCGATTATGAGAATGCCTTAGAGGCCTTGGCGCACGTCCAAAGCCAGGAGGCCTTGAAGCTCGCGGCGATTTGTTATTACAAGGCGGGCAAATATACCGACGCGCTGACCATCTTTAATAAACTAGGTGAGCTCGAAGACGACGATTACCTTTATCATTATGCTCTGACCTGCGAACAGCAAAACCTTTACGACCAGGCGTTGAAGGCATATGCCAAGATCAAGTCCACCACATACCAAGCGGACGTCAAAGCCAAGATAGAAAAAATAACCGCTCTGGCCCAAGAGACGGATCTGAATGGTTTAGACCCGAAAATAAAAGAGTTGATTTTAAGCGCGCCTTCTCAAGAAAAATATCCCCAGGCCGGCGCGGTGATTTTATTCGGCCAGGAAGACATTGCGATCAAAGACGACAATACCATGGAATTTGTTCAGCATTACCTGATCCAAATTCTCAATGACCGGGGCAAACATCATGCCGAGATTGAGGTAGGTTATGACTCCACGTACGATAAAGTGGAAATTGATTTCGCCCGCACGATAAAACCCGACGGCCGGGTGATTTCCGCCGGGGCCAAACACATACGGGATGTTTCCCGTTATTTGAATTATCCTTTGTACAGCAATGCCCGGGTGAAGATTATTTCGATGCCGGAAGTGGCCAACGGGACTTTTATCGAGTATCAGGTCAGGCTCTCGCGCGGCAAACTGGTCGCCGAAAAACATTTCGACACCTCTTATACACTTCAATCCATGGACCCGATTCAATACGCCAAGTTTACGGTGACCTTGCCGCACGGACGGGTCCTTTCGCAAAGAATTCTCAATGAGCAATACAATACGGCCAAAGCTGATTTGAAACCGCAGTTGATTTCCGATGCTGACAAAGATGTCTATGCCTGGGAATTTCACGATGTCCCGCAGATTATCCCCGAGCCCGGCATGCCGCCGGTTACTGAAATCACGCCGGTGATTTTACTTTCAACTTTTTTTTCCTGGGATGAAATTTATCAATGGTGGTGGAAACTGGCGCGGGACAAGATAGCCGCCGACAGCGCGATGAAGGCAAAGGTCAAGGAATTGAGTGACGGAAAATCCAGCCTCAAAGAAAAAGCGCGGGCCATTTATAATTTCGCCGCCAGAGAGGTGCGTTACGTGGCCATCGAATACGGCCAGGCCGGTTATGAGCCGCATCAGGCTTCCGAAATATTCCGCAATAGATACGGAGATTGCAAAGATAAATCCATTCTTTTGATTTCCATGCTCAAGGAAATCGGTGTCGAGGCCTATCCGGTTTTGATCGGGACCAAAGGCGTTGTGATTGCTCCGGATGATTTTCCCTCCATCATTTTTAACCATTGTATTGTGCTGGCGCGGGTGGGGGATGAAACGATATTTTTGGATCCCACCGGTGAGACGGTTTTGTTCGGCGATCTGCCCGGCGGAGATCAGGGAAGAAAAGTTTTGGTTTTCTATGAGAAAGAAGGCGTTATTGCCACGACGCCCAGATTTCCGGCCCAGCGCAACCAGGTTTCCAGCCGGACCGTCCTTCAATTTGACGACGCCGAAAATATCCAGGCCGAAAGGATCGTGCTCACTTCCGGCAATTATGATCAGTCCCAGCGTTACCGTCTGCGTTATACAATGCCAGTTTTAATTGAGGAAAGTATCAAGGAGAGGATTCAGGGTATTATCCCGGGGGCAAAACTTCTTGATTATCACATTGAAAATCTTGAGAGTATGGAGGAAAATATCCAATTGAAATATCATTTTGAGGGTTCGGAGTTTCTGCTGCGATCCGGAGGCGACATGCGTATTATTCCTCAATTGGGAAGCATCAATCTGGATTTGGCGTCCAAAGACAGCCGGCAATATCCGATAGATTTTTCTATCCCCAAAATCACCGAGGATGTCGTAGAGATCAAACTACCGAAACATTACCGGGTCAAAGCTCTGCCGGAACCAATTAAGGAAGAAACCCTCTGGTTTATTTATGAGGCATCGTATCGACAACAGGGAGACGCTGTCATTTTTTTGGAGAGAACAGCCACCGCGGCCGAGCGTTTGGATCCGCAGGATTACCCGAAATATAAAACAATCTTACAAAAGCTTTCCAAAGATGTCCGGTATTGTGTTATCTTAGAAAAGAAAAAATAGTTGTGCATGCGTCATTGCGCAATGACATTATTGGGGTAGAATCAATGGCTAAGCGAGAAGAACAGAACAAAGAAGATATCGATTTTGAGATCCAGCTTTTTGAGTCCATTCTCAAAGAGCGGCCCGATTTTACCGAGGTGATGATGGCCTTAGGCGACCTGTACACAAAAAAGGGCCTCAACGAAAAGGGACTGCGCATCGACCAAAAGCTGTTTCATCTGCGGCCCGAAGATCCGATTGTCCTCTATAATCTCGCTTGCAGTTATTCTCTTACCAACCAAATAGAAGAGGCTTTAAAGATAATTAAGCTGGCCATCGAATTCGGCTATGATGATATGGAATACCTTTTAAGCGACCGCGATTTGGACAATCTCAAGAAAGACCAGCAGTTTCAAAAATTTTGGGTGGAACTTAAGGGGATTCGCGACAGTGATCTTAAAGGGGCCCGTGAATAAGTGTGAGATTTTCAAAGACACCGGCAAGCAACACCTGCGAGGTGTCGCCAGAGATCTGCTCAAACGACACCTCGTAGGTGTTAGCAGGTTACTTTTTTTTCTTTTTTTTCTCCCCGTTTCCCATGTCTTTGGTGAGCAGTACCCGCATTACGCAATTAAAGCCATAGTTGATGTCCAAAATAAAATAATTTCCGCGGTCGAAGAAGTCACCTTCACCAATAACAGCGGTCAGGCATTAAACGAAATTTATTTTCATATTTATCCGAACCGTCAATACACGGCCAAAGAGAAAAATTTTATGTTGCGGTATGCCGGGTACTTTAAGATCAATCCTTTCCCGGAAGGTTTTCAGTCGGGAAGTGTCAACGTTGAATCTATCGCACAGGATGGCACAGAGGTCTTCTCTGCCATTGAAGGTGATGATCAAACAATTCTCAAAGTCTCTTTATTAAGTCCTTTGGCGGGCGGGCAAAGCGTCCGATTAACGATAAATTTTTCCGTAAAGATCCCGCATGCCTACGGCCGTTTTGGCTGGCATGAGAATATTATGGCTTTATCCCGATGGTATCCGATTCTCTCAGTGCTTAATCAAAATGGCTGGAATAATTATCCCTTTTATCCGTTTCACCGGCCGTTTTTTAGCGAGGCGGCTTATTATTCCGTGGAGTTAACGGTTCCGGAAGATCAGGTCGTGATTCATTCCGGACATCTTCGCGAAACGAAAACGGACGCCGGTGGAAAAATTCTAAACATTGAAACGTCGTCTCCTATCCGCGAATTCACTTTGGCCCTCAGCCCCGACTACAAAGTCGTGACCAAGAATTTCGGTGACGTGAAGATCAGCTCATTTTACTTACCAGGCGATCAATCGCATGCCCAGATGGCTTTAGAAAGCGCTTCTGACTTGATGAAATATTATACCGATCTTTTTGGCGTTTATCCTTATGAAGAATTTAATATCGCCCCGGTGTACTTAGGCTGGGGCGGCGAGCAGATGTCCAATATGACCTTTATTGATACCCGGGTTTACAAGCTTCCGAAATTTTTGAAACGGTATCTGGATTTCTTGGTGGCGCATGAGACCGGCCATCAATGGCTTTATAACATTGTCGGGATCGATGAGTACGCGCAGATATGGCTGGAAGAAGGGGTGCATTCTTATTTTCTGCTGGGATATCTGGAAGATAAATACGGACCGGACGCCAAGGTCGTGGAATTGCCCAAAGGATTAGAGTGGCTTTTGCCGAACTTTTCTTTTCGCCGCGCCCGGGATTTACGGTATCAATTCATTGCCAGAAACAATTTAGACCATCCGGTGGTCGACAAATTGTCCAGCTTCAGCGAGCCCAGCAGCATTTTTTCTTTAACCTACGGGAAAGGCGCGGGAATCACGGCGATGCTGCATGATACGATCGGCGATGAGGCGTTTAAGAAAGTGTTCACCCGGATTTTTGATGAGTATCGCTTCAAGAATTTAAGCGTAGAGGATTTTATCAAACTCTGCGAGCGGGAAAGCGGCAAAGCGTTGGACGGATTTTTTAATCAATGGCTTTATACAACCAAGAAATGCGATATCTCGGTAAAGGATGTCCACGGCAATAAAATCCTTTTAGAAAACAGACGCGAGATTGTGATGCCCGTTGAGGTGGATGTCCAATTCGCCGACGGCCGAAAAGAACGGATTCTTTGGGATGGACAAAAGGCGACCGATCAGATTGAAGTCAAGTTCGCCGGCCGTATTAAAAAAGTAAGCGTTGATCCTGAAGGCAAACTTTTAGACATTGACCGCACCAATAATTCCTGGCCGCGGACAGTAACTGTAAGGCCGGTTCCATTGTATTTGGGCCTTTACGATATCCCGATTTTTTTAAGAGACGACGTGTATAATGTGGTCGCTGGCCCGGAGATTGCCAATTCCGGAATTGGCCTGAAGGCCTCGTTTCAGAAACCCTATGACCAGATTTGGTATGCGGCGGGTGATTATGAAATTGGCGAAGACCTTTTTAAGACAAGGACCGGTTATGAGTTAAAGAATGTTTTTAATGCTTTAACGACTTTTGGTTTCGAACTATTTAATGTTGACGATCTGGACGGAGGGGAAGAAGATTTGGCCGGCGGGAAAGTATATTTGAGGAAAGAACTTTGGCCGGCCCCGTACAACCTGACAAGCATCAATGACCATGTCACGTTTTATCTTTTGCGCAACCGAAGTCTTAATCCGAGTTCCTTGACCGGATCGGAAGATTCCCGAAACGTTTCGTATTTAAGGAAAGACGAGGCGATTGTGGGAACGAATTTTCATTTTGACCGTTCCAGCCCGGGGATAGACCCATCGCAAGGATATCAAATGGACACTTTTTTTGAGAGTTCAGGACATTTCTTGGAGGCGACGCAATATTTTAATCGGGGGGCCGTAGATTTTAGTATGTATCGGGGAATAACGCCGAAGACAAAATTGGCGTGGCGTTTGAAATACGGCGGTGGTTTTCCGAGCGATAAGAATCTTTTTGAACTGGGGGGCGTTAACGGCCTGCGCGGATATGACCGAAAGACGCTGCGCGGCGCCAATATGGCCTTGTCCAGTCTCGAATATCGTTTCCCGATCATTGAGAAATTGGATCTACACTTTTTCGATAATATCCTTGGTGTGGAATCGATCAGCGGGGTTGTCTTTGCCGATGCCGGCCAAAGCTGGCGCGGAGATTTTGAGGATTCTCAGTTGAAAAAAGACGCCGGACTGGGACTAAGGTTTACGGTCAATGTCGGTTCTTTTTTAGAGAAGGTTTTAGTCAGAGCCGATGTGGCCCAGGCGATTCGTGAACCCAAGGAAGACACCCGTTTTTGGTTTGGGGTCGGCCACGCTTTTTAGTATTTCTCCGTCTGTAATCATGCGCAGAAAATCCATCCTTCTGATTATCGCCATTGTGGTAATGACCTACGCTGTTTCCCTCTTGAATGATTTTGTCGGCGATGATCATATGCTGTTTGTCCAAAGCGATTTTTTTAAGTCCTGGAATCATTTCCCGGAGGTATTTAAGCCAACGGCCGTGACCAATGTCAACGACCTCTTTTTTGGCTATGACGGCCAAGTCCGCTCGGGCGTTGTTTCTTACCGGCCGGTGGTGATGGCGATGTATTTTTTAGAATATCAGATATGGCGGTCAAATCCGTTTGGCTATCATTTGAATAATCTGTTTATTCATATCGTCAACGCGGTTCTGATTTTTATTGTGATTTTTAATATCGTAAAAAATCGACGGACCGCCTTACTGGGAGCGCTTCTGTTCGGCGTTCACCCCATCAATGCTGAAGCGGTCTGTAATATCGGACGGGCCGATATCCTGGCCTGTTTTTTCGGGCTTATATCGTTTTTATGCTTTATCGAATACACAGAGTTTCGCGGCCCGAGGAGGGCGGCTGTCTTGAGTGTTTCCCTGGCGAGTTTTTTTCTGGCTGTTTTTACCAAGGAGTCGGCCATTGTCTGGCCGGCCATCATGATAGCGTATGATTTTTTTATCAAAGAGAAGTCCGGGAGAACTTTTGGGGAGGATTTTAAATCTCGATATCCGGGTTTTGTGTTAATTTTGATTTTTTATCTTTATGTTTATTTTTTCATCTTCCCCAATCCGGCTTTGCAGAGGATGACATTCTTCGGCGGCGATCTGTTGACGCATCTGGTAACGATGCTGAAGATCACAAAGGATTACGCGATCGCCTTTTTGTGGCCTTTTTCCGTCAGCATTCTGCCGCCGATGTATACTCCGCCGGTTCATCCTTTGTGGTCGCATGAAAATATCTGGTCGTTTTGTTTTCTTTTGTTCTGTTTTTTGATTGGAGCGAAGATATTTATCCGATCTAAAATCCTGACCTTTGCCGTTTCCTGGCTGGGTCTGGCATTTTTGCCCGTCGCCAATATTATCCCCCTGGCTAACCCTACGGCGTACCGGTTTATGTATTTGCCTTCGATTGGGTTTGCCATGATGGCCGCTGTTCTTCTGGAACAATCTTCCCTGATGAGCCGTTCCCCTGGTTTAAAAACAATATTTACCAGAGTTCTGATCGGAATTTGTGTTATCTTAACAATTTTTCTGAATAGCTCCTGGAGAAATAATTACACCATGGCCACCACCATCCTTAAGAATTGTCCGGAGAGTACCAAGGCTTATCATCTGCTGGCATTTTATTTTAAGGAGAAAGGGCTGTATCAACAAGCACGGGAGCAAATGCAGATGGCCTTAAGGATAGAGCCGGACAACCCCGTTTTTTACCACGATCTGGGGGCTTTGTATGTGAATGATCCGCAAAAAGCGATTGATAAATATATCCGGGATACAAAAGGGCTTACACGGATTTATGCCGGGCCTACGCGAACAAGGAAAATTACAAAATGGCCATGGCGTGTTTTGAGGAAAGAATAGCCGATGGCGATATTGGTATTGGAACATACGTGGATTATATCCGTTTGTGTTTATTGGCCCAGGAGCGCGAAAAGGCCAAAGCGGCGCGCGCTCAAGCCCTGGCCCGCTATCCGAATAATGCAGAGTTATTAGACATGGGACAATTGTTAGCTGGAGGTAAACCATGAAAACTTATCGCGAAGAAATTTGGTTTAATACCAAGACCAGGCGTGATTACATCAATATCACCGGTCATGTCCAGGAGATCATTGAGAAAAGCGGTATTCAGGAAGGTTTATGTTTGGTTAATGCCATGCATATTTCAGCGAGTGTTTATATCAATGACGATGAGAGCGGCCTCTTGCAGGATTATGACGATTGGCTGGAACGATTGGCTCCGCACGAACCGGTTTCGCGATACCGCCATAATGTCGGCGAGGATAATGCCGACGCCCATTTGAAAAGACAGATCATGGGCCGCGAAGTGGTCGTCGCCATTACCAAAGGGAATCTCGATTTCGGCCCGTGGGAACAGATCTTTTATGGCGAGTTTGACGGGAGAAGAAGGAAAAGGGTTCTCGTAAAAATTATTGGCGAATAGACCCGCCCTGCTTCGCCAAATACTTGTTGTGTTTGGCTTCGCAGGGTCAATTCGGCCAAATAACTTACATTCGCTTTCGCTCTGTAAGTTATGGCCTTATTGAGGAACAGATTTTTTACGGTGAATTCGACGGCCGCCGCCGCAAGCGGGTGTTGGTAAAGATTAGCGGGGAATAATTACAGACCAACGCGTTAGTAATAGATTGTTGTATTTTTCTGCAGCTTGTTGTTGCGTTGGCAGTATTGACTTCTGTAACAATTCTATTACTTTCACAGAAGTCAATAAGTCAGACCAGAGAAATTTAAGTTTGCCCAAGTTTTATCGGCTTGTTATAATAACGCCGCTTTCAATCATTGGGATAATCAAGGAATAATTGGGATGGGTTTTTAGATCAGATCGTCACCGCGCCCTTTCAGGCAATCCAACGTTAACGGATTGCCTTATTTTTTTGAACGAGGGGAGGGAGATGAAACAATTAACGTTTAAGCATTTGGTACAGTCGATTTGTTCTATCCACGCAAAGCTGTTGGCTCAGGCAGCCACGGCCGTTAATATGAGTTTGACCATGAGAAATTGGATTATCGGTTACTATATTGAGGAATATGAGCGGACGGGCATCGATCGAGCGCGTTATGGCGATAAACTCATGGATTTCCTTGCTGGTGTTCTGAGCAAAAATGGACTGACGCGCTGCGACCGGCGTGAATTATATCGATACCGACGGTTTTATCTGGTCTACCCTGAAATTGTGGAGTCAGTGACTCCACAATTGACAGCGGGCAGGAAAATACCTTTTAACCGCATCCAAAAGAAAGTGGCGGTATATTTGCGTCAGCATCGGCGGAATGGAGATTGACACCGAGAATATTTCAGTGGCCGGTTCAATACGGGATCATCTTCCGGCGGCAAGGTTGCGTTTACGTGAGATTCAACGAGTAATGCCCCTGGGGCAGTGATCAATCCGGATTGAACAACAGTGGCCGGAGAAGGATGCCCGGCACTATCAAATACTCGATATCCAGACCGGTAAACTGGAGGACAAAATCCTATGAAGCCGGTTATGGTTAAAGTGAAAGTAGCCATCACCGTTGAGATGGGGTCTTGTGATATTAAAGGGACGAGTTTACAGGGCTATCTTCCGAGAGGGACAAAGTACAGCGATATTGTTAGGATTTTTGGGAACCCGCAGTTAAATTGGAAAGGCATGAAGGATTTTTATCGCGCTGGAAAAACTCAGCTCGAATGGATTGGCAAGATCAACGGGCTTGTGTTTACGATTTACGACTACAAATCGGGAGTTGATCCCAAGGACAATACCGATTGGCATATTGGCGGCCGTTTGAAGCTAACCGCTGATTTATTGAACGCTTATTTTCAGGCTAACCGATCAAAGTAAGCGTTTTCCTTAACTCGATTTCCCCGCCAATTTTCTTCTTACTTTCGTGGTATACTTTATTCGTGTTAAAGAGTATTAATACTTCTTTAACTTTTCGATAAAAAGAAAAGCCACGAAGATGAATCCTTTACAAATTTTTCCTATTCGAATCTATCGTTTCCCTCAAACGAAATTGTTTCGTTTCCTGACCACTCTGGTTTTGACTTGTTTTGTTACAACAACAATACTTCCTAATCCAAGTTATGGACAATCTTTGTCCCCAACCACAGGAACGGTATTGAATCTTCCAATACCTGGCACGATGGTCCGGCCCAGTATTGGTTTTGCACCTCCCATCCTGAAAGGTCTTAAGATTCATTCCGAAAATCCATTGCGATTTGATTTTATTGTTGATATAGGCGATTCAAAAATTGAAGGGGAGGAACTTAAAAAGGAATCGGAAAAACTCGTGAAATATTTTTTGGCTTCGCTCACTGTTCCTGAGAATGATTTGTGGGTGAATCTATCGCCATACGAAAAAGACAGAATTATCCCCGAGAAATTCGGCCAAACCGAAATGGGCCGGGATTTACTTGCGCAGGACTACATTCTTAAACAACTTACGGCCTCGTTAATTTATCCGGATGAGGATTTGGGTAAAACGTTTTGGGATCGGGTTTATAAAAAAGCTTATGAACTCTATGGGACAACGAATCTTCCCATTAACACGTTTAACAAAGTTTGGGTTGTGCCAGATAGAGCGGTGATTTATGAAAAAGAAGGTACAGCGTTCATTGTCGAAAACCATTTGAAGGCCATGCTAGAAGGGGATTATTTAGCTTTAAGTAAAAATTTGGATAAAGAGGAGATCGGGACTGATAAACTGAAAGAAGATGATGTCAAACAGCTCAGTGATGTTTCTTCCAAAATCGTCAAAGAAGTCATCCTTCCTGAAATCGAAAAAGAGGTGAATGAAGGACAACATTTTGCCGCCTTAAGACAGATTTGCAATTCTTTGGTTTTAGCGACGTGGTATAAGCAGGTACTGAAGGAAAGTTTGTTGGGAAAAGTTTATGTGGATAAAAATAAGATCAACGGTGTGGATGTCGAAGATAAACAAATACGAGAGAAGATTTATGAGCAGTATATCGAGGCCTACAAGAAAGGAGTTTACGACTACATCAAAAAAGAGGATGACCCATATCTAAAAGAATTAGTGGCGAGAAGGTATGTCTCTGGTGGAGCAAATTTGACGGTTTATTCCGATCCCACCATACTTCAGCGTGTCGATGACGTATCCAATCTTCCAGACGCTGCCAAAGTAGAATTGGCCAGTGAGATTAAAGAGGCTCAAGAGAGTGGTGATATTAAACAACTCACTTTCGATCTGGCGGAAGTCAAAGGTGATGCGGCTAAATTATTAACGGCCCTCCAACAACAAAAGGAAGATAAGGACGGAGTGGCTGTTAATAGAGACAAGCAAAGTACCCCTGAGTTTCGTAACGGTGATGGTAAAGAATCCGATATTGAGAATCCGCAAATTCATAGGGCAGCTTTCGTAGGGTTGGAATTGCTTGTAGGAGCCTTGGCAGGCATTGTTGTGTTATTTAAAGGAATTGAAAAATTGTTTTCTAAAAATACCAAATTAGCTCAATGGTGGCTATGGTCCCCTTTTTATCGTGCCTGGGAATCAATAAGAGATTCTTTTGGATATCCAGGTGCCATTCTGAGAACCATTTTTAATAACGAATCAATTCTCTTGTCGATAATTCCTGGATGGAAGGACGTTAATTTCTGGACAAGAGTTAAATTGAATTTTGCGAACAGACGGTTTCCTCAAATCAGTTACGAGGGCTTTGTGCAGTATAAAGCGTACATCAAAGGCGAACAGCTGGATGAATTGTTTGAAGATGGTGAGTTGTTAAGTTCAGTCTTTCTTTATTCCACACATCAAATTGAGAATCAACGTAGTAATTCACAGGAGCTATGGGGTAATGTAAAACCATGTTCTCCTGAAAGGGTTTTGGACGCTTTGTTGGCATTGGCAAGAGCGAAAAAGGCTGGAACGATCGATGACACGATGATTGACAAAGAGCTGTTAATAGGCATAGCGAAAAACAAAGGACCGTTTGCGCAAACAATTTATGAATCTCTTTTACAATTGGCCGAGTATCTTAAAAATGCCCCATTTAGTTTCAACCGTACGTTTAATCAAAAAGTTTTGGATAAAGATTTTTTAAAAGACATCCTCCTTGTTAAAGGAATTGGCGATCCAATTGGATTGATAGTAATTTTTCTTGAGCATCATTTAGACGAACAAGATTTAGTCAATAAGGCTGAACTATTTGAAGAATTTAAGAAATTCTTGAAGTTTGTCAGTGGCATAGAAAATTGGGCTTTCTTTTCTTTGTTTATGGAAGCCGTCGTTGACTTAAGCGAAAGAATTTGGTCGCCTCATGAAAGAGGCAAAGGATATGAAAAGGCAACAAAACTGTTATCTCTGATTTTAAAGGGATATACCGTCTCTAAATTTGTGGTTCCTCTTGCCATTGATATTGATGCGACGATTTTTGAAAATTTGAAAAAAATTGGAATGGCTGGGTTTCCTATCTATGATTTGGAATTATTAACAATCCCTTTCGAAAGCCAAGAATCGAGGAGGGTTGTTGAGTTTATTTATGCGTCGCTTTTTCAACTCTTCTATAGAGAAAATAACTGGCCCTATAAATATAATTCACCCATTACCCGAGAGTTATTACAATGGATTGGCCGGGAAACAAAGCAGTATGCTCACCACGCTTATTCAATATTATCGGCTCTGCTGAGAAAGGGGTTGATAAATACCGCAGATGATGTTGAAGAGGTCAAAAGAATTCTTACTATTATGATGCAAAAATTTGAAGGGAAGACTGTTAAGAAACGTACCTTTGGGGATGTCTATGTACAGAGTGGCAGGGGATCAACTCAGATAATTGATAAGAAAACACCTTTTTTACCCATAGCCTTTGAAGTTTTAGGAAACCTAGTCAAGGCCGATGGAAAATTAAAACTGGGCGAAATTAATGAATTCTTATCAGCCCTGACAGACCCTCAAAAAGAGAATGGATATGAAGGCAAATGTTTGCTGGCCATTAACAATTGGCAGGAATCAGTTCAAGGTGAAAGTTTAAACCCCGCTTTTCTCAATTTGAAATTGTTAACGCTTATTCTTAAAAATACTAATAGCACTGGAGATTTTGAAGATAACTTACAAAATGTTACCGAATTATTGAGGAAAGCTCAGCATGAGAATTGGGATCAGAATTTTGTAATTAACAGCCTTCCCGCATTTATTGAGAATACGATCCATGACAACCATTTTAATTTAGATGGCAAAGTTTTATTGGTAGCTTTACGTTATATTTGTAGGGATTTATTTTCAAATGCTACTACTCTAAGCCAAGTTTTACAATCGGGCAAGACATCCATCGCTGAAGAATTATTAGCAGAATTGTCTCTGTCCTTGGAGATTGTTAAACAATGTTTATATAATTCCTCCCAATTGGGCCGGAATCACCCTACAGCATTAATTAGTGAATTTCTCCAAGAAGTAAGTCGTGCTCTTCAGAATCCGACTGCTATTTCCTGGGGTGATGTTACTATAAGTTTCTTGCAATCGCATTTCCTATCATCCCCCACTGTCGATGAGGTGGAATTGTATTTGGTTCCGCCTGAATTAGTCCCCGCCTTAAACAGAGGCCAGCACCGGAGATTATTCGAAAATGTGACTACGGCCAATTATCAAAATGATGAATATTTGGCCGCACTTTATTTAAATCTGATTAAAAAAGTTAAAGGAAGAGGTTTTCTATCGTGGGAAGAATTTGTGGCCATTGTCAAAGAAGGCAAGGATTCTAAACACACGCCTCTGGTTGCCCGGTTTATTCAGAAACATGTATTTCATAAAGAGTTAAAATTAAGCGAAGAGCAGCAGAATCAGATTAAAGGACTGAGTTATGATTTGATTCATAAGGTTTTAGACACCTTTAAAACATCGATTGAGAAAGACGAGATCACATTTCGTGAACTGATGCGGTTTAATGTAGAATTCAGCAAATATTATTTACAACAGAATGGGTTGGAGAATGTTTTAGAGCTTTTTGTTTTGACGGCCGCGACGATTTATGGGCGCGTCATAAAGAGCGAGGAGCAGAAGAAGCAATTTGTCAATATTTTGACCGGATTGTTTTATTCGCAGGAGTATCAAAATTTATTTGGTCAGGCGCAGATGGATTCTGAAAGATTAAATGAGGGAGACCTCACCAAGGTCATCAATGATCTCATCAATTTTGCCGATTACGAGAATTTAAAGCGGCAACCCGGCGATGATGAAATTGCCTTGGCCGTTAATATCCGGGCTCAGTTGAACCGTGGCATTCAGACACAGAACGCGGTTTTACTGATGACCTCAGAAAGTAATTCCGCCTTGGTAGAGGAGACGATCGATCAGTTAGCCAAAGAGGAAAATACTGTTGTCGAGCGGGTGGTGATGAGCGGCTTTACCAAGCGCGAGGATCTTTTGGGAAGATATGTCCCGAGGGAAAGTATGCGGCGGGGAGAGATCGAGAGTTTAATGGCCACAGCCAAAGAAAATGATATTAAGGAGGCGCTTAAAGTTGTTTTAACTTTGAAAGATGGTGAAGATGAAGAAAGTTACTACACCATGTTGCAAGAGAATGGGAATTTGCAAAACGACAATCTGTTACGCTGGTCCATCGCGACGTATTTGAAGTACAGGGAAAATTGGCAGGAGCACATGAAGTGGGCTGATGGAATACTGGTGAAGATGTATGATGAGGCTAAAAAGAATCCAAAGAAAAAATATTGTCTAGTCCTGGATAACATTTCAGCTGCTCCGGCTGGTATTCGATTATTATTTAATCCGATTTTATGGGAGCGGGTGCTTGATATGACGAGGCATCCGAGCCGTAAAGAGCCATTACCCTTACCGGATAATTTCAATTTTATCCTGACGATGGATAAAGAGACTGAAGGTCAGGTCAAAGATAAATCGTTTATGAACCGGCCGCTGGTGCAGTATGTGCCGGAAATGAGCCGGGAAGATAAAGAAAAATATTTAAAATCCCGTATAAAGTTGAATGATCCAACGGTTCAGCGGCTATTGGCCATTGAAGAAAAGATAAAGGGTATTCATGGGCCCAAAGAGGGAGAGTGGATTATCGGGGAGAAGAAGGAAGCCCCTTTGGTGGGAAAACTATCTTTGGCATTCAATGACATTGTGGAGATCGCCAAACGAGCGGCCGGGGTAAGCATAGATTCAAAAACACCGCAGGAAGAATTGGTGGATGAAGAGGCATACAATTATTTGTATTTGCAGTTGCATAACAAGGAAGAGCGCGAGGCCTTAAGGAAGACAATTTTTGATAATCAAAAAGTAGAGTTTGATGGTGTCAAAGTCAACCGAGAGCAAGGGGTAGTTGATTTTGATGGTGTCAAGATGGGGGTGGGCGAAGAATTCATGGCGTACGCGCGCAGCCGTCCACAAGTATCTTTCAGAGAACTGATGCGAGATTTTGCCGGTTATATTGCTACGGAGTCGGAGGAGCGAATGATGTGCCAATTGGCCAGGGCCCTTGTCTATGGCGGAAAATTCATTCAAATTGAAGGGCCATCCGGCGAGGGTAAAACCGAAATTGGCAGGGTCTTTACAAAGCTTCTTGGTTTTAGTTTACGAGAGAAGACCATCAATGAGGAAACGGACCTGAGCTGGTTTAGCGGCGGCATGCGCATGACGCGAGAACAGCGGTATGAGGTTTATGAGGCGGATTATATTCACCAGATTGAAGACGGGCGCAATGTATTCATGTTTAATGAGCTGAATACCAATGAGGACGGAAATTTGTATTATTATCTCTATCCGGAGGCCTTGGGAAGGGATGAAAAAAGTTTAGTGGAATTAACGGTGGTGGATGCGGAAGGATTGGTCAGGAAGGTTAAAATTAATAAAAATAATTTATGGATAGCCACTGTAAATCCAGAGAATTTTAATGCCCGTGAGAATACTCCGGTGAGGGTGGCGTCGCATATTGTTCGATTTTATATGGCACAGGATATCGATGCCTTACAAGAAATGATTGAAGGATTATTTTTGCGGGAAGGATTAAAGAAGCATTTGGAGTATGTCGAGAAATTGTGGCAGATCCACAAAGAGTTAAAAGAAAAGAAAGCCGGAAACCAGATTTCCTCTCCACAGGACATTACACCGAGGGAGTTGATCAGCGTGGTGGAAAAGTTTGGAGAGTATGTTGACCCGATGGTGGCATCCGTAGCATTTCGCCGGGCCGTAGATGAAGTTTATACATACATGTGGAAAGATATTCAGGATGTCGATAAGGCTCGCGGGGTTATTGATGGTATTTTGGGAGAATCATGGGGGAGAAACAGTGAGCAGGTTTTGGAGGCCAGTCTCAAGGAAGACCGGCGGCCGATTATGGTGTATACGAACGGCGCCAATAACGAAGGAGAAGTTAAAGAGGCCATTGTGAAAGTTGATCCCCAAGGTGAAGTTGTGGAGGTTCCTTTAAGTTATTTCCACCGTCAGAAGCAAATGGTGGGAGGATTTATGCCTGCGGCAAAGCCGAATGGATATCCGGGAGGCTTTGAGAAATTGGAAGAATTGTCCGCGCCCTTTGAAGAAAAGTTAGGATTTATGGCGGAGTTGATCAAACAGGCGAGACTTAAAGGGGATGGGAAATTATATGCCCTATGTAAAAATTACACACGGTTAAATTCAAGATCAGCTCCTCTCTTAAACGAATTTTTTCAGACGGGATATTTAGAGGATATTGAAGAGTGGGTCACCATGAAGATGAGTGATGAGTTAATCAAGGAGATTCAATCCAGCGGAAATGGTTTATGGGGGCATTTAAGAGAAGAATACGGGATAGGGAAAATCGGCGAATCAATAGAGACTCTGACAGAGAATGAGAGACTTGATTTCGCGCGGTGGTTTTACAGTCATCGTCCGGATAATTTGCGGTTTGTGTTGGTGGGGTCAAGTGAAGAGGAAACGGCCTTAAGTGTCGCGGAATTGAACAGGCCGTTGAGTGTTAACATTGCTGAGAAGATTACGGAGAACTGGGTGGGGGAATATCTTACAGAAACACTGCCGGGTGATTTTGCTCAGATAGAGGATGCTGCCCAGATAGAAAAGTTAATCCGGTCGTATACATTAGAGGCCTTCGATTTGTATGAGCAACAGGCCAAGGACATGAAATATACCCATAATCGGTTAAGCCGGGAAGATATTGATACATTTTTAGGCGAGTTAAAAGAAATCAGCCAAAGACAGAAATTGACAGATGAGATGGTCAAAAAAGTGGCCTATTACACGCTGGGAATAGGGTTGTTGCCGGAATATCGTCAGAGGTTATCTTTCCAAGTTCAAATTGGAAACCCTGAAGAAGCAATTGAATATCAAAACAAGAACGGCAAGGTTTATATCGTGATTGATCAATTGATCGAGTGTGAAACCATGCTTAAGGAAATTCCATCATCTGAAAATTTAAATGGATTTTTGGTCCCAACGAATATTCTGGTCGAACAACTATCCGCCATGGCCATTGGATTGAAACACGGCCGGGTTGTAATTTTGGAAGGTTTCCCAGGAGGAGGAAAGACGTCTTCCGTGGAAGATTTGGCTAACCGCTTGGGGTTAACTTTTAATAAAAAGTTAATGTATGAGGATATTGATTTAGGAGAATTTTGGGGGAGTCTATCCAAAGAAGGGAAAGATTTTATACTAACTGCCCTGAGGAAAGATCAGGCGAACCGGTATGTATTAAAGTTTTTAGAAGCGTACAGTCAAGGTGGTTTGTATTTGCTCGACGAAGGGGGTATGGGATTTAATTCTCAGGAAGTCATTTCGATTTTAGGCCGTGTCGCTAAGCAGGAAAGCATTGATTTGGGAATTTTTCATCCTGGACTCATGGGCCAGGTGCTCAAGCGGCACATGGATTTTCATTTGGTGATTGCCCAGAATCCAGGGCGGGATCCGATTCTTTATGATGTGGATGTCGCGGGACACAAGATTTGGGTCGATAATGTTTTAGAAGTCGACGATGCGATCAGGATCATCAATTATCACTTGGACAATCCTTCCGCTGTCCCAGAAGATTTAAAAAGACAGATTGCCCAGATTCATGTGGATTTTAGTCAGAACCATCCGGCCAAAGAAGAGATCAGTCCCCGGCAGTTGATTATGGTGACACGTTCCCTTAACGACGCTTTGAGAAATGGGAATAATCTTGAGAAAGCCACATTTGAGGGGATTACGGTGGCTTATCTAACAAGGGTTTCAGAGCATGAGGGTAAGGATTTATGGGAGACGATTAATCAGATAACGGATTATAGACTGGAAGGGTATCATCAAACTCTTAATGAGCCATTGGAAATTAAAAAGAAGGGCGAAAGTAACGTCAAAGAAGAAGAGATCAATACCATTGAGGATCTGCCCTCACAGAATAAAATTTTAAAGTCAATTCATCTGGGGATGAATTTAGATTTGCCAATAGCCTTGCTGGTAGAAGATGGAGCTGATGCATTGGATATAGTGAGAAAGTATGCGAACAGGATTGGCTACGAATTGCGTACCCTCTGGTCGCACGCCCAGATGACGAGGATGCATATTCTCTCCAGTATTCTACCCAAATTTGAGAAATTTATGGACCGCTATGGCGTGAAACGTGAGGATGTAACAAAAGAATTTGAAATGGCGCTAGGGTTTTTGGGACAATATTTCATGCCTCAGGAAGAGTATGACAAATTGTCCGAAACAGAAAGACAAGACAAGACAAGACAGATACTATTTTTCGATACGATGGACATTATTCCGGAGCGGCAACGGATTCTTCTTAATGATATTCTGACGACGCGCAAAATGGAACTCATCAATGAGAGGGGGGAAAGTGTCGAGCATATCCTTCCGGAGTGGGTAAAGATTGTCGTTTCCTCGTCAGTCGAGCATCAATATTCTTCCGCGTTTATTAATCGGTTCCTGCCGGTCAGGATGGGAGCCATATCCGATATCGAGGAATTGAAGTTGCTGGTTAAAAACAGGTGTCCTTTAGTACGGGCAGAAGAAGTGGAGTGGATCAACAAAGTTGCCAGGGCCGTTCATCAGTATGATCAGAACCGGGTCTTTGGCGCCTATTATGGTTTTAGTCCTAGGGATGTTATAAAGTTAGCGATGGAGGTTCAATTAGAAAAGCAAAAAGCGATTAAAGGAGAAGATAGACGGTATTTTCAGACAAATCCTTTGTACTATGTGCTCAAGGCCATGTATTTGGTTTATGGCCTGGCGTTATCAGAAGATGACTACAAAAAGTACGAACAGGACATAGTTCAGAAATATTTTCTGATGGAATTAGAAGGCGGTGTTAGCGCTATGCGGGCGAGAGAAATACTTGATGAAGTCGGAAAAAATATTGAGCAAGAGCTCACTCAGGAATCCAAAGAAGATTATCAAATCACCATTGGTTTATCGGAGCTAAGCCAGGGAGAGGCTAAGGTCTTGGAGAATGGTATAGTCATCCAAAAGAGAGATGAAGAATATATCATCAGGACGCAGGGAGCAAATATTTACCGGATTGACGAAGAGGAATTGGGGACAGAGTGGCGGAGCCCGTCTACAAAGAGTGATGATTTACAGGTCAAACGCGACGGAGACAATTTGGTTCTTAAGTTACGGTTAATTCAATCGATGGGAGGGCAAAAACTTTTTCGGGATGAGTATAATCAAAAGCGCAGCCTGCCCGAAGATGAGGTTTCCACAAAGGAATTTGTCAGGTATACCAATGAGGTTAAGAAAATGGCCTCGGCCTTGTTAAGGTCGTGGGAGGTCATTAAAAATAGTTTAGGGCAGATCCGCCTACCGCGTGTCGTTTTATTAAACGGCGAGACAGGGAGATTAAAGACCACGTTAATGAGAAATTTTGAAAGGATATGGGGTGTGCCTTGTTATATTTTAAGGGCCGATGAAGATCTGAGGGCGTCCGATTTAACGGTTGGTTTAAGTTTTAAAGAAGGGAAGTTTGAGGTAGGGGTTAAGGAATTCCTTGCCAGAGTTGGGAAAATTAATGGAGAGCGGATATATATTCCGGGAAGGTCCACATCCAACAGGACAATATTGTTCATTGATGAGGCCAATTCAGCCCCGGAAGTCATTCACGCGCTCATGCCTTTATTTCGGGGAGAGAAAAAGTTTAATGTTTATTATGGCGGTGAGACATTTGAAGTGGAGTTAGATAATGAGGTTATGGTGGCGTTAGCCTTTAATCCGGCCGAGAAATACGCAGGACGCGGGACCAGGATAGCCGGAGACAAGTTTGCCAACTTCTCGAGAGAGGTTATGGAATTAGCCGATAAACTTTACGCCCCAGATCCTTTAAAATATCCAAAGGAAGTTTTAATCAGCATATTGTCGGAATATCATCGTCGGGGAATTACAACGACGACCAAGCAATTGCAGGATCAATTGGGAGCCCAAGAAGTTACTTCCCAAGAAGGATATTTTGAAGTCAAACCGCATGTCACTGAGATCGAGGCCTTGCGGGAACCTGCGTTAGAGAACTTAGAGGATATTTTAAAAGACAAAGCACCAGTGGCTGAAAAAGAAGAAGCAAAAGAGCAGGAAAAAACCAAGCCGCCTGTTATCACTCAAACAGACAGGATTGTTTATGATTTGCCAAAGTTACAACAGCGCGTAAAGAATTTTCAGGTAGCAGAAGGGTATCTTAAATTTTCTGAGGATATTCTTACCGACTTTTTATTGGTATTAGCCAATGGAAAAGCAGATGAACAATTAAAAATGGATGTGGTGGAGATAGCCCGCAATTTAGATTTGCAGGCGGGCCAACTCATACAAGGAATTATCGATTTGTATGGCGGCAAGGCGATTCGTAAATCAGAAATGCTGGATAAGATATTCGCTTTAAGAAGAATATTCATCGAACACGATGTGGTTTTATTTTGTCATTTAAAGAAGGTTAAAAAGGGCAGTAAAGGTGTGGTTCCTTATTTACAATTGTATCCCGAAGAAATAAAGGACAGGTTAAAAATGACTCAGGAAAATATTGAGCGGCTGGGGGAAGATGCCCAGAAGTACAAGAATCAACAACCTCAGGCCATTTCGGTGGAAGGGAGTAAATATAAAGCAGATGCGGGTGGTTTTTTTGAGGGAGAATATGCGTTTGTGTTTGAGTTATTGTCGAGCGGGGTTTATAAGAATGTTCCGCAAAAAGAGATATTAAATTGGGTCGGTTGGCACGAATTGGGGCACGTTTTGGATAATCTTCGTTTAAAGGTAAGGGGAATCAAAATTCCCAGAAAAGGTAAGTGGAGTGCGTTGGTGAAAATGGTTAATAAATTGAATCGGGGCATTTGGATGTCAGAGAATTTGGAATTGAATTCTATGTTATTTCCTGTAATTTTTTCCTCTTATGCCAAGGAGTACGTTGAGCATAAATTAATTGGTATCGTCAAGGAGCATAAAGACAAAGATGACTATTATGCTCAAGTCGCTAAAGGGATTTTAAATGGGATAATATTGTCTTTGAAAGAGTCAGGGGATTTAAGAGAAGACATTCCGGAATTAACGGATGCTTTTGAGGATACGGTCATCGATAAGATGGAAAAAGTTATCCGAAAGTTAAAATCATCTGAAATAAATGCGATTGGGGCAGCTCTTTATAAAAATCTTCAAAAATATCTGAGCACCGCGAAGAAAGGTAAATATCGCTCAAAGGCAATTCGAGGTAAAGGAGAGAGTGGCATTGAGGACATTCTTTGGGGTGTTGATGGGACTCCGGATGTCGATATGGAATTCATGGACGGAGAAGGTAATTTAGAGATTGAAACTCCGGATTCGGATGAAGATGCTCATCAGCCTCGGTTAATTGATGAGGGGGAACGCAGAGAAGGCGATATTGAAGAGGGAGATGACGACGGGGCAGGTCAAGGAGATATTGAAATTCCAGAGGCTGTGACCGGTGATCTGGAAGCATTATCAGAGATAACTCCGGAATTGGTGGCTAAATTTTTAGAAATATTTGCCGGGGTGCCGAGGTTCCGTAAAGATTTTTCCGATACCGGAGATTATCTGGATATCGAACGGCTGATTGCCGGCGAGGATCCGTTGTACCGCAAAAAGACCGTTCAAAATATCGCCAAGCTTAGGGCCGGGATTACGGTAGATTTAAGCGAAAGCGTGGGAGGAAGTTTGGCAGACAATTTTATGCAGATGTTAACATATTATACGTCGTTATTTCATTATTCGGCCGTACGTAATAAAAATGTGGAATTTTCAGCCAGCGGTTTTGGAAATGATTTTGTTCCATTTTTGAGATTTAAAGATTCTCGTTCAAGGGAGATTATTGAACAAAAATTGGCGGATATAAGAGCCAGGCTTTCGAGAGAGGGGACGCGCATAGATAATGCCTTGAGAGGAATTATCAAAAAATATAAAGGAGAGCCTCCAGGCAACCGCATGGAAATTATTTTAACCGATGGATCCAGTCAAGGAAGTTTAACAACGGAGCTTGAATTATTGGAACAGGCTGAGAAGCTGGGGATTGATATTGTCTTTATTGGTTTGGATACGCCAAGTGTCAAAGAGTATAAAAAATATATCAACCTGGATCATGAACCGACGGCTGAAGAGTTGATTCAAATAATTATGCGTATCTCGTTACACAAGGTCAGTAAAAAGATGCTACCTTCTGGGAACTTAGAGGCGGTGGTGGGCTTAACAAGAGAGGAATCGGAGAGAACATCGCGGAGGACAGAGCCGGTTTTAGCCGATCAAGCCGCTCTCACAACCCTAAAAAATTCTCGTCAGCAAATATCTCCTCCTGTGGATGGAGATGTGGGTGGTATTCATTTAACTCCGAGTAAGTTTCTGAATTTGGAGATCAGACGCGACGCCAAGGGCGTTCCGCTTCCCATACCTATGCAGAACATGGATAGACTTATGAACGTCGATGGCTTTGTCCCGATTTTTATCAAAGAAACTCCTTTGAATAACCTGCCGGCTTTCCTAAAGATTTCACAGAAAGATTTGGACGCACAGCTTAGTTCGGTTCGCTAACAGATGATGCAATTGCGAATTGCGAATATTTTATCTTTGACTTTGTATTCCAATCGGGATACAATTTAAGTAATGAAAGAGAGGTGATAATTTATGTCTAAAACCGCTATGATTAGGGCTCGCACAGAGCCGGAACTTAAAAATACCGTTGAGAGAATTCTCGATACCCTTGGATTATCTTGCTCCGAGGCCATCAATCTTTTCTTTCGGCAAGTTAAGCTGCAGAAGGGGTTGCCATTTGATGTGAAAATTCCCAATAAGGAAACCCTAAAAGCCATGCACGAAGTGAACGAAGGCCACGGGTTGGTAAAGGCACAGAATGCCGAGGATCTTTTTAAAAAGTTGAAAATTTAAGTCATGCGTACGCCTTATTATGCCCGGAAATTTGAGAAGGATGTTAAACTTCAGAAAAAACGTGGGAAGGATATTGAGAAATTAAAAGAGATTGTGAGATTGTTAATTGAAGGGTCGATGCTGCCTCCTAAATACCGGGACCATAATCTTACAGGTAATTTCGTAGGTTTTAGAGAATGTCACATTGAGCCGGATTGGTTATTGATTTACAAAATCAATGAGGCAGAAATTTACTTTACGAGGACAGGAACTCATTCTGATTTGTTTGAATAATTGTGATGAATTTCTTGAGGGGATTAATTTGATAGCGATACAAGGGCTGGCACAGGCCGGGAGTGCTTTCGGTGGTTAATTTCAGGCAAAGGCTGGCCAAGAGAGACCTCAAGTTGGCGATAACGCCTGCGATGAAATGCCACAACTAATTGAACCATTTTCAGTTGGGAGACTCGACTTTTGTCTTGCTGGGGTCGCCAAGTATTTTGGGACCACCCTTTCGGGTGAGCCTAAAGTATTTGTATCTGGAGTCTTTTAGCCAAGGATTTTGGTGCTCAGGA